>ENA-UOOK01001523-UOOK01001523.1-fermentation-metagenome-genome-assembly--contig:-NODE-1523-length-30369-cov-4.485485_pt1 | contig 30369 bp, 31 predicted proteins | sample MGYA00245777_ERZ724023 | MGnify/ENA primary metagenome ERZ724023 (study PRJEB28704, sample SAMN03018312) | fermentation metagenome | biome: anthropogenic terrestrial biome; feature: soil; material...
GTCGTCTGGGGCTGCTCCGGCTCCGTCTTGCCGCCGCGATGCAGTACACCCTGCCCGGCGTCCCCTGCATCTATTACGGGGATGAGGCCGGGATGGAGGGATACCGCGACCCGTTCAACCGCAAGTGCTACCCGTGGGGGCACGAGGATACGTCCCTGATCGCGTGGTACCGGATGCTCGGCGCTTTGCGCCGGAAAAACGCGGACGCTCTCGCGCGCGGCACGCTTGTGCCGATTTGCGCGCAGGGCGGCTGCATGGCGTACGAGCGGCGCGGGGAGCGCCTGCGCCTTCTGTGCGCGTTCAACGCGGACGGGGAGCCGGCGGAAATCCGCGTTCCGCCCGAATGGGACGGCGCCATGCCCGAGCTGGGCGGCCGGCCCGAAAACGGAACCCTGGCGCTCGGGCCGTTCGGATGCGCGGTCCTCCGGCTCCGCACCGGCTAATGGGCTCGAAAAGAAACGAAAAAATTCCTTAAAAAACTTGACTTTTGATGTCCGGTCGCTTATAATAATAAAGCTGTTCTTTTTAGGACAGGCAGATCATTTAATGCGCTCGTAGCTCAGCTGGATAGAGTGTCTGACTACGAATCAGAAGGTCGCGGGTTCGAATCCCTCCGGGCGCGCCAAAATAGAATTCCGACAAGCCTATAAAATTTTTATACGCTCGCCGCAATTCTAAAGATTATAAGCGTCAAAGTGGATAATTGCTTTGGCGATCATAACGATAGATAGATTTTGTTTTATGGTTTCAAGTTGAACAGGTGGTTGATTATGTGTTATCATAAAATCAAATGCTTAAAATTTTAAACACTTGATTTTATGATAACACTCCCGGCTATATTTTAAGATAAAGCCAGGCGAAAATCATAAAACCGTCGCTCACACCCAGAAGCCGTTCCTGCAGCACCTGACCACCTTCTGTGCAATCAGGTTCCATCGCGTTGTCAGGGAATTCAGAGGCCCGCTCCGAGATTTTCCATCACCTCTTTACTCATCATGGCAGGCTACATTTAAATTCCGGTATACCCTTCTGGCCGACGTATTACCAAGCAAATCAATACACCACACTTGATTGACCGGTCAGATGATGTATGCTGGTTTTACCAAATGGAAAGCTCAGATTTGCTTGCCAAGCAGGTCAATACGAGCATTTGAGGGAAAGTCAAATGCTGGCTTTGGCTTACTTGAATTTTCAAGGTTCATTTGTGGTGGACTGTACGCCCGCGCTCTCACTTTTTGTCGGTGTGAGCCGAAAAAAAGCAAGAGCCTGAACGCAGTAAGGCACACTGTTACGTTCAAGCTCTTGACAATATGATGTTAACCGTGTTACCATGGAGCAACACAGAAAACTAACCCTGTTAATGGTTATTCATTAGTCTTCGGAACGTAATGAGTCTTACGTTTTGATTAGTGCAGAAAATCCACCAAATTTTCTGCAGCTAACTGGATTGCTGTTGATGGGGTTATTTTATTTTTTTATTCCGATATCTAGTATAACACCCTCATAAGAAAAAAGCAATATTCAGTTAAAAATTTTGGTAAATTAAGGAAATATGCTATATTAGAAATATAAACTTTGGAGAGAAAATGGTTGTGCAATGCGATATTTTGTGTTATATTAAACTTGTATTTTTCGTATCTATTCGTATCTATTTATAACAAAAGTAGGTGAAACATAATGTTCAAATGCGTTGATTTGTTTTGCGGGGCAGGTGGCTTATCTGAAGGCTTCAGGCAAAACGGATTTGACATCCTTATAGCCAACGATTTTGATACATGGTGCGAAGCTACATATAAACTAAATCACCCTGAGACTGAATTTATCTCTGGAAAAATCCAAGATATTACTGCCTCGCAGTTATTATCGAAGCTGGATATGGTCCCGGGAGAACTGGATTGCATTATTGGCGGCCCTCCTTGCCAAGCTTTCAGCGTATATAACCATCAGCGCGGGATGCAAGATGAACGCTCAGGGCTGTTTAGGGAATATTTGCGCCTTGTAGCAGGGCTATTGCCTAAATATGTTGTCATTGAAAATGTCCCTGGTATGACTTCGGTTGAAGACGGCATCGCCGTCAAGGAAATTAAACGGGGCCTTAAATCTTTGGGGTACAATGTTGAAGTAAAATTGCTGAAAGCCGAAGATTATGGTGTAGCCCAAGAAAGACGCCGGTTAATTTTTATTGGGAATAGGATAGGAGCTGATATTATTTACCCTGAACCAACACATGGTGCCGGTCTACGCCCATATGTGACAGTTTGGGATGCAATATCTGATTTACCCCCTCTAAAAAATGGGGAAGGTGCCGAAGTTATGAATTATACCACGCCTCCTCAGTGCGGTTACCAGAAGGGTATCCGCGAAGGTTCACAGATGATATTTAATCACGTTGCTCCTACGTTGGGTCAGATCAATATGCAGCGGTTAAAATATATACCAGAAGGCGGTAGCTGGAGAGATATTCCCATTGAATTGCTGCCTGCCGGGATGAAACGTGCCCGCCGTTCAGATCATACTAAACGTTACGGAAGATTGAGAAAAGACGGATTTGCTTCTACTATTTTAACCAAATGTGATCCCCATTGGGGAGCTTTCTTCCATCCGGATCAGGATAGAGTGATAACAGTAAGAGAAGCTGCCCGTCTACAGTGCTTTCCTGATAAAATAAGATTTGAAGGCAGCAGGGTTGAACAATATAAGCAAGTAGGAAATGCCGTCCCTGTATTGTTATCATCCGCCGTTGCAGAAGTTGTTTATCATTCTTTATGGGAACATTCTTTTGAGGCGGTGAAACTGCATGCCGTATGACCCCTACAAAATTATTTGTGAAATATTAGGCCAGCCTGCTCCTGATATGACAAATCCCGTTAATGAAGGATACTTGTGCCCCTTCCGGGATTCTGTTTGTACAAAAAGAAGCCATAGCTTTGATGGCCCATTTCCTGTCTGCTCTGTTTTCCGGCAACGCCGGGGCGATAAAGAGCCAATACCAATTGCTGTTTGCCCAAGAAGGCTATATGCAGCGGATATTTATAATGATGTAATTAAATATTGTTGGCCTGGAGGGAAACCTAAAAATCCAGTTGTTGTCCATGAAATTAAAATGGGCCAGATTGGGAATGTTGATATGGTGATTGCCGATTTGTCAGATGATAAACAAAAAGTAAATAATTTTGTTTCTATAGAACTTCAAGCAATTGATATTACGGGTACATATGAACCTGCATATACGGCTATCCTACTCAATTCAGATTTGGGAAAACGCCCGGTTTATAATTTCAACTATCGGAATGTACAGAAACGGTTTATTACACAGCTGATAGACAAAGGATTTTTCCATCATCATTGGGGAACTAAAATAATAGCAGTTGTGCAAGATATAATTTATGATGACCTAAAGGCCCGGATGGATTTTCCTGAGGTAAGCATTGAGCAGAGCAATGTTATTTTTATGAGATACCGGATGGAACTTTGTGGCACACCAGAAGGGAAACGCTATGAACTTAAATTAGCTGGAATCACAGGGACAACTCATAACGAACTTATGATGAGTTCGTTTTATAAAACTCCCCCTCCAAAAGAAAATTTTTGTAATCGTATTCTCAAAGTGTACCGAGAAGAAATAAAATCAGATTAAATTTTCCCATTCAGCGTAAATCATCGCTTCTTTAATTTCGTTAACACACAAGGCCACATCCTTTTTAATATCATTTCCCCAAAAACGGATTACGTACCATCCCAGATAACGGAGTTGATTCTGGACATCGATATCGCGCTTAATATTCCGCTCAATTTTTGGGATCCAATATTCCCGGTTCTTTTGTATGCGTTTCTTTTTTTCGCTCCAATCTTTCCCGTGCCAAAACTCTCCATCGCAAAATATTGCAATTCTATTTTTTGTGATTGCTATATCCGGTGTCCCAGGAAGCATTTTGTAATTTTTCCGATACCGGATTCCCTCTTTCCAGAGTGCTTTCCGTAACAATATTTCTGGAGCCGTATCTTTACTATGGATACGGCTCATATTGTAGTGCCGTTGTTCTACTTTTGATTTACGGCTTGGTTTCATGTTACGCTCCACCCATACTACCTTTGAACTTTATGATATATCAAAAGCTTATAAAAAATTATATCACTTATGGAAGAAATAGCAAAATAACATTTTGTCCGAGGTGTTTAACGTTTAGTGCGGCTTTAAGTGGTAGTGACCACTGTGCGGGACCCTACTAAGGACAGTTTATTTTACTGCTACTCGCGATGAAAAAGCGCCATACAGGTTTCCCCATGTGGCGTTTTGCAGATAGACAAATTCAGTTGTCTTGCGTTTGGGGAGGCTGCTCTCCAAACAGCAGTTTCATGTAATCTCGCTTGCCATACAGAATACGGACGATATAGACATCCTGCTTTTCCAGACGGTAAAAGATCAGGTAATTCCCGCATACCAGAAACCGATAATCGACTTCGATATTCAGCACGGAGGACAAAGCCGGGCCGCTCTTTGGAAAATCCGCCAGCCTGCGCATGGATTGCAGAATGCGGGACACCAGCTTCTGGGCGGCGGCCGGCGCATCCAACTGGCCGGCGATATACTTCCGAATCTCCCGCAGGTCATTCGCCGCTTCCGGGGAAACACGGAGTTCAGCCATTTTCCTGCTCCAAAAAGGCTTCCACCTGCTCCATGTTCAGCCAGCCTTTTTCCTTGCCAGAGTTTTCTCCCTTGCCAAGCTGGGACAGAAGCTGCAGCGAGGCTTTCAGCTTTTCATATTCCTCAATATCCACAATTGCGTAGCGGCCCCGACCATTTTTCGTCAGATAGACCGGCTCACCGACAGTAATATCCCGGAGAACTTCGTTATAGTTGCGCAGATCGGACACTGGTTTGATATTCGGCATGGATAACACCTCCTATTCCATACTATACCCCTATTTTTCGTAAAATTCAACGTAAAATTTAACACTCCACGAAATAATATCCAAGCATAGCATTTCTTAACCTCTATTTTATCCCGATGCAGTTTCCATTACATTGTAGGTAAATAGAACAAAAATATAATGTAATTTTATGGTGCGCACAAAAAATACGTATGAATCTATTGACGTACGCATAAAACATGCGTATGATAATAACGTAAGCACAAGGGAGAAAAAATTTGACGGTTCGGGAAATTCTAAAGGTATTGCACAATGACGGATGGCAGGAAGTACCGGGCCGGACAAAAGGATCGCATATCCAGCTTAAACATCCAACAAAGCCCGGAAAAGTCACGGTTCCGAATCACTCAGGCGATCTTCCTCCTGGGACGTTACGCAGCATAAAAAAACAGGCAAGGCTTGAATAAAGCATCGCCTGTGGCTAGAAGGGAGTTGTGTGTATGCGCAAGTTATCATATTTGGCTGTTTTTGAACCCAGTAAGGACGGATTTGGCGTTTATTTTCCTGATCTGCCCGGCTGCATCAGCTTTGGAAAAACATTCGACGATGCCCAGCGTGGAGCTGCTGATGCTCTCGGCCTGCATATCTATGGCATGGAACGGGACGGAGATCCAATTCCGGAGCCGTCACAGATTCCAACAGTCGATCCGGATACTGAATCCGGCTATTTTGTCTCTCCTGTTACCATATATCCGGATATGGTCCGGAATGAGCTTGATAACCGGAGGGTAAAGACAAACATTACCTTGCCGGCATGGCTCAAAGAGGCCGCCGAGCAGCGAGGCGTAAACTATTCGCGGCTTTTGGAAACGGCACTCCTGGATTATCTTAATATTCCGCATAATCAGGCCCCGCCGGCCCGAGGCAAAATGTAAAATAAGCAGGTGGGGGTAGAGGAGCCTAATCCGGATGCGACAACTATATTCCTTTGGTGGATATCAAAATCAATTCACATCACAAGACACATCTCGGACAAAATGTCCGAGATGTATTACAATTATCCAGATATTATGATTGATTTTTAAAAGAAAGCGGGTTTAAAATGGATCTTGCAATACTGGACAAACGAATGAAAGAATATTGCGAACAGCATATGGACCGGAGCGATTTTCGTCTGATTTGTAGATTAAAGCTAATTCTTTATGATGAGGGCCTCAGAAAGGCTATATTTCTAGCGGAAGATCTCTGTGAGCTTCATGGTATTGGATTGCATTATTCGAATGAGCTTGTAGCAGCCCTGGAATCTGTCACCGGGCAGCCATCATATGTTGAATGCCGGGTCAGAAGGGAAATTCCGAAACCTATTCATAAACGATTTACGATAGGTGTAACAGAATAAGTAATTTGCAAGAAATAAAAAGACCTCGGACATTTTGTCCGAGGTAAAATCATCCTTATGATATCTCTCGCTGCGCAATACCCAAAATTAAATCCATATTTTCAGAATAATCCCCACTGCCTTTCAAAACATCTGATTTGTCAAGATTCGCATAAACACGCATAACCATACTCGATGAATTATCCCCTAAGATAAGTTGAACCGTTTTAATATCAACCCCCATTCTGAGTAGCCGCGTACAGCAGTTATGCCGATATCGATATGGATTATATTCCGAAGCGTTAAGCCCATGCTTTTCCAACAATCTATCATATACTTGTTTATAGTCATCATAAAGCCATAATTGGCCATGTGAGCCGCAAAACAGATATTCTTCCGTGCCTTCTTTGCGCTTCATTTCCATCAGCTTTTTATTACCTTTTACGTAGATTTCCCAACTTTTTAGAATGAGCAGCAGCATATCACCAGCCCTCAGCGCTCGGCGTTGGTAATTAACTTTGTTACCATCTTGAACATTTTTCAGATCGGTAATAATTGGTTTGCGGGGCTTTTTTCTTGATAAGGAATCAACATCAAAAGACTCCTCTTGACTGAGTGTCCTTACAATATGAATAATTTTCTTATCATAGTCAATGTCAGTGAATTTAAGCGCTAATGCCTCACTGGGCCGTACTCCTGTATATAGTAAAATACATATCCATACTAAAATCATCCGCTTTTTGCTAATCAATTTGATAAGCATTTTTATTTCCGAATCTGTGAGAGATTTGGGTTCTAAAGTAACTGGCTTTTTTGATCTTGGCTCTTTTATGTTTGCCATATAATCCATGGAAATTAAATGACCACCATCCTCACCGGCAGCTTCCTTAATTGCTGAACGCAGTAAAATATAAACCTTATGAATCATGCTCTGGCTGTAGAACTCAATTCTACGATGATCCCCTTTCCCTTTTACATAGGTTTGCTTTGCAAATCCATTTATAAATTTTCTCAATACATTCTTGTCAATCTGATCCATACGGTAGTTTCCTAAGCCTTTGACTATATGGATAGCAGCTGAAATAGAACCGGAAAATGACCTTGATTTTGTGGATCCGTCTTGACTTTTTAAATAATCGATAAAATAATCTTTAAATAGCATGTTTGAGCTGCAACTTTTTTCTATAACAGAGCGATAAAAAAATTTATATAATTTCTGTTTTAAAGAGACCATTGGAATATTCCTCCTAATAAATATCAAAATTGAAATGGGATAAATTTAATATAGGGAGGTGATCGTATGTTAACTTTACAAGAAAATATCAATGTGCAACCTTCTACGAAAAAGCAATAATAGTTCCTTTATTCATATCGGTACATAAAAAAAGGAAGTCGGACATTTTGTCCGACTTCCAGCACATTGACAAATCTTGGGGTTACTCGGACATTTTGTCCGAGTTAGCGCTCAGGATCGTTATTTTTCTCTTTATTTTTCCCCTTAGCTCTATGAAGACTAACGAGCAGATCGTTATATGGGGTTCTTTCTTTCTGGAAAGTCTTCATTTCTTCGATAAGGTAATCTCGAATTCTCGTGATATGCTGCTCATATTTATCCGGGTGAATAGATTCATCGAACAAGATTCTGGCAAGTTTTCCTCTGATGGCCTTAATTTCACGTTTATCTCTTATCACCAGGTGCTTCCCCTGGGATATGTATTCACCGTCAATATATTTTTCTGTAACTGGAAAACAATTGCTGACCTTAAACAAGGCCGGCCGGTCCGTGTGCCCGAGATGATAATAGCAACTGCGGATGCCTGGCTCATGGCACCACTTTTTAATCTTATCAATCTGATTTTGGGATCGATGGGCTAAATTGCTCGTCGGTATCGCCCAATAAAGATAAGGGATATAAGCGTCCTGCATACAGCATAAGACCGGACGCTGCTTCCGGTCCGAATATCTCCCGCCAAGGCGGTTGACAAGATCAAAAAATTCGGGCTTTATTTTATAAAATCCATTCTCTTTCATTTTAGCTCCTCAAAAAAGGAATCCCCCTGCCATAACAGCAGAGGGATTCCCGTTCTTCAAACCGGCAATTTATCGCGCCGCCCGGTAAGCGCATTCAGCATGGACAGTTGATCTGTCCTGCATTATTATTTTACACTCGGCTTGAAAATATGTCAATATCCATCTTCCCCAAGAAAAAATAAAGGTGGAAGCCTTGTTCCACCTCGCATTAAGGACCACAATCAAGGCTGTGGTGCACCTTTCATTAAGGGCCAATTTCAGGTTATGGCATCCCTGACATTAAGGGACCGCATTTAAGGCTGCGGTGCACCTTTCATTAAAAAATTTTCGAGCCGGGCATTTATCAGCCGCTGCCGGTACGCGAACAATATTTTCTCAGGCTGTGTTCATTTTACTCAACTTTTCAGATTTCGTCAACTCCTTTGCAGCAATTAAAGAAAAAATGCGGAATTTTCTGATAAAAGCGCTTTTTATCGCCGTTTTTCTCCTATCTATAAACTATAATTTAAGTTTACCTAGAGTATATAATTTATTCTTTCTTAATCGCACGTACTCAGGTGGGTCTAGGAGGTATTAGGGGCTTTTTGACCTACCCCCGCAGACATAAAAGGAAGGCAAAAAATCTGCCAGGCCTGCCAGGCAAAGCAGGAAGAAAAAATGCGGACCGCTTCCGCGGCTCTTTTCCGGGAGTTAAAAAATCTTTTTAGTACGGAGGAAATCCCTTTTCTGAACCTTCTAAAAGCTTGCAGCAGCATATGGCGCTCATAGGGTGAGTACAGACGGTAGCGGTTATTTCCAAAATCGCCTTGACTGGAAATATACTGCTCTTTCCGGATAAATAGTTTCTGTATAAGCTGCCTGATGCTTTTGCGGACAGTATTTTTGGACAGATTGAGCGCAAAGCACATTTTGGAAATGGAAGGACAAGCAAACAGTGGATCTTCCGAATTGCGGCACCGGTTAAGGTACAGTAAGACACACATTTCAGAAACACTCATTTTATGCCTGAGGTAATCCTTATCAAACATAAAGAAACCACCGTCCAAGTGGGAAATGGCCTGGTACCCGTTCGCCGCATAGTGTCCCCACTGATTAAACCTGTGACGTTTTTCAATCAGGCCGCTGGCAGACAGACGGTCAACAGAGGCGCGGATCGTTTTGAGGTCCTTGATCCCACAATGAGCCGCAATCGTCTTACACTTCCGGATAATCCGCTTTTGATTGAAAAATCCGCCGCAGGACAGGAAATATACATAGACACAGAAGTCCACAGGCTCAAGATTGTAGTATTTAATCTTCTGTTTTGCTGTTTTATGTCCGGATCCGGCATTGCGGGAGCGTTCATATCCGGCTTCGTAAAAATCAAACAGGATATTCGGAATTTTAATAAAGCTCATACCTGATTGCCCTTTCAATAAAAAAGCCGCTATCCGGTGCAACACAGCACCAAATAACAGCTTTCAAATTCATATAAAATTTTTTATCGTGCTTTTGACAGAAGGGATTCTTTCTGTGCGGGCGTGATGTAATCGAGGACGGTCTTAGCTGCCTTATTCCTTTTTGCAATATCGGGATGCGCCTTTTCCAGCAGCTTATAGATGTTCATGTGAAAGCGTCCCTTTTTCGCACAATATAAAAGTGGCGTATTTCCTGCATTGTTGCTTATATTTACATCCGCCCCGCATTCTACCAAAAGCTCTATCATTTTCATGTTGTGGGATTCGCACGCCAGATGCAAAGGAGTATTCCCTGCGGAATCCGCCTCATTGACTGAAAGGCCCTGTTTGAGCAGAAGATCCGCTACTTTGTAGGAGGGACCCTGTACCGTGCATGCCGCATGAAGCAGGGTACGTCCGGCATTATCCCGGTAACTGAGATCAGCTCCGTTCTTGAGAAGAAATTTTACAGGATTGATATTGTTTCCAGTACAGCTGAAAAACAAGGCGTCATTAAGAGGGAATGGCTGTGACTGAAGATGCAGCATTTTCGTAAGGATCTGTTTATTGTAATATTTACAAGCTGCCTGCGCGGGGGTAAATCCATTTGACTTGACGGAAATGTCAGCTCCGTGGTCAAGAAGCAGCAAAGCGCTTTTAGTAGATTGTGCTTTACATGCAATGTGCAGGGCGGTCCCATACTGATTGCAGTAATTGATGTCCACACGGTCTGCAATTTCTTCAAGCACCTGTCCCATGTTTGATAAAGCAGCCATCTGAAGAATACTTGTTTTTTCAGAATCCAAAATATTGATATCAGCACCGGCCCGGATCAAGGTCAGCGCGGTACTTTCGTTTCCCGTCAGGCAGGCGTGCTGCAAAGCAGTAATCCGGCCAGGGTCATATCGATAATCATAAAAAGCACTGAATTTGCAGTCGGCAAAAAATTCGCCATCATACAGCTCTTTCTTGTCTATGTTGCATTTTTTCTTTAGAGCGTTTTGTACTTCTGCCGCGCTGCTGCTAAACAATAGATTTTGTGATTGATGCATCTGTTTCACCCCTAATTTGATCTTATCATAAAAGTGTTGTGGTCACAATCATCCTTTTTTCTGTGGGAACTCCAATTTGAAACTCGGGTACCCATTTTTGATCTCCATGATAAAGTCGGCCGTATATGCTCCGGTTCCCTTCTTATTTTTGATGCCGGTGACGCGGCAGCGGCGATCTGCAGACAGAAGAGCCTTCGCACAGGATTTCGTGATGGATTTTCCAAAGGCCGCAAAAAATTTATTGTTTTTCCATAGGGCAAATTTGCATCCGTCCCGGTATCCGCTGCAGCTGAAAGCGTTCTTGTTCTCATAGACCGGTTTGCCGCACAGAGGGCAAGCCCCGATCTTTTCCCGGCCGGAAGAGCCGGGATCCAGATGTACCTTTGAATAATCCGCCTGCAGGTGCTGTTTGAAGGAATCCAGCACGGAGGATGTCATATCCTGAACGGTCGCGCGGCCGGCTTTGATGTCCTCCTGAATAGACCACCAGAGGGCCGTCATATCCGCTTTTTTGATATCGTCCGGCAGCAGGTTGTAAAAATCCCGTCCAAGCTGTGTCGAAAGCAGATATTTCCCTTCCTCTTTGACATAACCCCGCTTTAGCAGGGTTTCAATGATCTTGTCGCGGGTGGCCGGGGTGCCGATGCTTCCGTTCTCGCCCTTTTTCCCTTTGTCTTTTTCCTTTAACAGCTTTTTGATTCTCTCATCCGCAACATATTTTGAAATGCTGGTCATATCGGTAATCAACGTCGCTTGTGTATACCTCTTCGGCGGAACCGTGTGTTTCTCCAAAATCTCGCTTTCCAGCAGTTCACAGGAATGGATCCCGGCCGGGAGGTTGCTGAGTGATGTCTTTTTCTTTTGTGCGGCCGGATAAAAGCCGCTAAAACCAGGATCCAGCAGATCATAAGATTCCCCTTCAAGGATTCCTCCCGTGATCGGGTCGTTGATCCTAGTGATTTCATATAGAGCAGGGGGAAGAAATTGAATGATGTATCGTTTGGCAATTTCCAGATAAACAGCCCTGGTGTCATTGTCCAGCTTTGAAAGATCAAATTTCGCATTTGTGGGGATGATGGCATGATGGGCCGTAACATTCGCGTCATTGAAGCAGTCGGATTTGATGCTGAAATCAACCGGGATGTCAAGTTGCAGCCTTTGGAGAAGCATTCCGACAAGCTGGGGGGCCTCATTGTAATGTTCTTCTTTTAGATATTGGCAGTCGCTGCGATTGTAGGTGATGGCTTTGTACTGATCTCGAAGGAGCTGCGTGATCTCTAAGGTCCGGCTCACGGACAGATTGTATTTCTGGTTCATAAACGCCTGCAGCTTTACCAGGTTAAAGGGAAGGGGAGGCTTTATGACCGCTTCCCTTTTCGTAACCGTTCCCTCCGTTGTGTCCTGGATCCCGCCCTGAGCCCGTTCGATGATGCTTCTGTTGGTGACGTATTTTCCACCATCCAGAAGTTCCTGTCCCGGCTTGAAATTCAGGGCAATGGTTTCCCCGCCAGCTTGCACGGATGCCGTAAGCTCAAAATATGTCTGCTGAACATGGTGTTCGATTTGATAATCCCGGTTCACAACAAGGCCGAGGGTAGGGGTCTGCACTCGGCCGACAGACAGCCCCTTCCTGTGAAGAGACAGGCCAAAGAGGCGGCTGTAATTGACACCGACAATCAAATCACTGACCGCCCGCGCATAGGCGGCGCTTCCGATGGATGTAAATCCAGCGTTTGGCTTCAAATTCCGGAAGCTTTTCTGAATTTCCGAGGGGGTGTTGTCATTGATAAGGACGCGGTAAACCGGATGCGTGTTGCGGCTGTATTCCAGAATTTCATCAATGAGAAATTGCCCTTCATCGTCGGGATCACCCGCGTGAATGATTTCATCCGCCCCGGCAATCATGCTTTCGATCTGCTGCAATCGCTTCTCTTTCCCTTTGCTGGGGACAAGCTGCCAGTGCTCGAAATAAATCGGAAGGTCCTGCAGGTTCCAGGCCGCATACTTTTCATCGTACTGCTCCGGCTGCTTTAGGCCCATCAAATGGCCGTAAGCCCAAATGACGGTGTAATCCTTATCTGCAATTACCCCGTTGTGTTCCTGTCCATTTAAATTTAAAGCCTGGGCTATGGCGCGGCCAAGCTCAGGCTTTTCTGCGATTATTAACTTCATATGTCATTTTCCTTTCAAGGATACTTTAATATTTTCCCCGCCTACATCCAATTATTTTTATACGTCTCAATTGAATCCCAGTAATAATGCAGCCACTGTTCCCGTCGAGCGGGGGGAAGAATTTTCAAATCTTTTCTCATAATATTTGAATCTTCATGGAAACGCTGTGGGTTCATCATTCTGCTGACACGAAAGGCATAAAGGTATGTGGCCACATCTAAGACTCTCTTTTTTTGCGGGATATCGCTGAGCCGGATTTTATCACACAGCAAAAGCTTTTGCAAAGTATCCAGATTAAATTTTCTTATTTTATAAATTTTCATTTCAGCCTTAATTCCTCCCGACTAAAATCCTCTCTGGATTATTTATCTCCTGCACCTCACAGCTGACCGTTTCAAATGTTACTGCATTCTTATGCTTTAGGTAATCTCCATAATCTTCTTGAAACCGCTGCAAAAACTCTTTTTCTGTCATGTTTTCAAAATCTTCATCCGAAAAAACTGGGAATCCCAATAAGAGCCTTGCACGATCAAAATTATTCTGAATTTGGTATTTTAGTATTTCCGGTTCAAGGTCTTGGCCATCCCTCGGGCTTATACAGTTTACAGAAATGTGTGGACGGGGCAGCGTTTCAAAAGCGGCTTTGAAGTGACAGCACTTATTCAATCTTGCCGCAGATTTTAAGGCCGCAGGCTGATCGGCGGCCAGAATATACATTCCGGTAAACACATCCATTTGGAATATCCCATTGCTGACAGTGTAAATAAATCTGTATTTAGGCATATTAATCCTCCTTTTTTCAAAAACCTTTCAGCACCAGGCTTATTATTTTTTGATTCACAAGCACTTTCCGCTGCGCATACGGCTGATGCAGGATCTTCCAGCGGCCGCCCTTCTCAACGCCGATCACGCCAATATATCGCTTTTCTTTCAGATAGGGCAAATACTTATTTTGAATCAGTTCTTCCTTATCCGCTGGTATGACAACAAAGCTCTTCGACACAAACGGAAGGTTCGCCTCCGCCTGGGCGAAAGCTTTTTTCATGTTGTCCAGCTTGAATTCAAAGGAGCAGATTTCATATTCGCCTCCGTATTCCTCAATGGTCAGCAGATCGACGCCGCCCTCGCGGGCCGCGCATTCAAACTGATATTTCAAAATAGACTTTCGATCCTTATAATGATTCCAAAATGCTTTTTTCAGATCCTTTTCATAAAGGAACAAAACAAACACCACCTAGATTAAAATTTATCCCGCGCCCAAAAACGGCGCTGGATTGACAGCCTGGTTGTTTACCCGAAGCTCAAAGTGACAGTGGGGGCCGGTCGAATCCCCCGTGCTTCCGATTAGGGCAATCACCTGCCCTTTCTTCACAGATGCCCCAGCCTGTACCAGGAGCTGGCTGCAGTGGGCGTAGAGAGTGCTGTATGTGTTGTCGTGCCGGATCAGGATCACATTCCCGTATCCCCGGAACCCGTTGCCCGATTTCCCCATGCCGCTGAATTCGACAGTGCCGGAGGCAGAAGCATAAATCTTTGTCCCCATCGGTGCGGCAAAATCGATGCCCTTGTGCATTTCCCCGCCGTCCATTCCGTACCCTCTCGAAATATGGTAGGTGCCAACTGCCAGCGGGTAAGCGAAAGCTCCGCTTCCGCCTCCGCTGGCCGAGTAATAGCGCAGCACATGAGGAACATAATTGACATCACCATAGCCGGTCAAGCCCATTTTCTGAATCTTCATCTGCGAAAACTCGGCCGCGTTTCCAGCGGAATATCCGCCGTGCGCCAGCGCCCAGGATATGTAACCGCCGCCGAAATTATACCCCTGCAGCGCAAGGCTGATCCCCGGAATATCCTGTGGTGACTGTGCCTTTGATGCGCGAAGGCAGCTCGCAAAATACATGATGCCGACACGCACGGAGTAATCCGGATCGGAAATCGAATTCGGGCTGTGAGGATATTTCACATTCAAAGGGCACTCCGAACATTGCATGGGATCGCTCCCGGCCCCGCCGCTTTCCTGCTGCATGATCGCAAGGATCAGATCCGCGTATCCGGTGATTCCGTATTCCTCACAATATTTTTCCGCTGCCGGCCGGTACGCCAACACTGCATCGGACAGAGCGCCGCCGCCCCCGTTATATTGACCTTGGGATTGTCCAGCGCCGAAGGCGGCCCCTATCATGGCGGTTAAAATAATCAAGGCAGTGATAATCACTGCCAGCGGAACAAAAAGGATCCCGGAGCCGATTCCGACAAGACGTAAAATCCGTTTGTGCATATCATCACTTACCTTTCAGCTTCCTGCTCCGCACGATCAATTTCCGTCTGCAGCTTTTCAAAGGACATCTGATTTTTCACGCTGGTAAAGTCTTTTCTCAGCGCCCTTTTCAGATCGTACCAACTATCCTGATAGCTCTGAGAAATATGTTTCTGATACCGGAGCCGTTCTTTTGGATTCCTCATTTTCGGCCGCGCCTTGATTCCACGAACGGTTTTGTCGTATTCCCGAAGCTCTCTCAAAACTGCATTTCCCATTCTGGTATAAAGCTCATCCATTTTGTTCTTAGAATAATTCTTATAGAGTTCCTCCTTCTTCCCAGCTCCGTATGCCGACATCAAAAATTCCTCCTGTCTATGAAGGCTGTCGGAAAGCTTTTTCAAATCATCCCTGTGATACAGTTCCAGATACATCTTGGAAAACCGGTCGATTTCAGGCCGGACATCGTGCAGCGCGTTCATGTTGTAGTTCCACATCCGCCTGTCGGGAGGTAACTTAGAATAGAGATTCAAAAAGGCGCCGCGCAAATTTTTGTCTTTGGTAGAAAGGTGCTGCCGCTTCTCAGCAACAATATTTTTCCGAATCAGATTGTTTATTTCTTTTAACTGTTCCGGCCGATCAACAATTGAGTTCACGATTTTTGATTTCACCTTTGAGAAGGTGGCTTTTTTCATCGAACCCCTGTATTGCTGCTGCCGTACCTTCTCACCATTTTCACCTTCGACTTCGACTTCCTTCATGCGGCGCGTCGGATGCGGCTCGACGATTGCCAGGTGAACATGGATATGTTTGGTGTTGTAATGGATCGACGCGCTCCATACAGCAGATCCTTCCATGTGCTCGTCTTTCAGCATTTCCTGAACGGCCGTGCGCGTGACTTCCCGGATTTTTTTCTCATCCAGTTGTTTCGTCTTCGGATCATACAGCCCGTTCTGATGAAGGAAATCAGTTGTGAAGCTGATGATCTGCTGCCACATAGGGCTTCCCGCATCCTGAGCGATTTGGAATTGCTTTTTCAAAGATTTCTTTTCATCGAGCGTGAGCCTATCCTTCGTTCCAGTAAAAAGGGCGGAAGTCCGTTCCGGCATTTCCGGCTTCCTTTTGGAAACATAAACGGAGTAGAGGGAATAGGCAGCGTTCCGGACCGCTTCCGGCCGGTCAATGTAATTGATGTAGTTCGTAAATTTTAAATCAGAAAACACAAATCGGGATCTAAAAACGACGCCCGGCGTCACTTTTTCCTTCGGCATTTCATCACCCGATCAATTCATCCTCAGACAAAACGGAGCCGGATTTCTCCGGTTCCGTTCTTGTCTGAATGTTCTTTTTAACCGCCGCATCCAGCCGCCTTTGCCGGTAATATGCAATCCGGTCTTTCACGATTTTTCTGGCAGCGGCAAGCTGCGGCGTTTCCTTTTCGATCAGCGAATGGTACGACGAATAAGAAAGAAGAGTATTGAGCAGCAGCAGAATAATTTCACTGTTCCGGTCCGCGTTGTTGGTGCCGAGACGGATCCTGGTCAGTACGTCGTTCAGTTTTTCCACTACTTGGGTTGAAAGTTCATCGACTAAATATTTTGTCGCCGGTACATCGTTTTTGTGACGATGGTCCTCAACAATCCCGGCGAAAGCGCCGGCAAGAGAACCGATATGACGTTCGTCTTTGTACTGCTCCATGTAACGGATTGTCGATTCGTCCAGCAGAAATTCTTTTCTACGTTTCATCGTTTCCCTCCACAACGTCAAGGACTTTTTGCTGTGTGTCCGTATTTTTTTCAATGACAAGCAGACACTTTTCCAGCATGGCGAGATACCGGTCCTCGAAGTTTTTAAATTCTTCCAGGGCCGTAAAGTTTTGGATCATATTGATCAGGTATCGGCTCCGCGATACGTTCTGTTGCAAAGCAAGTTCATCAATTTTTTTGATCGCCATGGGATCAACCCCACGGAGTAAAATATCCATTTCGCACCATTCTTCCTGTAAAATTACATACGGAATCGACCCGGAATCCATGTGTAAGAACATACGGAACCGGATATTTCCGTGATATCGTCATTTCGTTAGGCTTTGCCTAACCTATCAACCATGTTGATAGCAGAAACCCCTTATGCTCTTAACCTAAAAAGGCCGCGTCTGCGACGCTTTCTTTTTTAGGTTAACTCCGGTGCCCTGCGGGCGGCCGTTTAAGAGAAAAGCCGTCAGTCCACGGTGACGGGGACGCTCGGCTTTTTCGTCTCGGCCTCGTTTGAATCATCTTCATTTTTTGAATTGGAAGGGCCGGAGGAAGCGGGGGCTGCGTTCTGCTCGGGCAGCTTTCCGCTGACCGTATCCTTCAATTTTTGGTTCAGCTTTTGGAGCTTCACCTTACAATCGCTCACCTGCTGCTGGTAGGAAGCGATTGTGTTTTTATGATCCTGAATCTGAGACTGCTTGTTGGAAATGGTGGAGTTTGAATCCGCAATCTCTTCTTTTGTCTGATATTTCTGATTCATTTTGAGTGCGTTGATGTCAAAGTTCAGCTGGCCGATCTCCGTGTTTTCATTTTCAATTTCAGCGGACAGTTGCTTGATCTGAGCGTTGACATCGGTAATCTCATTGTTGACCGACTGGATCCGGTAATTAAGCCCGGACTTCGGGGCAAGCGAATTATTGATACGGACCTTTCGGATATCGCAAAAGAAGTTTGCACCTTTGAGGCTGTCGCTGACGTCACCCGTTATGTTCTGGTTGTCCTGAACCCAAAGGGAAATCACTTCCCATTTTTCCGGGACATCCTTAATTTGAAAAATTAAAGTGCCGTCCTGCTGCAGGGCGGTGCTGATATTCAGCGCGCGCCTTTTGTCGGTGTTCGTATGGGCGGCCGGGGTAAACTTCAATTCCTGATCGTCATCACGATTTGTAACATCGAAAACGATCTCCATGTAATGGGTCGCTTTGCTATACTCCCAGCTCCGGAGCTTCAATGAAGTGTTGGCCGACGTATTGATTTCGGTCCCGGCCGACGTGTTCATGATCTTAACGTCGCTCGGGAGCCACAGCTTACTAGTCCCGAAAAAAACGAGGAAGGCAAACATCACATAAAGAAAAATTTTATATTTTCTCGTGCTGCCTTCCTTCATTTTCCGGTTCAAAGATTTCAGTGTCGTATCGATTCCCATATCATGCACCACCTTTGAAAAGTTCCTTTTCCTGATCCGTAATTTCGATGTAGGTATGGAGCACGTCTTCACCGGTCAAAAGGAAGCATTCGCCTTGTCCGAATTTCGGAACCTGTTTCAACTGGCTCTCCGTAAGCTGATCCTCGAACACCGTGCGCATAAGAGGAAGGCAGTTGGATTCCTGCTGCATGATGAACTTATACTGTGTCAGTTCAAAAAGGAGTTTCAGCTTTTCGACCGCTTCACTGTCGTTGCTCTGCGGCGCAAAGTCGCGGATTGATTGGCTTGCGAGGGTCAGACCGGTAAAATATTTCCGGCCCTCGCGCATGATGCTTATCATGTAATCGAGGGCCAGCGGATTCCTGGTATTGATAAATTTATGCGCTTCATCAATCATCAAAAGGAGCTTGGGGATCTGATAAATCGGAGTACCGTCTTCATACATTTTTTTGCTTGGCGCTCCGATCCGGATCATATCGTCGAGCATCATGGACATGACGTTGAACAGCAGAGCATTGAAAATTTCGGATTTAAAATTGCTCACGCTCTGAACGTTGTAAACAATGATCTGCTCGCCGGTAAGGTCGGGCAAGGACGTATGGCCGTCGAACATTTTCCCATAGCTATGTACCAGGTTGCTCAGCGTCAGTTCGATGCTTTCCAGCCTGCGCCATTTGCTCGGAGAGAGGTTCGGGTTGATCCTCCGGGTCTCTTTGTCGATATAAAGATCGCTGCGCACCAGATCCAGCAGATCGCTGAACGTGGGGTACACCTGCGGCGGAAGGCCCGTTATTTTCTGCGGCTGTGTCGTGTTGCTTAACCACAACTGCTTTACCTCATACAGACGGCGGACGTATTCCTCAAACTCGTTCCGGTCGTCTTCGTCGGCAGCCGGATTCATGAATTTATAGAATGTGTTGAGCTTTGAAAGGTGGTTTGCAAAGCTGATCGCCTCGTCTTCATCGGTCCGGAACACTTCCAGATAGTTGATAATTCCTTCGCTGCCGTTGAGGGTAACGATCTTACCGCCCAATACTTTCGCCAATTCCGAGAACTCGCCGGTGACATCGATCACACGGATGAAATTTCCGATGATCGCGTTATTTTTCATCAGCAGTTTCATCAGCGTCGATTTGCCGCTGCCCTTCTTCCCGATGATAAGAGTATCATAGGACAGCCTGTTTTTTGTCTTCCGGAATTGGTCAAAGATGATGTTCCCGCGCGTGGAAGAAGAACCGATATGAATTCCGAATGGATCGTCCAGCATTTCGAAATTAAAAGGATATCCGCCTGCCAGGGAGATCGCCGGGAGAGGATTTCCGACGCGCTTATTTCGCTCTTTGATCTGCTCATGATATGGCTGAAACAGCGCTTTGAATCCAAATTCCGTCTCGGAAAGGAAAACGGCCGCGCGGTAATCGTCGCTTTCCAAATCCTTTATGACGGCCGCGACGCGTTCATCAACTTCCGCTTTAGTTCGGCCGCTGATATACAGGCGGCACTGGATCAGCTTGATGACTTCGCCCTGCGTTTTAACGGACGTAAGCATATCCCGCAACAGCTTGTAATGCTGTTCCGCGTCGATGCTGGTTCCTTCGTCCTGTGCGTGAGAATAGCGCACATCAAGCTCGTTCAGGGAAGAAATAATTTTATCTTCGGCGTCAACTTTTTCCTCTGTCGCCACGTCCAGGACGCAATAAACGCCGTCTATATTCAACAGACGTTCCAGCCAGAAATCATAATCTTCAGCCGGGTACTCATAGACCATGATGCAGGAACAATATCCGTCGCCGGTCTTAATGTAGCGTTCATCGTCGAGCCGTAAGTTCCCCTGCGGCTGCAGCTTGGAAATCAACGCCGCATTAAATATTTTTTTAACAGGTTCCTTTTTTTCTTTCGGTTTCAACAATTTCATTCTAACTGATTCCTCCTACACCTTGACCTTTTTGCACATGTTGTTGAGTTGGAAGATAATATTGTCTTTTTTCTCCTTGCTGACCGGCACGATGTTCAGGCCGGAACGGTCAAGCAGCCGCCGAAGAGTTTCGTAATGGTTTTCATTCCGGGCAAAAACCATCACAAACGCTTCCCGGTCTGTCGTATTATCTTCCAGGTATTGCAGCGCCGAAAGCTTTTCATTGATTAAGTCCCTGAATTTTTCCAGGCCGGGCTGCTGCAATTTGTACGCCAGGAATGCCTGCTGCTGCCGGGTGTTGGTCGGGTAATTCAAGGAAATAAATTTCAGATCGGGCTTATAAATCCGGTAGAAAGCTGCCGACGTGTCCACCATGGAATTTACTTCTTCGTCCGAGGCAGTGTAATACGACTTGCCGCGAATTTGAAAGATGTCGATCAGCTGGTTATCTTCCGTCAAATAAAAAGGTTCCTGACAATCCCGTATTGGGAATACATCAAGAACCGTACGGGTGATCTTCGGCTTTTTCTTTTTCGGAGGCCGCCCGGCCTGCTTTTCTTCTTTGCGGCGCTGCCGGGCAGCTTCCCGGCTTTCCTTTTTCAGTTGTTTCAATTCCGCCCGGCGCTGTTTTGATTGCTGCTTAAAATCGTCTTCCTGCTTTTTCAGCTGATCTCGGTCCTCTTTACTGAGCATGACGATCATCCTCGCTTTCCTGGACATGATTCAGAGAATAATACGTGATCCGGTCCCTGCCGAGGAATAATATCAACGCTTCCCAATTCCGCTTTTTTGGATTACTGGCCGATGGCTGGATCAAAAAAAAGATAACCGCAATTGCGATTATCCAATAAGGGACCAGAAGCCAGGCATGGACCAAATTTTTGAACATGAAAAACAAACCAAGAAGAATAACGCCCGTCACCACGTCTTTCAGAAAGATTGTAGGCCGGTCAAAAATTTTATATTCTTCTTTAAGCTGTTTCGGAATGATATATCTCAATTTCATTCACCATCTTTCTTTCGCTCTGCTTTGAGTTCGCGCTCCGCAAAGGTCGTATTATTCTGCTTTCTTTCCTCCCGTAACTGGTTCTTTGCCTGTTTTTTGGCAGCATGATGGGAAAGGTCGGGCTCCTTTTTCTGCAGCTGCTGGATCCGTTCCTCTCTGGCTACCAGATTATCCCCATGTGTCTGCATACTGCCACGGGTAAGGGAATATACGCGGCGGGCAGACGATGCAGACGAACCGCTTTGAACCTTCTGCTTTAAAAATCCCCCAACCGTTTCAGGTGCGGAACGGGAAGGCCCGCGCCTTTCGGCGGGCTGGCCTGCAGTTGCTTTTTTCGTTGCTTTATCTTCATTATGTTCTTCGCCCTCCGGCGGATTGACCGGCTTTCCGGCAGGGTGTGCTGGCCGCGCAGAGGTTTGTTTTCCTTTATTTGCATTTGCAGTTCCGGATGTTGCCGCCTTCACTGCGCTACCGGCAACTGATTTGACTGCGCCTGCGGCGGCCGCTGAACCAACCGCTGCAGCGCCAACATTCTTGACGGCTTCGGCTGCTCCGGCAGCGTCACCTGATCCGGCAGCAGCTTTCGAGTCCGTTCCTTCTGCAGCAGGAGGATTCTGCGTTTTCGCCGCCGCTGCGCGGACCGCCTGGACGCGCCTGTGCACGTCGAAGCGTCCGGTCGTAAGCCCAACCGCCCCACCGGCAACACCGCCGCCGAGTGTTCCGCCGACTTTTAAAGCACTCCCAAAGACACCTTTTGCTTTTGCTGCATCTATGAGCTGACGGCCGCCGAGTAAAGCAGCTCCGCCGACCATAGCACCGCCTGCGGCTTTGAGACCGTAAATGGTTTGCATAGCGCCGTGCAGCCCTGCATCGACGCCAAATAACTGCTCAAACAGGTTCGGGCCATCAACTACGGACCAGGCCAGGGCAATCATCAGGATCAATTTCAAAGGAATAGGAGTGACGTTCTGAATATATTCCATGCCAATCAGGTACATCTGCAAAAGGAAGAATATCCCGATAAGCGTTGCAAAAGTCGCAAGCAGCATCTGGATACATTTTCTCAGGCGCTGCGCCGTCATGACGTCCAGCAGCGCGATCACCTGCGTGGCTACCTGGTGGATCGCCAGCTCATACAGCAGCCGCGCAATCTTTATGCTGCTCAGGATCAGGGCAACGCCGGTAATCAAGAGCGTGGAAATAATATTCAGCCAGTTGATTTTCCAACGATAATAATATTCGGAAAGGATTGGAACATCGACAAAACCAACCTTCCCGGAATTAAGCTCCTGCAGGGTCTGTTTCCCGTTTCGATCCGTGACGATCCGGTTCTTCCAGACATCTTTTTTCTTCGTATTTTCGGGATCAACTGTCTCGGTTGGATTGATGGATGTGATCTTTTCGCTGGGCGCACCAGGAGTAGCATAGTAGCTTTTATATTTGATGTTTACGGTTCGGAAACCGTCCGCGTCGTACCTTGTCATGTCCGTAACATTGTCGGTCAGCACATGGTCGGAAAGTTTCTGCATCTTACCGGATGCGTCGCTGTTGATATAGGCGATCGTCTGATCCGCGAAATTGTATCCTGCGGAGAGAAGCGCCGGCAGAGCGATCGCAACGGCAACCCCGATGATAAAATTTGAAGTGATGGTCGTAAACTGCTGGGGCTTGAACATAGATACGATGCCAATAAATAAGATCAAGACGCCGATCAGGGCGACAGCGACAGGCAATATTTTATTTTCAATTGCTACGACGTTGGCACTTGTGAAAAAGCCTCCCAAGGCTCCGTTGATATTATAGACGACGTCTTCCAGTCCTTTAACGAGCCAGTGGAGGCCGGTCACGAAGGACCACCCAAAGGAACGAAGAACATTTTGCACCGGGCTGTTGGATTCAAAACCAAACTGATTCAAAATGGATTTTGTATCCGCGAATACCGGAACAGACATCACAAAAAGTAATAGGATGCAAATACCGACCGTCTGTATCAATCGCCTGTCCCGGTCTTTACTAGACTTCGACTTCAATGTTTTCTTCCCTCCTTTCCCGTCCTTCCTCCAAAGGGGAAAGGACGTTATAAATATCATCATACAGTTGTTGAGCGATTCCCCCGCCGTCAAGCTGCTCCTGCAGAAATAGGTCAAACTCCGTCAGAGTCATATTCACGTCAACGTCGATCCCGTTGTCAGACAAAAAAGTTAAAATGGTGTTCCGCTGCTGATCTGACAGCGCTTGATACAGCGGCAGGGAACTTTTGTCTTCCTGTTTCGGCTCTGCCTCCTGATCATTTACAGCCGGGGAATATATGATGTCGTCCAGATTGACATCCTTATGGAGGCAGGCATCGGAGAGGTTCAATGATTCAAAGGATTTCTGCGTGTCAAATACATCGGCAAGATATTCATACCTGTATTTCATAATAGTCTCATTGTGATTAAAAATTGGGTTTGGCCTGATTTTATTGTGGTTTAGATCCTCTCGTTTCGTGACCCTCACAACAACGTTTTCGCCGGGCATGAACTCCATCAATTCATTTGGATTCAGCAGCGGCTGTGTGTCGATGTGCTCCGAAAGATTCTTGTCAAGCGACAGGGCAGCCGCACTGGATGAATTTCGGGAAGTAACCGTGATGGTCTTGTTCCCAACTAGGCTGGAATACCTTTTTGCCGTGTCCAGCTCCATTGTCAGCAAATAGATTTGATTTCCGCAGTTGCCGATGATCGTCTTTCCGTCCTGCTCTCCGTAAAGCCTGAATATCTGCGAATATGCCTGTACGATCAAATCAAACCGGATATTCCGTCCAAGGCATACCGTGATGATATTGGACATATCCGGAATTGGAGTGATATTCCCGAATTCGTCCAGCAGAAACACAACCTGCCTGAAACATTTCCCTCCTGGAGAAAGCGAGCTTGTTTTTGACAGGGCATAGTAAAGCTGACTGATGAACATCGTGACGAGAAAATGGTTGGAAGTATCGTAATCCGGCATGACCAGGAAAACGGCGGTCGGGCGGTCCTTGTTGAAACCGATGTCAACCAGATTGACATTGTTTTTTGCAGTCATCTTAGCGATATTGTCCATCGTGAATTTAATCAGGACTGCAAGCGTGTTTGAATAGATGTTTCCTTTGGTTTTGCCGGAAGCGGCGGCAACGGATGCATACTGGATCCGGGCAATATCGTTCAGCTCTCTCTTAGAAAAAAATATGTCGAGCCGGCTTTTTGAAGCATCATCACCTTTTTCCGTTTCAGGTTCCCCAAGATCGACGAGCAGCCGGGTCGCGGAGTACAAATTGATTTTATCGTACCAGATTTCCTTTCCTTTTTTATCCGTGCACTTTTCCGCCTCCGCGCAGCAGTCAATCGTCACCGCAAGGATCAGGGCGTTGGTAAGCGCCATACTCCAATTGTTCCACGTCTTATCCTTTGCTAGAGGATCATAAAACATGATGTTGGACAGAGTGTTCGCCAAAAGCTGCGCCTCCGCCTTATCACCTTTCAGATATGCTTCCTTGACAAGCTGCAGGGGGTTATACGACATTCCCATAAAATGCACCAGGTCAAAGATCAGAACGTTATAGCCCCGGCGCTCCAATTCCTCTTTTGACGCACTGGCAAGCTCCCCTTTCGGATCGGCCACAATCAGGCTGGTTTTATCTTTTATTTTCTGTGCCCGGCTATAAATGTCAATGGCAGGAACGACAAAAAGTTCGCCTTTGCCGCTTCTGGTCGTGCCGATGATGAGGTTGTTGACAGGGCTGTCGTCGATAAAAATCCGGTCTTTATAACGGGAAATCGGAAAGCCTCCTGCTCCGGGGTACTCTTTCTTCGTCTCTGGAACGCTGCGGTATTCTTTTTGTAATTCCTCCAAAGTTGTAAACCGTCTGCTGCCTTTCTGATGGTCCTTGTCAAGCGGGCAATAATTTGCTTTCATCAGAACCGCAAGCCGCCCGGAAAACGCCGCCGTAAAAATGCCGCTGACAAGATAGGCCCATTTTAAATACGGGCGGAAAATAAGCGGATTCGGAAAAATAAATCCAGCCTGCTTCACTCCTTTTGATTTGATACTCAATCGGAGCATGTCATAGTAATCCGTCAGGGAAGAAAACGCAAAATTAAAAAGAACCATCAGCGACATAAATACAATTAGGCAAACCCCAAGGACAACCCAGTTGTTGGAAAGGAAGCGCTGCAGCTTCAAGCGGAAATTTTCGGAATCGTCCAAAATAATCACCACCTAAAAAATAGGCAAGTCGGACAAAATGTCCGACTTGCCAGAATACTGGAAATACTAAAAACCAATAAGGTCGCCAATAAATGTCTTTAAAATGCTGCAGCCCGCAACCAGAACCATGCCGACGATGACGCATACGATCCTTGTTTTGCTCATTTCAACGGCATTACGGCCGCCAGACATGAACTGCACAGCCGCAATTAAAAGAAAAATGCCGGCAAGCAGGCCGCCGAGCGCCTGACCTGCAGTCATGAAGTTCGTGATCGTTGTTGTAAGCTGGGAAGGCAGGCCGGCGGCCAATACCATGGGAGCATGTAAGATAAGAGATTTCATTTTGATTCCTCCGTTTTCAATGCGCTCAGGACTAATTCGGAATTAGCGACGAGGCATTCCATGTGTTTTTGGTACAGCCAGTCCTCATAGGAAATTCCCTGCTTTTTAAGGATTGCCTCCACCAGTGACTTGATTTCTTTTGCTTTTTTATCCGGCATTATCGTTCGACCTCCTGAACTTGAGATTTTTTCTTAGGGTTTTTACGGCATTTGCTTCCGAATTTGCAAAGGTATTCGTTGATATCTTTCTGGCTCTGCTTAATACAGCTCACCTTGATCTTCGGAAACTCCTTCTGCAGATGCTTCAAAATCCTCTGGTCGGCCTTTTTCCCGGCCTCGTCGTTGTCATTTGCGAGAATGACCTCGGTAATTTTGGGATTGGTTTTCAGCCGGTAATACAGCGCCGCATCCTTGCACGTCCCACATGTCGCCATATAATTGGCCGTTTTCGTGTCTTTTCCGTTTCGCTTGTGAAGGCACATAAGGGAAAGAGCGTCGATAGGGGCCTCCGTGACATACAGGCGGGGAGCTTGGTTATCGACCATAAATCCAATGTTCTGCTTGCTCCCGGCGACGTCGCGCTTGAAATTTGAATTTGAAAGAGTGGTATGCCGTGTTGCATACACCGGTTCACCGCCAGCGTCTTTTCCAACAAAGATCACATTGTGCTTCTTGTCCTCATAGATCAGGCCGTCCTTCATGCACTGCTGGACGATTTCCTTGTCCAGGCAGCGTGTTGCCGTGAGATAGGCGTATGTGCGGGAAAACTTTCCGTTCGTTTTTTCGGGCAGGACGAACGGTTTCGGTTCCGGGGCAGGTACAGAGGGCTTTTCAACATGGGGAAGGGAATCAAACCGATTCCCGACGTATTTATCCTTCAAAGAGTGAATCGCCTGGGCTTCGGTCATGCCTCCTAATTGCATCAAAAGGTTGATGTTGCTGCCACCGGCCCCCGTTGAAAACCGATAAAAAGAGTTGGTTTCAGGATAAATCCGGACGCTGTCATGCTCTTTCAAGGAATAATAGCTGCCGATTTTTACCGGGGTAAAACCCATATCCTTCGCAACGGTTAAAATGGATACGCCGTATTTAATATATTCCAGGGTATCAGCGCTTCGCTCCCGATCGGCTTCATACGCAGGCTTGCTTTCTGCTTTCTTTTGGCTTGCCGGGAGGGGGTTCTCCTGGGGCAAAATCTCCTTTTCCGGTTTTGCGGCAGGTGGCTCAGCTCCTACATCCGGCTCATAATCATATCCCACGGAAGATAGAATCTCCTGAATCTGTGCGACATGTAGCCCGGCGTCCACCAGTTCGCGGGCATCGTATCCATCAAGAGTGTGGCGGTATCTGCCGCTGCGATATTCTCCGTTCTGATCGACAGACCATAGGACAAGCGATTCCGGGGCTTTCGGGTCAAACCCAAAAGCATAGCCTGGCGTTTCGTCCAAAACAAAATAACCCGAGTTTTCTTTCAACCCGGGGTACTGCGTTTTTAGTTTGTCGAGCATTTTTTCTTCCTTTGAGATAGTACCCTGATCCGGTGCCGAATCGTTTTGGTCGGGCAGCGGATCATTCTGATCGGGCAAAGCCTGCTCTTTTCCTTTATCCGCTGGCACTTCTTTTGCAAGATACGGATCGAGGTCCATACGGAGATTGCGATATGCTTCGGTGGTATTTTTCAGGACGTCTTCCAGCTGAAACCCTTCCAGCCCTTTGCAACGGTTATAGTGTCCCACAAAATGCCGTTTCCGGGTGTCGGTCAACGGAATTCCAAATTCCTGCTGCAGCATAATGGAAATGCAGTCGGCTTCCAGCTCTTTTACTGACGGATTCTTACCCTTGGACGCCGGATCAGTATGCAGCAGCGCATGGCCGTATTCATGGGATAGCGTCGAGAGCTTTTCGGTATCGTTCAATTTGTCGCTTATCTGAATCGCTCTGTCGGCGGGTATGTACTGGCCGCGCAATGCGATTGACTGTAAATCCACTTCGTTCACCGAGACGCCGGTTTTCCGAATGTACTTTTTCAGGGATTCATACAGCGCGGCGTGCTGATCCGACGAATAGCCCATGCTGTAAAATTTGGGGTAATCTTCGGGCGGGCATGTGGTCTGCGAAATATCAAAGACATTTCCGACGCCAAAGCTGGTCTTTGTGACCGTCTGAATCTTTCCGGAATCAATCAGAGCTTTGTCGCCCTTTGGTGCATCGGCAACCCGGCGATATAACTTTTTTCCGTCCTTTTCGCCCACAACATACAACTGGGTGCGGATCGGGAAAATGATCTTGATCCCATGCTCACCCCGCTTGACGGAATACCCTTTCGATTTCCAGTCCTTAAAGCTGGAAACGAAAGTGGAATATGGATTCTGAGCATGGATCAACATGGCGTTATTCATGGAATAATCGTAGAAGCGGCTTTTGAACGCCAGCATTTCCGCAATTTCTTCCGGGTTATCTCGGTAGCCGTCGATCAGCCCATCTAACGTCCTTTTCAGCTCCTGGGATTTGCTCAACTGAATATCAGTTCGCGGCATGATTCATTTTGCCCCCTTTCGCGGCAGCAGCGAGTATCTTTTCTTTTAATTGCGGATCCGCCGTATCGGCCGGCTCCAGCCCGGAAATGCGGGCGACTGTGCCGATTTCAAATATTTCCGGCAGCTCCGCGATCAGGTAATAGAGGTTTCCGCTGTCATCCCGATAAACAACAGCACCGTCACAATAAGCGAAGGCCGTCGCCACTTCGCGTTCATCGACGGACGCCCCATCGATAAAATTTTCAAAATTCTCTTTCAGCATCTTAATTCCTCCTGTTTTTGATTTATTCTGCTGTTTCCTTTCCGGAATTCATTAGATCATCCTCGGAAAGGGTGTCATACAATTCATCATCATCGGGTCCGGGTCCTTCCTGCGGGGGAGTTCCTCTCGGCTCTTTCCTTTTGCTGTCCGCAAACTCAAATTCAGAGCAGACAATATAAGGCTCATATGCTCGGCCTTTTTCTTTATCGAAAGGCGGTACATGGAGCCTACCCGTAATTGCAACTTTTTGCCCTTTTACGACATGGTTAAAAATAAAATCGCCCATGCCGCGCCAAGCGGTTATTTTGATAAAATCCACGCTATCTTTCCTTTGCTGGCAGGCAAGACGAAATTCACAGACCTTATAAGTCAGATCGTTCTTTTTGATCTCGTGGAGCTGCGGATCCGCTACCAGCCGGCCGATTGCTGCACCTTTCAGCATCTTCATAATCCTTTCTTATTTTTTGTTCTTCTACCGGGGAGAGGCCGGAGAAGCGCATCCGGGAGAAAATGTTTTCCGACAGATCGTTCACCTGCTGGTGGACGCCTATCAATTTCTCACCGGTTTTTTCTTTTATCCGAAATTCCCATATTGTTTTTAGCTCCGGCTGCTTCTGGCCGCCCAGCACATGTTCAAAAATCCCGGCGATCCGGAACTTCCCATCCCGGAATATCCGGAGAAAAACAATCACCGGGAAGGCGCGCGCAAGTCGATCCAGCGGAATGCCTCCGCTGGACATCTGGTAAAGCGCTTCCCCCGGATCGAAAGCAGGGGAGGCGGCGATTATCGCATTTCCCTGCAGACTGGCCTTCCATACCGGGCTGTCGTCAATATTGCAGCCGATCACATCCGGTTCAAGGCCGGACGCATATTGGAGCAAATGATCTGTCAACACGCTGTCGGACGGTGACAATAGGGTTCCGACATTGATTTCTTGCTTGTCGTCTATTGTCACAACGTCCATTCCCTCACCGGAAAGCTCTGAAAGCAGGTATCGCATGAAAGTGGTTTTCCCGGCCCCAGGCTTTCCGACGATTAGGAGAGAAATGCCATACCGGAGAAGTGTATCAAGGCATGACAGCTCCAGCTTGGAAGCAAAGTCATTCGCGGAATAAGTCTCTTCGGTATAATCCCGCTGGATCTCTTTCCGGATGTTGCACCGCACCCCGATTTCAGAAGGGACGGCCGGCGGAAAGAACACGGTCAGCCGAAGCCCATTTTTCAGTTTACCGGAAAAACCGGGTCCGGCCCCAGCCGCCGCGGCTCCGAAGTCCTGAATGATTTTGCGGATGACAGACTGTGCCAATGCCGGAGACGGGAAGCCGTCGATCTGATGCTTTTCGCCGTTTATGAACTGGATCGATATTTTATCCCAGGAAAGCACCTGAATCCGCCTGACCCAAACATCATGCAAGGGATCCGTGAGGACGGAGTATCCGGCAATATCGTTGTACAGTTTTTTAGCAACCTGATCCGGAGGCTCTACAAGATGAATTTGCGACCCGGAGATATATTTTTCAATGGCTTTCATGGAATCTTCCGGGGGCGACTGCCAGAAAAACTTGCTTGGTTGTGCCTTTACATTCTGCAATAAATCTGCATACTGCTGAGATAACTCAGCCATATCTATCATCATCTTCCCTTCTTAATAAGAAAGCTGCCGGAAAACCGGCAGCTGCAAGAGGTATGGCAGAGATAA
>ENA-UOOK01001526-UOOK01001526.1-fermentation-metagenome-genome-assembly--contig:-NODE-1526-length-30346-cov-7.342544_pt1 | contig 30346 bp, 22 predicted proteins | sample MGYA00245777_ERZ724023 | MGnify/ENA primary metagenome ERZ724023 (study PRJEB28704, sample SAMN03018312) | fermentation metagenome | biome: anthropogenic terrestrial biome; feature: soil; material...
GGTAGAGGCCGCGAGTTCGAATCTCGCCGCTCCGACCATTATATATCAACGGTTATATGGGTTTCAAAGTGGCGCAGAAAAGCATAAATGCCACACAAATGCCCAACATAGTTTACAGATAAAAAAAGATCATAAGTAACTTATGATCTTTTTTTCTGTCTTGCCTTTGGGAATATTGCTGATTGTTTTAACTGTCGCACGGTAACCGTGCAAAGCTGTAAATGGGCTTCCCGGGCTTTGTCGGGTGGCGGTATTGATAATGGGAGTCTTCTATATCAACTCGATACAGCCAGCTCGTTTAATTAGTTTTTCGACTTCCTGAAAATTCACACGCTGCCGTCTTTCCGAACTGCACAATAACACGTACCTGGCAAGGGGTGAAACATTTAATTTTCAGCTTGACCGGGAGCCCTAATTTTTTTAGGCATCATTTATCCAAAGCTATTCAGAGCTATTTGAAGAGGATTTGTGGGAGTTAGCTAGCTTTGGGGAAGCAAATTAAAAAGATCAACTTACAGTGAGCCGATCTCGCACCTAGTTTTATTTAGCCTCCGTGTCTTTACGTCGGACTATTTTTATGAGACAATAGACTTAGCAATTCGATGTGAAGGAAATTGTGTTTCTCTAGTTCTGATTTAAAAGAAGCGGGTTTAAGTTCATCGGACTCACAGATTTAACTACATCCGAAAATTTACCCGAATATTAAGGCTAAACTGAGGAAGGATTTTACACTAGCAAAGGCGAAAATCAACTGAGGAATATTATATATATATAGGAGGCATTATTGCGTTGGAGATTGTACTAGTTCTCAACAGCGGAAGTTCTTCTCTTAAGTATAAGGTCTTTGATATGAGTATGGGAGCGATGCTCGCCTCAGGCGTAATCGAAAGAATTGGCCAAGATAACGCCTGGATCAACCATAAGGTCAACGAGCGGGAACCTGTACGAGGGGAGCATAAAATCCCCGATCACAAAACAGCTTTGGAGAAGATTCTAGAGCTACTTATGGACGAAAAGAAAGGTGTCATCCGCAGCTTAGATGAGATTGCAGCTGTGGGCCACAGAGTGCTCCATGGCAAAGACGTCTACGATAGTGCAGTTTTGATTGATGAGGAGGTTCGGGAGAAGCTGGAGGAATTTAGAAGTCTCGGGCCCCTGCATATGCCAGCAAACCTGATGGGAATTGATGCCTGCGAGGAACTGATGGGCGAGACACCACAGGTGGCAGTTTTCGACACTGCTTTCCATCAGACCATGCCCCCGTATGCCTACATGTACTCCCTGCCATATGAGCTATATCAAGAATATGGGATCCGCAAATATGGCTTCCATGGCATTTCTCATAAATATGTCTCTGGCCGCGCTGCAGATCTATTGGGCCAGCCCATCCAGCACCTGAAACTATTAACCCTGCATCTTGGCAACGGCTGCAGCATCGCTGCAGTCCAAAATGGCAGATGCGTAGAGACCACCATGGGCTTTACACCCCTTGAGGGACTCACCATGGGCACCCGCTGTGGAGATCTAGATCCAGCTGTGATTCCAGTTTTATGTGAGAAGCTGGGGAAAACACCCCAGGAGATCGACGAACTTTTAAATAAGCAATCGGGACTTTTGGGAATCAGTGGTGCAGGCAGTGACATGAGAGATATCGAGGCTGCCAGGCTTAGAGGCAATCCCAGAGCGCAACTGGCCTTCGAGATCTTTTGCTATAGGATTGTAAAATATATTGGCTCCTACATGGCTGTGATGGGAGGAGTTGATGCAGTCATCTTCACTGCAGGTATAGGTGAGAATATGGCAAAGGTGCGAAGCAGTGTCAGTCAATGGCTCAAACCTATGGGTTTTCTCATCGATCCTGAAAAGAATGAGAAACTACCTGGTAAAGAGGGGATTGTCAGCGCTCCCGAATCCAAGGTAAAGATCATGGTTGTGCCAACCAATGAAGAGCTAATGATTGCACAGGAGACTTATCGACTGACAAACGCATAGCCGGGGAAGAGCGCAACCGACCGTATGAGGATTGCCCTTCTCCACCGGCTATTGTTTAATGTATCCACCTGGGAAACATTCTATACATGGGGAACCTGCTGAAGCTATGCTTCTAGCTCATTATAGATAACAAAGGGGGATTGCAAGTTGAAGAACTACACAACAGAGCAAATTCGAAACCTTGCACTTGTGGGCCATGGAGGAGCAGGCAAGACCTCGCTTGTAGAGAGCCTTCTCTTCAAAACAGGTGGTAGCTCAAGACTGGGCAGGATCGAGGAAGGAAACACCGTCTCCGACTACGATCCTGAGGAGACAAAGCGAAAGATTACCATCAGCACTGGCATCGTGCCTTGTGAATGGAAAAATCATAAGCTTAATTTTTTAGATACCCCAGGCTTCTTTGACTTCGAAGGAGAGGTAAAAGAGGCCCTGCGCGTGGCAGAATCAGTCTTGGTAGTCGTCCGGGGAACTTCTGGAGTCGAGGTGGGAACAGAGAAGGTCTGGGAGTATGCCAAAGACCTTCCTAAAATGATCTTTGTCAACAAATTAGATCGGGAAAATGCAGACTTCAGCAAAGTTCTCGCTATCTTGCAGAACATGTATGGATCTTCTGTGGTAGCAGTACAGCTTCCCATCGGCAAGGAAGCTGACTTTTCAGGGATCGTGGATCTTGTGAGCCTCAAAGCTTACAAATACGAAGGTGGCAAGAGAACTGAGATTCCCATTCCAGATGAACTGGCCTCTGATGTGGAAAACCTCAGAGAACAGCTAATGGAAGCTGTGGCAATCACAGACGAGGATCTTATGGAGCGCTATCTCGGCGGTGAAACAATCGAAGCTGATGAGGTAGCTAGGGCTGTGGCAGTAGGCGTGAAGGAGGGCGATGTGATCCCTGTCCTCTGTGGCTCTGCCGCCCTTGGTGTGGGCATGGAGGAGCTATTGGATGGCATTGCAGCCTATGGACCATCACCTCTAGATCGTGCCCCTGAGATTGGCACGGGGGCCGAAGAAGAGGAAGTGGAATGCAAAGCCGATGCTAAAGGGAAGTTGGCTGCTTTGGTATTCAAGACTACTGCAGACCCTTTCGTGGGCAAACTAACCTTCTTCAGGGTCTTCAGTGGCACACTCCGTTCCGATAGCCAAGTTACCAACTCCAGCCGTAAGTCAGATGAGCGGATCGGACAGCTCTTCATTCAAAAGGGCAAGGAACAGATACCCACAGAGGCGATTATGGCAGGAGACATTGGCGCTGTAGCAAAACTAGCTACCACAGTCACAGGCGATACCATAGCAGACAAAGGAGCGTCTGTGGTCCTTCCTGGCATTGACTTCCCCAGCCCAACCCTTACTATGGCTATGGAGCCTAAAACCAAGGGCGATGAAGACAAGATTGCTAGCGGCCTGGCTCGTCTGTTAGAGGAAGATCCAACAATCAAGATGGAAAGGCGGGCTGAAACCCGCCAGCTCCTAGTCAGTGGCATGGGAGAGCTTCACCTTGAGATCATGGCCAGCCGCCTTCAGAAAAAATTCGGTGTGGAAGTACAGCTGACAGATCCTAAAGTGCCCTATCGGGAGACCATCCGGGGTACAGCTAAAGTTGAAGGCAAACACAAAAAGCAATCTGGAGGACGGGGACAGTTTGGCCACGTCTGGCTTGAACTGGAGCCTTTGCCTGCTGGAGAAGAGTTCGTGTTCGTAGATAAAATCTTTGGCGGTGCTGTACCCAGACAATATATTCCAGCTGTGGAGAAAGGTGCCAGGGAGACCATGGTAGATGGGATTTTAGCAGGATATCCTGTGGTAGATGTGAAAGTCACCCTCTACGACGGTTCCTACCACGCTGTGGACTCATCTGAGATGGCCTTTAAGATCGCAGCCTCCATGGCCTTCAAAAAGGGCTTCATGGACTCCCAGCCAATTTTATTGGAGCCTGTGATGAACGTTGAGGTCAGGGTACCCGAAGAGTTCATGGGAGATATTATCGGTGATTTGAATAAAAAGCGAGGCAGAATTTTAGGCATGGAGCCTCAAGGCAAAGAACAGATTGTTCGGGCCCAGGCCCCACTTGCGGAAATGTTCCGCTACGCCATCGATCTTCGCTCCATGACTCAAGGTCGTGGCTCCTTTGCTATGGACTTTGATCACTACGAAGAAGTACCAGGGCAGATTGCTCAGAAAATAATAGAGGCGGCAAACGAATAAGTATATGAAACCTGTTTATCTACTCTTCGGCCAGGAGGGTTTCTTGGCAGAGGAGGAAGTGAAAAAGCTAATCGAAAAAATGCTACCAGACGGTAGAAACCCATTTAACTTTCAGGTTTATACTGCAGGTGAAAGTAGCGGCAAAGAGGTGAGGACTGCAGTCCTCACCCCTGCCTTTGGCAGTGGGCCGAAAGTGGTTTTAGTGCGCCATTTTAGCGCCTGGAAAGTTAAAGAAATTGAGGAATTGCTACCCCTGCTGGATAGGTGGCCCCCCCACTCGTTCCTCATTCTCTGGGGCGATAATGTTGACAAGAGAACTAAAGTCTACCTGAGGTTTAAAAAGGCAGGGGAAGCTCGGGAGTTCTCCAAGCTCTCAGCCAGAGAGCTTCCAGGATGGCTCCAGAGCCACGCCCGAAAACAATACGGGCTCAAGCTCACAGGGGATGTAGCCGCCTCCATGGTGAGGTTAATTGGCGATGAGCTCCGCCTTTTAGACAGAGAACTTGAGAAACTTGCCACTTATTTGGGCCCAGAAAATAACCAGCCGTCTGTGGCAGATCTGGAGGCCATCACCTGGCAGGCAGCAGCTGTAAATATTTTTTCCCTAGTGGATGCCATCGGCACAAGAAACCAAAAAAAGGCATTGGATCTTTTAGCGCGAATGCTCCAAGATGGTACAGAACCACTATCCTTGTTGGGCATGATCGCCTGGCAACTTAGGGTCATCTTCAAAATCAAAGCCTTAGCCGGTAGCAGTCAACAGCAACTTGAGAAGCAACTGCGCCTCCATCCCTTTGTTGTTAAAAAGAGTCAACAACAGGCTCAAGGTTTTAAGTGGAAAGAAGGAGCTGGGATTTTCCAGGCATTATTTAATGCAGATCTAGCCCTGAAAAGCAGTCAACCGAGTGCACGGGTTTTAGAGGGGCTAGTCTTAGAGTTATGTAGTGGGAGAGAGAAAAAGGCTTGAACAAGAAACTATGGCAAAAACAATTGCAAGAGGCCAAAAGGGTAGTGGTGAAGGTAGGTACCAGCACCATCACCCACCCTTCGGGTAAATTAAATTTAGCGAGAATAGAGTCTCTAGTCCGGGAGCTAGTGGACGCAGTAAAGGGGCGGGAGGTGCTGCTGGTAACCAGTGGTGCCATCGGCATCGGTTCTGCCAGACTCGGCTTTACTAGCAAGCCCAAAACCATCCCAGCGAAACAGGCTGCAGCTGCAGTGGGACAGGGACTTTTAATGGAGATTTACGAAAAGTTTTTCAGCGAACAGGGCAAGGTAGTGGCCCAGATCCTCCTCACCCGGGGAGATCTAGTGGACAGGCAACGCTATCTAAATGCAAAAAATGCCCTAGAAACTCTCTTGAGCTATGGGGTGATCCCCATTGTCAACGAGAACGACACAGTTGCTGTAGATGAGCTGAAAATCGGTGATAATGATACATTAGCTGCAAATATCACAGCCTTGATTGGTGCAGATCTTCTTGTGATTCTCTCCGATGTAGATGGGCTCTACACTGCAGATCCCAGAGTTGATTGCGATGCTCGCAGGCTAGACGTAATCTACGAGATTACGCCTCAGGTTGAGGAGCTAGCAGGCAGCGTAGGCAGCGCCTTTGGCACCGGTGGCATGCAGACCAAGCTGGCTGCAGCCAAGATTGCCACCAAAAGTGGCGCTTTTATGGCCATAGCCAATGGGAGTAGAGGTGGCGTCCTCGCAGAGGTTTTAGCAGGAAGGTGTCCCGGTACACTTTTTTTGCCCCAAAATCCTCTGGCTTGCCGCAAGCTTTGGCTGGCTTTCAATCCCCCTGTTTGTGGAAGTGTTTCAGTGGACCAGGGTGCCAAAGGGGCATTGCTCGAGCGGGGCAAGAGCCTCCTACCCTCAGGTATTGTCTCCTGTGAGGGAGATTTTTTATCTGGCGATCTGGTGTCAATCTTGGGTCCAGATGGCCAAGAATTTGCCAGGGGCCTTGTGAACTACGAAGCCCGTGAGCTGGCTAAAATAATTGGATTGCAAACTAGCCAAATCGAGGCGGCCCTAGGCCGCAGGGGCTATTTTGAGGCTATTCATCGGGATAACCTAGTTTTACTCTAAATGGCAAAGTATAGAGGTGGATTTTTATGACTGAGGAATTATTGAATCAGGCCCGCTCAGCCCAGGAGGCCGCAAGGATTCTCAAAACCTGCTCTAGCAGTCAGAAGGACCAAGCCCTCACTGCCATGGCTCAGGCCCTACGAGAGAGGCAGGAGGAGATCCTCGCTGCCAACAAACTTGATTTAGAGCAGGGCAAAGAGCAGGGACTTGGCAGTGCTCTTTTGGACAGACTTGCCCTCAGCGAGGAGCGGCTCTGTGGCATCGCCACTGGCCTCGACGAGCTAGCAGCCCTGCCAGATCCAATCGGAGAGGTTTCGGGGATGTGGAAGCGGCCCAATGGACTTGAGGTAGGCCTTGTGCAGGTGCCCCTGGGTGTTGTGGCCATGATCTATGAGGCGAGACCCAATGTAACAGCAGATGCAGCAGGCTTGTGTCTGAAAGCAGGCAATGCTGTGGTGCTCCGCGGGGGTTCTGAGGCAATTCGTTCTAACCTTGCCATAGGCAAGGTAATTAGTGAGGCTGCCTGCGAAGCAGGCCTACCCCAGGGAGCAATTTCTGTAGTTCAAAATACTGACAGATCCCTGGTTGCTGAGCTAATCCGGCTTCGGGACTATATTGATGTGGTCATTCCCAGAGGTGGTGCAGGTCTCATCCGCACTGTGGTGGAGGGGGCAACTGTGCCTGTGATCGAGACAGGTGTTGGCAACTGCCACACCTATGTAGATAAGGATGCAGATCTGAAGATGGCCCTGGAGATTGCCATCAATGCCAAGGTGCAGCGGCCTGGGGTGTGCAATGCCATGGAGACCCTTTTGGTTCATGAGGAGATTGCGCCCAAACTGCTTCCTACCTTGGGAGCAGAGCTGGGCAAGGCAAATGTCCAGCTGCGAGGTTGCAGCCGCACCTGCCAGCTAATTCCCGCAGCATCTTTGGCAACAGATGAGGATTGGGCAAAGGAGTATTTGGATTATATTTTAGCGATCAGGGTTGTGTCTTCTTTTGATGAGGCTATCGCCCATATTACACAGTACTCAACAGGCCACTCTGAGGCAATTGTCACAGAGAATTACTCAGCTGCTAGAAGATTTTTAGCTGAGGTGGATGCAGCAGCTGTTTACGTAAATGCATCCACGCGGTTCACAGATGGTGCACAGTTTGGCCTCGGTGCCGAGATCGGGATTAGTACGCAGAAACTACATGCCCGCGGCCCCATGGGCTTGACTGCCCTAACCACTACCAAGTATATTGTTTATGGCAATGGCCAAATTCGTTCATAGGAGAGTTGGGACATGTTACAGCTAACAGACAACGCAATTACAGTATTAGAGCGCCGCTATTTGAGGCGCAACTCAGAAGGAGAACTTGTAGAGACACCAGAGGATCTTTTCCTGCGCGTGGCTCGGGCCATCGCCCAGGTTGAGGAAAACTTCGGTACACCACAGGAGGAGATCGATAGTTTAGCACAAACTTTCTATGAGCTCATGTGCAAACTGGACTTTTTGCCCAACTCTCCTACGCTGATGAATGCAGGCCGAGAGCTAGGGCAGCTCTCAGCTTGCTTTGTCCTGCCTGTGGATGATTCCATGGAGGCCATTTTCGATGCCATCAAATATGCAGCCTTGATTCATAAAAGTGGAGGGGGAACGGGTTTTGCCTTCTCTCGCCTCAGGCCCAAAAGTGATCATGTTTCCAGTACAGGCGGCGTGGCCAGCGGTCCTATTTCCTTTATGAAAGTGTTCAACGCTGCAACCCAAGCTGTGATCCAGGGGGGCAAACGCCGGGGTGCCAATATGGGCGTTTTGCGGGTTGATCACCCAGATATTTTAGAGTTTATCAGGGCGAAAACAGACGAAAATGAGCTCACAAACTTCAACATCTCTGTGGCCCTAACAGACGAGTTCATGGCGGCTGTAGCAGATGGGCGCCATTACGATCTCATCAATCCCCGCACAGGGGAGAAGGCAGGCTCTCTGCCTGCCGGTGAAGTGTTTGATTTGATAATTGAGGGGGCCTGGCGCAACGGGGACCCTGGGGTTGTCTTTATCGACAGTGTGAATAAATTTAACCCCACGCCTCAGCTGGGGCAGATCGAAGGCACGAACCCCTGCGGCGAGGTACCGCTACTTCCCTACGAGAGCTGCAACTTGGCTTCAATTAACCTCTCTAAGATGGTTTCAGGGAATAGGGTGGACTGGGACAAGCTTGCCAGTACCACAAGAATTTTGGTGAGGTTTTTGGATAATGTGATCGAGGCAAATCAATACCCACTGCCTCAGATCGACAAGCAAACCAAGCTTAGCCGTAAGATCGGCCTTGGTGTGATGGGCTTTGCTGATCTGCTGATTCAGCTGGGCATCCCCTATAATTCAGAGGAAGCAGTGAGCCTCGCCGAAGAGCTGATGTGTTTCATTCAAAAAGAGGGCAGAGAGGCCTCAGTGGAGCTGGGTAAGATCCGGGGTAGTTTTCCAGCTTTCTCTGAGAGCATCTACAAAGACCAGTATCCTGCTCTTCGTAACGCCACAGTAACCACTGTGGCCCCTACAGGCACCATCAGCATCATCGCTGGCTGTTCCTCTGGGATTGAGCCCTTGTTTGCAGTTTGCTATGTGCGCAATGTCCTAGATCAGGACAGGCTTTTGGAGGTGCATCCTCTCTTTGCTGAAAAGGTCCGGGAAGTGGGGATCTATTCTCAGGAGCTAATGGAAAAAGTGGCAGCAGAGGGTACAATTGCTCACATCGATGAGATTCCTCAGGAGATCCGTGATCTGTATGTCACGGCCCATGATGTCACTCCCCAGTGGCATATTAAGACCCAGGCTGCGTTCCAAAAGGGAACAGACAATGCTGTCTCAAAGACAGTTAATTTGCCCAACCAGGCCACAGTAGAGGATGTGCGGCAGGTTTATCACCTAGCCTACCAAACAGGCTGCAAGGGCGTCACCGTATACAGAGACGGCAGCCGGGATGCGCAGGTACTAGAGGTTACCAAAAAAGAGAAGCCTCAGGCCTCAGCCCGCAATGCGATTTTGCCTCGGAAGCGCCCGGCTGTAACCCAAGGCGTTACCCACAGGGTGCAAACAGGCTGTGGTAATGTATATGTAACTGTTAATTCAGATGGAGAGGGCCTATGTGAGGTCTTCACCCAGATCGGTAAATCCGGTGGCTGTGCAGCAGCCCAGTCTGAGGCCATCAGCCGTCTAGTTTCGTTGGCTCTGAGGGCTGGCGTAAAGGTGGAGGCAATTGCCAAACACCTCCGGGGCATTCGTTGTCCATCCCCTGCCTGGCAGGCAGGAGAGGTAATTTGTTCCTGTCCCGATGCCATCGGCCGGGTCCTTGCCAACTATATCAATGGTGCAGATGAGCTGTGCGCCGCAGATGAGGTGGAGGAGAAGCTTAATAACTTCCAGGGTGCTTGCCCAGATTGCGGCTCCCATATGAAACACGTGGATGGTTGCGCAGTTTGTATCGCCTGTGGTTATTCCCGTTGTAGTTAAGGAAAGGGAGCCTTCCTAAAAAGAAGGCTCCCTTAAGAATTTCTAATTCTAGTTTTCATGGGTAGTGGCAGCAAAGATTATTTTGGGACAAACAAGGGGGCAGAGCATTTTGCTCTGCCCCCAAGCTGTTTAAAAAACTTGCTATTTTAGAAATGGAAGCTAGCGCCGAGGCTGAGGCAAGATTGCCCTTGGATGCTGATGGGCTTCGGATAATCTGTAGTCTCAATACCCTTCGCGAAGACGCTTCCCAGGGAGTATTTGTAGCTAGAGATGGTTCCCCCTGGCAAAGAGCTGTATTGTCCCTCTATGCTCAAATTAGGCGTGAGCTTAAACCTCACGCCTAAGCTCGTGGTTCCACCGAAGGAGGACCAGCCACTGAGGTTGATGGTGGTACTTGGGGGATGTATTCTCTCGCCGTCATTGTAGCCTTCATCCCCGGGCCCTGCTTTCTCTAGTTTGTTTTGGCAATTGATCAGGTATTTCCCCAGGCCAATGCCACCGAACAATTCCAGATAATCCCCAAGGGGAAGGGAGAGGTTGATGCTGCTGGCCATATTCAGTAGATACCCCCCAGCTGGAGCGAATTCATTTGAGATGAGAAGGGGATTCTCAAACCCCCGCAGGGAAAAGCCCAGGCTGATTTTGAAAAAGTCCCCATAGCTTAAGGGGAGATTCAATGACATGGGCAAGAGGAGACTGGGACTTGCCTCTGCTGAGTCCTTTTGCTCTGCACTGAACGCGTACTCATCCCAATCATCGTCAGTTAAAAGAGCATAGATTGTTTTCCCCCCACCCTGTGTGGTAAGGGGAAGGGAGCCACCTAGTGGTACGTGCGCAGAAAAGCTAGCAGTGGCTCTTTTGGTTCTTGGTTGTGGTTCAGCAGGATACCAAAGCCCCGCTAACTGAGGCGTAGCCTGCGGTGTTGTCACAACAGCAGGCGTTGCCAAGAGCGCAGGCGCTATCGCTAGTGTCTGAGATTGGGGGCTCTCTGTGCTTAATTCGAAGATCGGGGAGAGATTGCTTTGCATGGGAGAGAAAAAAAGATTCCATGGCTCTTGATTAGGGCTTTGATTAACCACAGCTGTGACAACAAAATTATCAAAATAAGCATCAAGGGGGACTTTGCTCCCAGAACTCAGCATCAGGCCCACCTGGCAAGATTGGGGTGCAGCATGGGTTTTTCGAGTTAGATACTTGTTGTTCAGATACACTTCAAGGTTATTGTTGGCCTGGACAATTTTTAAGCGATTTGTGTTGCCACTGAGAGCTAGCCTCGAGCCTTGGGCGATAGTTTCCTTGCGCCCATATTGATATTTATAAACAGCCCAGGTGCGATTTTGGGGGTTCAGCGTGAAGAGGGAAAAATTATCCCCAGCTGTTACATTGAAAACCAGACCTGCCTCACCTGGGTATCTTGAGTCAAATTTCAGATCTACCTCTAGCTGATAGCTGGTTGTAGGCACCCGAGTGGGAGCAAGATAGCTGTAACCTGTATTGGGCTGATTAATTCTCAACCAGTATTCACCGCTTCTGTAGCTGGCACTGGTGCCCTGGTAATTACCTGTGGGCCAGCCACCTCTACTATTTGAGAAGTTATCGGAAAACAGCACCTTAGGCTGGGGTTCCACATAAGTGCCTGAGAGCGTGATTTTGAAATTATCAAAGGCGAATTCAACAGGTGTCTTCTGCCCTGATGCGATCCAGAGCCCAGCTTTGGTGTTTTTCGGCGGTTGATTAATGTTAACGCCACCTAGATATTGGCTGCCTAAATAGAGGTCCAGTCTTCTTCCCTGTTGGCGAACTGTGAGCTTGTGGGTGCCCTTTTGACTTAGAGACGAGAGCTTTGTCTCCCGGATCAAAGTGTACCAACGGTTTGATTCTAACCTCATGAGACTATAGGTGTGGCTCGTGGGATCAACCTGGAACAGATAGAAATTGCGATCATCGAGATAATTGAAGATGAGGCCAGCCTTACCCTCTTTCTTCTGGTTCTCTAGCTCCACCTCTACTGTGAAGTCTTGATGGGGGATTGTGATGGGAGCTAGATATTTTAAACCTTGATTTTTGCGGTCAAGCTTAATCTCGTAGACGCCCTTTTTAACCCGATCCCGGGCACCGGGATATGAGCCCCAACTCTGCTCTTTGTCGAAGCCTTGAGTATAGTAGACCCGCTCTTGGCCAGGCAGTGGTCTGGGGGGCTCAGGTCTTGGGGGATCCGGTTTGATTGGGTCAGGCTTTTGGGGGGCAGGATCTGTGACCTTTGCCAGCCAGATCTGAGAGCGCCCCCTGGCGTCTTTTTGCGCAAAGAAGAAGGCATCAGGGCCATACCAGCCAACTAGCTCCATCTGGCCTGAGGCCAACATCAGTCTGTTGTCTCCATTCTTATTTGCAGACCAGAGCGTGGAAATGTTGGAGCTGGCATCTTTGTAAACCAGTCTCTCGCCATTAGTCGACCAGCTATGGCTCGCGATTGTGGAGTGGCCATTTAATGTGAAGAGCAAGGACTGTCTGCCACTACTGTCAGAGGCCCATAGCTGGGGATAGGAGAGAAGTCGTTTTCTGGCAAAGGTAATGACGCCATCTCGTCGCCAATGGAGGCTCGTGATTTGCGAGAAAAAATCTCCGGAAATAATTTTTTTGCCAGTCTCCGATCTTAGATCGAGAATATGTAGGTCTCGTCCCTGTTGGTAAACTAGCTGGGTGCCAGCTGTATTGATCGCGAAAAGCTCAGCTGCCTCTATTAGCTGTTTTGTTTTGCCATCTAAAGTGAGTGAGGTGAGGGTGCCTGGCCCATTTTGTCTGGAGCTCTCAATAAAAGCTAACCAGTTTCCTGTGGGCGCCCACTGGAGTTCGGCAATTTGATTGTAGGTTTCATATAGTTTTCTGGCACCAGTTTGAGATGTCCCTTTCTCTGGAGAGAAGGGTTTGGTGTAGATCACATTTTTTCCGTTTTGGTTTTGGCAATAGGCAACTAGCTTATTGCCAGGGGCTAAAACAGGATTTATCAATCCATCCCCCTCGAAGGTGATCTGTGTTACTTCCAGTGCTAGAGCGAACTGACAGGTTAAAAAGAGGATACATAATGAGAGGAACAATTTACGCATGGAAATCACTTCCTTTAACAAAATTTAACCACCTCAACTATATTATACCATCTCTTTTACCCGAAGCAAAATTTAAATCCCATAATTTAGTGTATGTTTATGCTGGGAAAACTTGACTTTAGGGGGAGATAATGATATTTTTTAAACATAGCTAGCTTCTCAGTAGGCAAGTAATTTTGGCTACTATCTGAAAGGATGAAAATTTTTTACAAAAATTTTATAAAATACTGTTGCAATTGCCACAGAGAATATGTATAATGATAGATGAGATAGTATATAATGCTTAAACAGGGGTTATCTGGTTTAAGAGGAGGGGTTTGCTTGCTAACTGGAGAAAAAGAGATCGAGCTTGCCTTGACCCGCGCACTCCCCTGTGAGCGGGTCAAATTATTTGAACCTATGGCCAAGCACACAACGCTCCGCGTTGGTGGACCTGCTCGGTTTTTTGTACAACCCACTACAATGGAGCAGTTAAAAAGCGCACTAGATATAGCAAGAGAATATGAGCTACCTGTCTTGATAATTGGTAACGGCAGCAACCTGCTTGTGAAAGATGGAGGCTACAGGGGCATGGTGCTGAGCACCTTGTCCTTAAATCGAGCTGTCTGGAATGAGGATACTGTCCGGGTGGAAGCAGGGCTGCGCCTAAGCACGCTAGCTAGGGAAGCTGCAATCAGATCCCTATCTGGCCTGGAATTTGCCGCTGGGATTCCAGGTACAGTGGGTGGGGCGGTATACATGAATGCAGGCGCCTATGGTGGCGAGATGTCTCAGGTTGTAAAGCGAGTATGGATCTTAGACCAAGCGGGGACTGAGCGTGAACTATCATTTGAGGAATGCGGGTTTTCCTATCGTACAAGCAACATTGCCAAAGAAAAAATGTTGCTTGTGGCAGCCCAGTTTCAGCTGACAGCGGGAGCAGCACCACAGATCCAAGAGGAAATGAATCGCTTAATGGGCCTGCGTAAAGCAAAACAACCATTAGATTTTCCCAGCGCGGGCAGCTTTTTTAAACGGCCACCAGGTGATTATGCAGGCCGCTTAATTCAGGCAGCTGGCCTTTTAGGAACAGCTGAGGGTGGAGCGGAGGTTTCCACACTGCACGCAAATTTCCTTGTTAACCGCGGTGGTGCCACGGCTCAGGACTTTTTGAAATTGGCCCAGTACGTGGTGGAAACAGTTGAGAGAAAGTTTGGCACAAGGCTCCAAATGGAGGTGCAGGTGGTAGGGGAAGATTAGAAATGAATATTATTGGTAAATCTGGGAAATTTAAAAAGGAAGTTATTGCGAGGAGGGAAAAGAATGGGAAAGAAACAAAAGGAGTTAAGTTTAAGAGAAAAAGTTAGTGCTTTTGGCAATAAACTCTTAGGGCAGCTTTTCGGCACCAGTAAAGCTGAGATCGAAAAAGCTGATAATTTTAGCCAACGGCAACTAGAAGAAATGATGGTACTTTTAGAGGAAAAAAAGCAAGAGTACCAAGATAAGCTATCTTTAATTCCCATGGTTCAGTTAACTAAGTTAGTTGACGAGTCTGTACAGTCCGATGAAAAACTCCGCACTTATTTGGAGGAAGCTTTGGGTATTGAGCGGGCCAAACCTCGGGCCATGCTCAGGCGATTAGTTAAGGATCAACTTATTGAAGTGATTCTGGTCGCAGATGAGATTCCAGCTTCTTATACCGAGGACCTGTTCGACGAGTATAAGTTTTCCAATAGACCTTCATTTAGAGTTTTTAAGTTCAGCTCCCCAGGCACGGAATTAGCAGCTGATTTTGCCAAAAAATTCCGTAAGGCTTGCCTGGAAATTAACCTTAAAAAGAACGATATCCATAGGATTCACACCAAAGGTTATAAGTTTATTAGCATCGATCCCCTAGAGGAGTATCCTGATATCCACGAGCTGCGGATGACCTACCAGTATCGGATCGATTACATCGATCCAGACAACGGGGATGCTGCCTCTGTCTATGGACTAGCCTATAGTTTCCTTTGGCTAGACTTGGGCAGTGGCATGAGCGTGATCAATGCAAAACACGAGGCAGCAATCAGGGATATGCAGCAGATGCTGCGAGTGGCCATGGAACAAGTAGTGCAGGATATTCGTTTCACCGAAGGACTTATCGAGCGGATCGCCAAGATGGATTATATTCGTAGGGCAAACCTGGTAAGTAGTAACCCTACAAGTGCCCACGATCCTCTTTATGTCTCCATGTCCCATCCAGGGCTGATGCACCTGCCACAGTTCAACGAGCTCTTGCAGCGGGCAAACTACGAGCTGGTGAGTGGCTATTATAAGATTCCCCTGGAGGATGATGAGGCAAACATAGGCGAATATGGTCTTGGCGTGTCCGCACGCAAAGGCAAATTGTGGTTTCCCAATCACCTTTCCAACAAGCTTATCAGGCGTTGGGGCGTTGGGATTCTGCGGCGCTTGAGTTCTGAGATTGACAAGATTCGCGATCGGAACTTTGCAGCTTTTGCCGAGATCGTAAATCTAGACACCAATCCTATTTCCGCCTCCATCCATATGGAGACCAGGCGGGAGGTTATGAATCAGTTCGTGAAGAACGCCTTCACTCTTGTTTATCAAGATAAAGAACAGGAATATCTCCGGGAGACCAACTCCCTAGAGCTCATTGGCAAGGGCAAGGGCTTTTTCTTCCCACCGAGGCTATATGCTAGCTGCAGCTGTGGTCAGCATGGCTTCATCCCCTGTCCTCGCTGCGGGAATACAGATTATAAGGCTAAAGGCGGCGTCATTTACTGCCTGAACTGTGACCAGCCTATGGCAGATCAGATTGTAGCTGAATATCCGTGCCCCACCTGCGGTAAGACCTCCCTTGTGGAGAGTGTGGGTGAGGCCCTGTTCCTCTATCCCAATGCTCGCACCTATAATTATCTTTGGCAGCAGTTCGATCATATGCAGTCTTTGGAAAATGCTCTCACCTACGATCGCAGTGAGCTCTTTTGGGTCTATAAAAACCAACTGTGGCGCAAGAGGGTGCCCCAGGAGGTTGATGTGGATCCCACTGACTTGAACCATTTCCGTAAGCTGTCCCCCTACGATGAGATCGAAGCGGGGGAGCTGGAAGAGACGTTACATTTCTTGAAGGTGGCACGGGGCAAGTGTCCTTTCTACGAGACAGTGGACGATTGCATTGGCTGCCAGCGCGCCTTGACCAGGCAAAACTGCCTCCAGCGGCTGCTTATCGATACAGCGCGACATGCAGTTTACAACCATGTGGATCTGGGCCTGGGAGATCTTGCCCTGCGGGCAGTGCTGGCTCGTGAGGATGTAAATGTGGTCTGCTATGGCAGAAACGGCAGAAGGGGACGAGAGGAATTTGGCCTTCTCACCCCTAGAAGCACAGAAGGAGCTAAGTTGCTCTCTGAGATGATAGATGACCACGAGTCTGATGCCTTCCAGCTTTTTGGGGTTGTCACCAGGACGGATCTCAGCCCTGATATGCTAGCGAACCTGAAGCTGGTGGCCCGCTATGGAAACAAGCGACTGGCCCTCTTCGATCGAGAGATTTTAGTTAGGCTCCAGCATGAGTGTCTGCTCCAAGATGCTTTTGAGGACCAAATGGCAGATGCGAACTAAATCAGAGATTTTTTTCCTAAAGCGCCCGGATGGGCGCTTTTTCCATTCTGGGGAGGAATTTGTCCGCTTGTAGCGAAAAATAAAGATGGGGCATTTGAGGATTACCCCTGTATGATAAAGCTCAGAAATAGAGAAACTATAGTCGATTTTCCGTAAAAAAAGGGGTGGGTAGGGAGATGGAACAAGGTGGGAGACAGCTGCAGAGGATAGTTGTGCTCCAACTCTGCCCCCTTGGCGATACCCTCTTTGGCACGCCTGCTGTGCGGGCGCTGCGTGACCAGTATCCTCAGGCCAAGCTGACAGTTATCACCTGGAACACAAATCGCGCAATCCTTGTGGGCAACCCAGCTGTGGATCATCTCTATAGCGTCAACAACACCATCGAAGCGGTGCGTTTGCTTCGCCAGTTACAAAAAAAGGAATCGATTGATCTGGCTGTGGGGCTCTCCCACGGCGGCAGTGCCCTGTTGGTATTTATTAAAGCTCCCCAAAAGGTTGGCTTCAATGCTCAAAACTTGGGCTGGATCTACAACGGAGAGGTGCCGGACAGGCGTAATATCCATGCTGTGGAATATTGCCTAGAGGTGCTAGCGCCTCTGGGGATCAATCCTCCTGCCCATAGCCTGCTGGAGTTTTATTATAGCTCCCATGATCTACAGGTGGCAGCTAGCTTTCTAGAAAGTTGCAGCGGCTATCCGCTAGTTGCGATCCACCCAGGAGGGAAATTTTTTCCTGTAAAGCGCTGGCAGCCAGCTGGCTTTGCCAAAGTTGCAGATTACCTCATGGGCAGGCTTAAGGCAAAGGTGGTGCTGGTGGGTGGAAGGGATGATGAGCCACTGGCCCAGGAGATTGCCTCGCTGATGGAGCATCAGCCTCTAATTGCTGCAGGCCAGACATCCCTGAAGGAAACTGCAGCTATTATCTCCCGCTCGGATCTGTTTGTGGGCAATGACTCAGCACCACAACATATAGCCTCTAGCGTAGGGGTGCCTGTGGTTTCGTTATTTGGACCTACGGATCCTGCCAATTTTCATCCCTGGGGAGTACCGCATAGGATCGTCCGCTGCGAGTTGGGATGTAGTCCTTGTTTTCATTGGTTAGGCAGCCCCCTGCAATATTTGCCAACTTGGGATAATCCCACCTGCCAGCGGGAGTGCATGCGCTCTATCACTGCACAACAAGTTATTGGGGAGCTAGAGAATCTATTGGAGGAAATTTCGGGAAGGACCGGAGCATTAAGATGAATATAGGTGTTTTTTCAGATAGCTACAGACCATACATCAGTGGCGTAGTACGTTCCATTGATAGTTTTACAACGGAATTGCGGAAGATGGGGCATAACGTATATATCTTTGCGCCCAAATACGGCCATGAGCCAGACGAGCCTCATGTCTATAGGTTTGCCTCAGTGAGGCCCCTTGTGAATCAGGATTTTGCCCTTGCCATTCCTATTTCCGGCAAGTTAAAAGCCACTTTGGCCGAATTAAAACTGGATGTGATTCACACCCATTCGCCTTTTATCATGGGTCAGTTAGGTGCCCATTGCGCCAAACGCAATAACATTCCCCTAGTGTTCACCTACCACACACTCTATGATCAATATGTGCACTATGTTCCCCTGATGGAGCCTTTTGCCCGACGGGCTGTTGTGCGCTATGCTGCAAAGTATTGCAATCGGGCGGATAGAATTATCACCCCTACTACAGTGGTGGCCAAAATGGTCCGCAATTACGGTGTATCTACCCCCATCACTGCCCTGCCCACAGGTATTGACTATCAACTGTTCAGCAGTGGCGATCCTAACTGGCTCAGGGAGCGCTATGGACTCGGGCCCCAGGAGCGGATCCTTTTGTTTGTGGGCAGGTTGAGCCATGAGAAGAACCTGGACTTTCTGTTTCATGCAGTGCGGCTGGTGAAGAGGAAGCTGCACACGCAACAGCTACGGCTGGTAATTGTAGCGGGGGGGCCTGAGCGAAAGCATTTAGAAAAGTTAGCAGTGGAACTTGGGATCAGAGGGAATGTGCTCTTCACAGGGCCCCTGCCCCAAGAAGAGGTGGCCCATTGCTATCGGGGAGCAGATCTGTTCACCTTCCCCTCTTGCTCGGAAACCCAGGGCTTGGTATTGATCGAGGCTATGGCAGCAGGGCTACCAACGGTGGCAATTGGTGCCAATGGTGTGTTGGACATGGTAAATCACAATTCCGATGGCTTGCTTGTGGATTTAGATCTAGAGCAATTTAGTGGTGCTATTATCCAGCTTCTAGAGGACGAGACTCAAAGACAGCGTCTGTCTGAAAATGCAAAAAGTAAAGCAGCTACATTCTCTACAGAGAATATGGCTCTCAAGCTGGCTGCGCTCTATGAAGAGGTCATTTCAGGAAAAGGAAGAGCAGAATGAAGCTTACAGAGAAATCCTTAAAGCGAGGCGTTCTCTTGTCCCTGCTGATAGGTGTAGTCTCCATTCTCCTAGTCCTCGCTTTCACAAAAAATGATTTAGAGTGGGAGAGCCTCAGCAGGATCCGTACTTCATATTTCATCTTAGCGATGATAATTATGCTAGGTGCCTGGCTTGCCAAGGCAGGCAGGCTTAAGCTTTTGGTGGGAGCCATGGGCGGACAAATTCCTTTGAAAAGAATGTTTAACATCCATCTCTCTGCCTGTTTTGTCTCCCAGGTTACCCCCACAACTGGTGGCGGTTTGCCCCTGCAGATCTATATGATCCACAGGCAGGGCGTGAACCTAGGTCATACAGTTGCAGCTAGTGTCGTGGATTCCTTTCTCACAATTATATTTTACATAGTGGTGGCGCCGGTTCTGCTTTTAATCTGGCGTCAACAGATCGGTGTGGGACGAACCCCCCTTACCATCGCCTTCTTCTTCATTCTCTTAGTATGCGGTGTTTTGCTTTACCTGATCTTCAAGCCTGAGGTTGTGGGGACCTGGACTGTGGCCTTAGGACGCACCAAACTCTTTCGGGCGTTTGATCGCAAGGGACGTTTGGACAGGTTAGGCAAGAGGGTTTCCTTGGAAATTGTCCACTACAGGAAGGCCCTGCTTCTTTTGGGGCAACAACAGCGTTCGGCTGTGTGGTGGTCTGTGCTTCTGACTTTCGTTTACTGGGGCCTTTATCTTGCAATCGCCCCTGTGCTCTTGCTGGGGCTAAATGTGGAATTTAATCTGGTGCAGACCATGATCGCCCAGCTGCTTTTGAATTTCATCCAGCCTTTTTTCCCCACACCTGGTGCCAGTGGCGGCGCAGAGTTGAGCTTCGCCTACTTTTTCCGTGGTGTGGTGCCACTAGGGGTGCTGGGGATCTACGTGATGGCCTGGAGGCTAATTACTTATTATCTAAGTCTTGTTTTTGGTGCATTTGCCTTGTTGTATGCGGTGCACAAAGGCTGGCTAGAACGATCTTTCAATACAACCTGGAAGCCAGAGGAGGAACAACAATAATGACCCCCATGCAAAAGGCGGTTTTTTTAGATCGAGACGGAACAGTGACCCAGGAAGTTGGTTATGTGAATCATGTGGAGCGACTTAAGCTTTTGCCTGGAGCTGCTGCTGCCATCGCAAATTTAAATCGGGCTGGCATTTTGGCAATTCTGGCCACAAATCAAGCAGGTGTTGCTAGGGGCTATTTCCCCGAGGAGCTAGTGGTGGAGGTGCACAAGCGTTTAGAAAACCTTTTGGCAGCGGAGGGTGCCCATCTGGACGCCATCTATTACTGTCCACATCATCCCTCTGTAGGTCCTCCCCCATATAGGCAAAACTGTCAGTGCCGCAAACCAGAACCGGGAATGCTGCTCATGGCAGCCAAGAAGTTTAACCTTGATCTGAACCAGTGCTTTATGATCGGCGATAAAATAACCGATTCCCTCACAGGTCAGAGGGTGGGAGCGAAAGGGATTATGGTGCTCACAGGCTATGGCAGGGGTGAATACAACTACCAGCGTAGTGAATGGAAAGAGGAGCCCGATTTTATCGCCCCAGATCTTGGGGGTGCCGTGGATTGGATCTTGAAGCAGTGCTCAAAAAGGAAGGGAGCATAATGGAAAGATATCTCTCATTGCTCAGGCGGCTTGGAGACAAGCGGGTGGTTGTACTGGGGGATCTAGTTGCTGACGAATATGTTTTAGGTCATGCTAATCGTATTTCCCGAGAAGCCCCTGTTTTGATCCTAGGCTGGCAGGATCGGTATGTGGCATTGGGTGGTGCCACAAATACGGCCCATAATATCTGCGCCCTAGGCGGGAAAGTACAAGTGGTGGGAGTTGTAGGGGCAGATCCGCTAGGGGAGGAACTGCGCAGCTCCCTTTTGGAGGCGGGCATCGGCCAGGAGCATGTATTAGTGGATCCCTCAAGGCCCACCACAGCGAAAACCAGGATCTTAGCCGGGGGAGACCAGGCTGTAAAGCAACAGCTGGTGCGGATCGACAAGCTTTCCCGCCAGAGTCTCTCTAGGGAATTGGAGTGGCAGATTTTAGAAAAATTAACTCTCCTGCTGCCCAATGCAGATGCGCTTTTGATCTCAGACTATGGTCTGGGAGTGGTCACAGAGGGGATCCGCGAGGGAGCCATGGCTCTTGCCCACAAACATCAGCTCCCAGTTGCAGTGGACTCCCGCTATAACATCCTCTCCTACCGGGGGGCAAGCGTAGTCACTCCTAATTTGGAGGAGGTTGCTGGTGCCCTGGGTAGAGAGCCCAAAACAGAGGAGGAGCTGATCTGTGCGGGAGGGGAGCTATTGGCAGCTTTAGCCTGCCAAGCTGTCATCATCACCAGAGGTGAGGATGGCATGACTCTGATTTTGGAGGATGGGCGCAGTTGGCATCTGCCTGCACAAAAGCCTACCCAGGTCTACGATGTGACTGGGGCCGGTGATACTGTAATTGGCGTCCTGGCCTTGTCTTTGGCTGCAGGCAGCAGCTTTCTGGAGGGGGCAGTGCTGGCCAACATGGCTGCAGGGCTTGTGGTGCGCAAGCTTGGCACAGCCACCATTACTCCCTCGGAGCTCGAAGAGGCGCTACTTGAGCAGGTGCCACAGGAGGAACTTAAATTTGCAAGCAACTAGGAGGTATTGTCATGAGTGGATTTCAAGTGGAGAGGGGCTCTTTTTCTGGAGAGGAGACAATTGAGCTTCTGGACAAAAACTCCGGCCTTGGGGCCACAATCTTGCCTGGGTTTGGCAGCAATCTTATTTCTCTGAAGAATAATAAAAAAAATATTTCTTTCATAAAAACTCCCCAGGATTTTTCTGAGCTACAGAACAGGCCTACAGGCTTTGGCACCCCGGTGCTGATGCCCCCTGGCAGAATTAAAGGTGGCAGCTTTTCTTTCCAGGGGCGGGAATATCAATTTGAGAAAAATGAGGCCGGTGGCCAGAATCACATCCATGGCCTGGTGTTAAATCGGCCATGGTCTGTGGGGGAAACTTCCACCGAAGGTGGGGCCATGGCCCAGACAGTGTTCTCCTCCCAGAAGTTTCCCGAACTCAGTCAGTATTTACCCCAACCGTTCACCATCACCCTTACCTTTAAGCTCCAGGGCGATGTTCTTGCCATTGAAACTCGGGTAGAAAACCATGCTCCAGAGCCTATGCCCTTCTGGCTTGGTTTTCACCCCTATTTTAATGTGCCCTTAGGTGAGCAGAGCAGCAAAGCAGATTGCTTCATTAGCCTAGATACTCAGCAGAGGTGGGAGCTTGCTGGGCTTGTGCCCACTGGGGTGCTGATGGATGTTCAGGGTCAATATGATCTTACAGCTGGACAGTGCCTGGAGGGCTTGCTTTTAGATGATGTTTATACTGTGAAGCAGACGGAAAACAGAAGCTGCGCTCGCTTTGAGGATCGCAGGGCTAAAGCTGGGATTGAATATGTGGCAGGGCCTAGATTCCAACACTGGGTGGTCTATACAGGCAAGGATCTTAGTGCGGATTTTGTTTGCCTTGAGCCCTATACTGGGGTTCCCAATGCGGCAAATCTAGATCTGCCCATGGCCCAGACAGGCCTTATGGCCTTAGAGCAAGGTAAACCTTTTGTGGAGAAGATGGAGCTTAAAACATTTTGCTAGGAGGTTTTTTTCTTGTCTTCTTGCGAGAGAATTGAAAAGTGCCCTTTTTTCAACGATCAGATGGCAAACATGCCAGCTACCAGTGTTCTTTATAAGCACAGGTATTGCAAAGGGGAGAATAGCCGCTGCGCAAGACTGCATGTACTAGAAGAAGCCGGCCCTGAGGCAGTGCCCGGGGATCTGTTCCCCAACCAGTGGGAGCGGGCAGCAGAAATTATAGAACGCAGGCGGGGAGCATGATAAAAACCCCAGGTTTTCCTGGGGTTTTTCTATTCGCGTCCGGGTTCCCACTCATCGTCGCAGAAGAAGTAGTAATAATCTTCATCGTTTAAGGTGCGCTCTGCTAGTTCTTCCTGAAAATCTGGGAGTTCGAAGTCAGGATCATCTGGGCTTGCATCCGCTGTGGACCCTACTGTGGGCGTTTTCATCGTTGTTAGCGCAATCTGATATTTTTGTTTACAAATAGCGCCTACAGTGATGCTGTGTCCAGTATTGAGGTTTGTGAGTAGATACACATGCCGCAGCCCTGGCCCTCTTGGTTTCTCGCCAGTCAGAGGCCAATGGCAGAGCATACAGCATAGCCCCTGTTCTGGTTTTGCCTCAAAATATCCAGTTATCTCAAGTTCTTGCCCCCTCTTCCAGAAGGACTTCAACGATTCCCTAATAGTTTCCCAATAATCAATCCCCTCCATAGGCCTCTCCTCCGCTCATGAATCAATAGTACATTGATATTCATCAGCTGCCGGAAGAATTCGGCTTTAGAGGGATAAGTTTAATTGTAAGTAGAGCTGGGCTTTTAGCTTGCTTTTAACAATTCTTTAGCTAGTTTACGCCTCAGCCTTACCTGCTTGATCTTATGTTCAGCAAGCTTAGCAAAGATTCCTTTGTGGTTTTGATTGATAAACTTGATGCCTTGATAGTTTTTATAAACAATATCGTCGATTGACTTGATCTCCGTTTGTGTCAAAATAGAACTCGTGACCAGACTTGCGATTTCTTTTTTTAGGCCATCGACTTTATTGTCGATTTGACTTGTTTGTTTTTCTAGAAAAGCAACTTGCACCTGAAGGCCATCAACAGTATCTTTTAGTTGACTCATACCCTCTTCCAGAAGATTCACCTTAACCGTCAACTGACTCATACCCTCTTCCAGAAGATTTACCTTAGCCTCTAGCTGACTCGTTCTCTCTTCAAGGCGCTCCACCTTAAGCTCAAGCTGTTCGACTCTTTTCTCAAGGCGCTCCACCTTAAGCTCAAGCTGTTCCATTCTCTCTTCTAGGCGATCAACCTTAACTTCCAGCCGATCCATTCTCTCTTCTAGGCGATCAACCTTAACTTCCAGCCGATCCATTCTCTCATCCAGCTTATCGAACCTTTTGCGGGTCTCTACCTTAAAAGAGGCGAATTCTTCCGACAAGATCCCAAGCTGAGATGAGATCGACTCAAGTAGCTGCCTATCTGTCACGCAACCAACTCCTCTCGATAGTTCTGGGCCGATCCGCTATAAAAATTGCACCGCTATTATTGCCCATAGTTTTAATTCGAGATTTTTTAGGGAAGTCCTGCCAAGTGAAAATGATTCTGAAGGCAATGTTTTTCTGGCTTCAGTTGTTAAGTCTCTGTTAAGGTTTGCTCTGGCAGTTGACAGAAACTTTATCCCCTGATAAAATGAAGACAATGAAAGTGTACCTAGGGTTCCGCTTCCCTGGGGAAGGACTGGACCAAGTGGTACAGGCATTCCATATAGGAGTGTTACACCGTAGAGGGATAAAAACCCGGGCGGGTAGGTTTCTAAACCTACCCGCTTTTTACATTGGAGGGGAAAAAATGCAAAGAGAGATCTTCGCCAATCTAAGTCCTCTGGATCACCGCTATTACCTTTCCGATTCAAAGCTAGGAGAGGAACTGAGCAAATACCTCTCTGAGGGCGCCCTGATCCACTACGAATTAGAAGTGGAAGTTGCCCTAGTTAGGGTCCTTGCTAAGCGGGGACTGTGTTCTCACGAGGCGGCAGCCCAGGTAGAGGCTGCCAAAGAGGGGATTACCCCCCTGGATGTATACAGGGAGGAGGAGAAAACACAACATAATATTCGCGCTTTGGTTAATAGCCTTCGAGAGCGAGTGGACGATGAGGTAAAACCATATATTCACCTTGCTGCCACCTCTATGGACATCCTGGACACTGCCAATGCCCTGCGCTTCAAAAATGCAGCTCTGCAGTTGGTGGTGCCGGCCCTGGTGGAACTTGAGGCTCTACTTATTGAGATCGCCAGACGCGAGAAAGAGACAGTGCAAATTGGCCGCACCCACGGCCAGCATGCTGTGCCCATCACCTTTGGCTTTGCCATGGCAGAGTATGTAAGCAGGCTAGGGGAGAGAATCAAGCTGGTGGAACAGACAGCCAAAAATCTGCGTGGTAAATTTGCTGGCGCAGTTGGTGCCTACAATGCCAGCTCCCTGTTTTTCTCAGACCCGGAAATATTTGAACAAGAGGTTTTAGGGGAACTGGGACTTAAGCCTGGTGGTTCCTCAAGCCAGATTGTGGAGCCTGAATTCTTGCTAGACCATATCCACGCCTTAGTCTCGACTTTAGGTGTGCTAGCTAACATGGGCGACGATTTCCGTCACCTCCAGCGCACTGAAATCGGTGAGGTAGGAGAGTATTTTGCCAAAGAGCAAGTTGGATCCTCCACTATGCCCCATAAACGTAACCCTTGGAACTTCGAACACGTCAAAAGCCTTTGGAAGGAATTCAGTCCTAGGATTATGACCATGTACATGGATCAGATTTCAGAGCATCAGCGAGATCTAACGAATTCTGCCTCAGCGCGTTTTCTTGTGGAAATCGTGGCAGGTCTGGTTCTGGCGACAAAACGCCTCACTAAAGTTATCGGGAGACTTGCTGTAGACAGAGAGCGGATGCTGAAAAACTTCAACGAGACCCGGGAGCTCATCATCGCAGAGCCCCTTTATATCCTTTTGGCCACAGCAGGCCATCCAGATGCCCACGAATGCGTACGCAAGCTGACGCTACGTTCTGAGAAGGAGGGCATACCTCTGACGAAACTTGTGGCTAACTCCACAGAGCTTGTGCCCTATCTTCAGAAGCTCAGCGAGAGCCAGCGGCGAATCCTCTCGGAACCCCAGGAATATTTGGGGGCAGCTGTGCGCAAGACAGAGACTCTATGCGATCATTGGGAAAGAGAGCTCAATTTAGCAATGAGGTGAGGGAATATGGGAAAAGGACCATTACTTCACGAGGGCAAAGCTAAGATCATCTATCAAACTGAAGATGCTGACAAACTTATCATCTACTACAAAGATGACACCACAGCTGGAGACGGCGTAAAACGGGCTCAGATCTCAGGTAAAGGCCCCCTGAGCTTGAAGATTAGCGACTATTTCTTCCGTCTCTTGGCCAAAGAGGGAGTTAGGACCCACTTTCTGGAGACCCTAAATGAGCGAGAGATGTTAGTGGAGAAAGTTAAAATTATTCCGCTGGAGGTTGTGGTGCGGAACATTGCCGCAGGCAGCATCGCCAAAAGGCTGGGTCTCACCGAGGGTGAACCCTTGCCCCGCACAATTGTGGAATTTTATTACAAAGACGATTCTTTAGGCGATCCCCTGGTAAACAGGTATCATATTCTGGCCCTAGGCGCAGCAAGCGTGGAGGAGATGGACAAGCTAGAGGAGGAGGCACTACTTGTGAACTCCATCTTAGAGCCACATCTACTAGAGCGTGACCTGATTTTAGTGGATTTCAAATTAGAATTTGGTCGCACAGAGCAAGGCGAGATCGTGCTGGCAGATGAGATCTCACCTGACAGCTGTCGCTTTTGGGATCGGGAGAGCCAGGAGAAGCTGGATAAGGATCGCTTCCGCAGAGACATGGGCGGCGTGGCAGAGGCTTATTCAGAAGTATATCGCAGATTATGCGAAAATTAAGGAGGAAGAATTATGTGGAAAGCAGAAGTTCAGGTAACGCTGAAGGATGTAGTTTTCGATCCCCAGGGGAATGCTGTGGAGCGTCAGTTAGACGAGCTAGGATACAAAGGTGTACAGAAGGTTAGGATTGGCAAGTATATAGAAGTTCTCTTCGATGTTAAAACAAGGGCTGAGGCAGAGAGCCAGCTAGATGAGATTTGCAAGCGAGTATTAGTAAATCAGGTGCTGGAACATTATTCATACCAGCTGGTGGAGGTGCTGTAGATGAAATTTGCCGTGGTGGTCTTTCCCGGCACCAGCGGAGAGGGGGACTGCATTCATGTCCTCAAGGGTCTCCTAGGCCATGAGGTTACGATCTTGAGCCATAAGGAAACCTCTTTGGGTGATGCCCAGTGCGTGATCCTTCCAGGCGGCGCCTCCTATGGTGATTATCTGCGGCCAGGTGCCCTGGCCAAGTCCACTCCCATTATGGAGCCTATTCGGAAGTTCGCACAGGCCGGTGGCCTTGTGCTGGGAGTGGGCAATGGTTTTCAGGTCCTTTTGGAAGCAGGGCTTTTGCCTGGCGCTATGCTCCCCAACCAGAGCCTACGCTTTATTGCAAGACCTCAGCTTCTGCGCGTGGAGAACACAAATACACCCTTTACAAAGCTTTACCAAAAGGGACAGCTAATTAAGATGCCAATTGCCCACGGTAGCGGTAATTATTATCTTGATCCCGAGGGCCTTCTAGAGCTTGAGGGAAATGGGCAGATCGTCTTCCGTTATGCAGACAAAACAGGGGAGATAGGTGACAATCCCAATGGTTCTGTAGGGAATATTGCTGGCATCACCAATCCCAGAGGGAACGTGCTGGGGATGATGCCCCATCCTGAGCGCAGTACAGAAGAAGTTTTGGGCAGCACAGATGGACTGGCCCTGTTTCAAGGGATAATGGAAGTTCTAGAGAGGGGGAAGGCATGATGATGACGCCCCAGGAAATAAAAGATACTCAGGCCTGGCGACCCATGGGCCTGAAGGACGAGGAATATGAGAAGATTTGCCAGATTTTAGATCGACTTCCCAATTACACAGAGCTGGGTATGTATGCAGTGCTGTGGAGTGAGCACTGTTCCTATAAGCACTCCCGCCCTCTGTTCAAACACTTCCCTACTCAAGGGGACTGTATTTTAGTGGGACCAGGCGAGAACGCAGGTGCTGTAGATATTGGAGATGGGCTTGCCATCGTCATGAAAGTGGAAAGCCATAACCACCCCTCCTATGTTGAGCCATACGAGGGAGCTGCCACAGGCGTAGGTGGCATCCTCAGGGATATCTTCACCATGGGTGCTCGCCCTATCGCCAGTCTCAACTCTCTGCGCTTTGGAAATCCTAAGGATGAATACGTGCGCTATCTGGTTCGCGGCGTGGTGGCAGGGATTGGTGACTACGGTAATGCCACAGGCGTACCTACAGTTGCCGGAGAAATCTCTTTCGACGAAAGCTATCAGGGCAACTGCCTGGTGAATGCCATGAGCGTGGGTCTTGTGCGCCACGATTCCATTACCAAGGCCACAGCCAGTGGCGTGGGGAACCCAGTGATGGTAGTTGGTTCCACCACAGGTAGAGACGGGATCCATGGTGCAACTTTTGCCTCAGCAGAATTTAGCGAAGAGAACGAAGAGAAGCGGCCTAGTGTCCAGGTGGGAGACCCTTTTACAGAAAAACTTCTGATTGAAGCCTGCCTTGAGCTCATCGCCAGTGGCGTGGTAGTGGGGATCCAGGACATGGGAGCTGCAGGCCTTACCAGCTCCTCTTCAGAGATGGCAAGCAATGCCGGCTCTGGGATTGAAATGGACCTCACCCTCGTGCCCCAGCGGGAAGAGGGGATGAGCGCCTACGAGATCATGCTCTCTGAATCTCAAGAGCGGATGCTTGTAATCCCCAAAGCTGGCGCCGAGGAGCAGGTTAAAGAAATCTTTGCAAAACGTGGCCTTTTAGCTGTGGTAGTGGGCAAGGTAACAGACGATGGCATGCTGCGCCTCTTCCACCACGGGGAGCTAGCAGCGGAGGTGCCAGCGAAGTCCTTAACTACAGACGGTGCACCCTCCTACGTGCCACCAGCAGAAAAACCCCAGTATCTGGAGAAATTGTGGGGTTATGATTTTGACGAGCTTCCAGATCTAGAGCATTCAAAGATCCAAGATACCTTTTTGCAGCTGCTGGGATCCTCCAATATTGCCAGCCGCAGATGGGTCTGGGAACAATATGACCAAATGGCGCAGCTGGGGACTATAGTGGGACCTGGCTCTGATGCAGGAGTGCTGAGAATTCCAGGCACAAAGCGAGGCATTGCCCTGACTATCGACTGCAATGGCCGCTACTGCTACCAAAACCCTAAAAGAGGTGCAGCCTTAGCTGTTGCTGAAGCTGCCAGAAACATTTACGCAAGTGGTGCCAAACCCCTTGCCATCACAGACGGCTTGAATTTGGGGAGCCCTGAGCGGCCTCAGATCTACTGGCAGCTGAAAGAGACAGTTTTTGGCCTCGCCGAAGCCTGCCGAGCTTTGGGTACTCCTGTAGTAGGCGGCAACGTGAGCCTATACAATGAGACAGCAGGAGAGGCAATCTTCCCTACACCTGTTGTAGGGATGCTAGGTGTTTTTGAGGATGTACAAAAGCATGCTACCATCTCCTTCAAAAATGAAGGGGATCTGATCTTTTTAGTGGGTGAGAATCGCAATGAGCTCAGCGGCAGCGAATACTTGAAGGTGTGCCACGATCTGGTGGCAGGCCCAGGACCCAAACTGGATCTGGAGACAGAAAAACGCAATGGAGAGTTCTGCCATACAATTATCAGCGATGGCCTTGTGAGCTCTTGCCACGATCTCAGCGAGGGTGGCCTGGCTATAGGGCTTGCCGAGTGTGCCCTAGCCGGGGAAATTGGAGCTCAGGTGAAACTCTATTGTCCAGGCCGCACCGATAGCCTTCTGTTTGGCGAGACTCAGGCTAGGTTCGTGATCTCTTTATCGGAGGAAAACGCCGAGTCTGTTCGGGCCTTAGCTGAGGAGAGGGGAGTTCCCTTGAGCCTGTTGGGTCGGGTTGGCGGTGATAAATTCACAGTTGAGATTGGCGAGACTCGTGTGATCGATGGGGAGCTTACCCAGATAGCTGAGCTTTGGAACAGTGGCCTAGAACGTCTACTGGGGGAGAAGTCGGGTGCGTAGAGAGCTAAACGAGGAATGCGGTGTATTTGGGATTTTCTGCCAAGACCATGTTGAGGTGGCACCCCTCACCTATCTGGGTCTGTTTGCCCTCCAACACCGGGGGCAGGAAAGTAGTGGCATGGCTGTTACAGACGGCAGAGGAATGCAGCTCCACAAGGGAGTGGGGCTGGTGCCGCGGGTATTTTCTGAGGAGGCCATCTCTGGCCTCCGAGGCCATGGGGCAATCGGCCATGTGCGCTATAGCAGTGCCGACAAAAATCTGGTGGAGAACGCCCAGCCCTTGGTTGTAGATTGTGCCTTGGGCCAGGTTGCCCTGGCCCACAATGGCAACCTCACCTGCGCAGCTGAGCTACGAAAGCAGCTGGCCCAGGCCGGAGCTGTGTTCAATACCAGCACAGACACCGAGCTAATTGCCAATCTCATGGCCCAGCAGGGCGGAGATTTGGAGGATGCCCTAGTGGGAGCAGCATCTCAGCTGGAGGGCGCCTTTGCTCTGGTGGTGCTCTCGCGCGATCGGCTTATCGGCCTCAGAGATCCTTGGGGTTTTCGGCCCCTGGTCATGGGAGCACGGCTAGATGGGTATCTTTTGGCTTCGGAAAGCTGCGCTCTGACCAATCTTGGCGCCGAGGTCCTGCGGGAGATT
>ENA-UOOK01001527-UOOK01001527.1-fermentation-metagenome-genome-assembly--contig:-NODE-1527-length-30344-cov-3.594902_pt1 | contig 30344 bp, 26 predicted proteins | sample MGYA00245777_ERZ724023 | MGnify/ENA primary metagenome ERZ724023 (study PRJEB28704, sample SAMN03018312) | fermentation metagenome | biome: anthropogenic terrestrial biome; feature: soil; material...
GCCTTTTTGCATTAGTGTTATACATTCTTTCTCCTCTTTTGCAGAAAGAGGCTTTGGAAAAGAGCCGGAACCGGTTACATGCAGTATAAACAGTAATAACCCCGAAAGAGCAAATCCTAATACTGCGCCAAGCATACAATCCCCCCTTTTTATGTCGTATTGGTATTATATGCTTAAATCTCCATACTGTTGCAAGTCCTTTTTATATTCTAACTAATAAGTATAAATTAGAAGTTGAAAATATTGAAACTAATGTGTAAAATTGAATTACAGATAAGGAGTGGATTTTTTGGTAGAAACAGAAAATAAAATGGGTACGATGTCGATTTTCAGATTAACCGTTACAATGTCTGTACCGGCAATGATTTCAATGATGGTGCAGGCACTTTACAATGTTGTTGACAGTTATTTTGTTGCACAGATAAGTGAAAATGCGCTTACAGCCGTTTCACTTGTTTTCCCAATACAGACTTTGCTGATTGCAGCAGCAGCCGGTACTGCCGTTGGAATCAATTCGCTTGTTTCCCGCCGTCTCGGTGAGAAAAAGCAGGAAGAAGCTGACAGTGCTGCTACGCATGGAATAATTTTGGGAGTATTTAATTGGATAATTTTCGCTTTAATTGGTTTGTTCTTTTCGAGAATGTTTTTCCAAGGTTTTACCCAAAATCAGCAGATTGTTGAAATGGGTACGCAGTACATGAGCATAGTATGTATTATTTCTTTGGGAGTATTTATTTCAATAAACATTGAAAAAACACTTCAAGCAACGGGAAATATGATTTATCCCATGTTGTCACAGCTTATAGGAGCTGTAACAAATATAATATTAGACCCTATCTTTATATTTGGATATTTGGGAGTCCCTAAAATGGGTGTTGCCGGTGCCGCAATAGCTACGGTTATAGGACAAAACGTTGCAATGCTTTTTGACATTTATATAATATTTGCCAAAAATCATAATGTTAAAATCAGTTTTAAAAACTTTAAATTCAATTCCAAAATAGTTAAAAATATTTATGCAGTAGGTTTTCCGTCGATTATAATGCAGTCCATATCTTCAGTAATGGTAGTTGGCATGAATTTAATTTTAATAAGTTTTACGGAAACAGCAGTTGCATTATTCGGCATATATTTTAAGCTGCAGTCATTTGTATTTATGCCTGTTTTTGGACTTACACAGGGTGTTATGCCTATAATGGGCTATAATTTCGGAGCACATAAAAAACAGCGCCTAATTTCAACAGTGAAAATTGGCTCAATTATTGCAGTTATAATCATGGCTTTGGGAATGGCAGCTTTTTGGATATTGCCAAAGCAGCTCTTGTTAATATTCAATGCATCGGAAACAATGCTTGAAATCGGCATACCTGCACTTAAAACTATAAGTCTGTGCTTTGTTCCTGCAGCACTTGGAATAATGTTTTCAACGGTATTTCAAGCTGTTGGCAACGGTTTAAACAGTTTGATGATTTCGGTGCTTAGGCAGCTTGTTGTTTTACTTCCAATCGCTTATTTCCTTTCAGGGTTTGGGCTTTCAGCCGTGTGGTACGCTTTTCCAATCGCTGAAATAGCGTCGCTGTCAGCAAGTATTTTTTTATACAGCAGACTTTATAATAAAACACTTAAAAATTTGTAAGTTATAGTTTTATTATTATTTTAAAGTATTGAAAAGGTCAAAGATTTCTAAATTTATTGTGAAGGTGATGTGATGGAAAACAAAAGAAATATTGAGCATCTTATTACATCAAAAAGTGTTGTATATCTTGTCCCTACAAGTGATGGAACGATGAAAGGGAAAATATTTAGCGAATACTATAAAAGAACTTGTACATTTATGAATGAATATGAAATGCTTCAAGGTATAGAAGATATGCTAAACAGTCTTAACTTTCCTCAGCCTTGTTTTAAAGAGCGAAAATTTGAGCAAAAAAGAGTAGCGCAAATAATTGAAAAGGTGGATGAAGCAGTGGATGATCAAATCAGTAAATCGGCTGAAGGATTCAAGTCAACTTTTATTGTAAATGTTATGTATAGAAAAAATGCAAGCTGGCAGGGTGCAATTACTTGGGTAGAGAAAAATCAGACACAAAACTTCAGAAGTGCTCTTGAGATGCTGAAACTTATGGAACAGGCCATCAATGATGGCAAAATAAGATTAGTTCAATGGGAAAAGTAAAAATAAAACCCGAAAAGGCGGTTTTCATCGCTTTTTCGGGTATAATTTATTTAATAAGATATTTTATTGAAGCCATTTTTTTTCGAGACTTAGTATCATATTTTCATATTGTTCAGCACACTCTTTAAACTTTCCGCCATTAAGAAGTTTCAGGCATGGTAAAAGGTGATTTTCCCAAATTTGGCTATAAACAAAGGACTTATTTTTTGACTTTTCAATTGCGTTTACAATAATTGGAGCAAAAATATAATATTCCGTAATTTTTTCTTTACCGTATTCTGTTTTACTAAACCATTCATCACGAAATTTTCTGAATGCATTAAGTTCTTCGCAGTTATCGCCCTTTCCCAATGAAGTGCAGGCAGCAGTAGTAATGAAACAGGACTTTTTGCGAAATCCACTGTTTATTGACTCAAAATTTGATTTACCAAGTGGACTTTTAGGATATTTAGTATTCCATTTATTTAAAAAGCTGTCAGCCAGAGCTTCAGCATATGGGGTTTTCTGTTCCATAATAGCAGGTACAGTAAATAGCACAATCATATATCTGTAATCAAAAAAGCGAGAATCATTTTCTTTTTTAATACCTTCGTTTTCAAGTTGATTTTGGAAACGGTCAAAAAGTACTCCTGCAAAATATTCCGTAGCTTTGTTATCAATACTTGCCGCAAGGGAATACTGCTTTAATGATTTTGAAAATATCCCTAAGTAGTATTCAAATTGTTTAGGATATATATCCTTTTTAAAATTACGGAGTTTTATTTTGTAGTTAAAAATCTCATCGTTTAAGAGAGCTTCTGCTTCACTCAAAAGTCGGTCATAATTTTCGTTGTCAGCTTTCCTTTTTTCATCAATTAGTGACTTAACATCTATGGGTTTGGCACAATACATGCATGTTATGTTTTCGGCATCGACAGGCAACTGCAATTCTTTTTTACAATGCGGACAAACTACATTGATATGATTCATAACCGTTCCTCTTTCATTCAGCCTTTATTTTGTGTATATTTTTTTATGCACTCAAAGCTTTCATCGCTTATTACATGCTCAATTCGACAGGAATCCTGCAAAGCAATATTACTGTCAACACCAAGTGTCATTTGCAAAAACTTTGCAATCAGTGTATGTCTTTCATAAACAGAACCCGCTTTTTTTCTTCCTTTTGGAGTAAGTACAATGTTTCCGCTTGGTTCCATGATTATATAACCGGCTTCTTTTAAAATGCCCATGGCGCGGCTTACACTCGGTTTTGAAAAATTCAGATAATTTGCAATGTCAATTGAGCGAACAGAACCGTTTTGAAGGGTAAGTATATATATTGCTTCTAAATAGTTTTCGCCCGATTCCTGAATTTTCATCAAATCATCCCCTGTGAAACATCATATTTGTACTTTTTATTGTAGCATTCTTGACTAAAAATGACAAGCGCCGTCAATTTGATTTTTAATACATTGCGGCAAAGAAAATTAATGCTATCATTTTATACGATAAAATTCACACTATGTTCACAAGATTTGATTGAAAATATTTTTTTATAATTATATAATATAATTATTAATTTTATAAAATCGAAACATCACGAATAATTTACACTAAAGACATATTATGTGATTTTATAAATATTATATTAACCCTCAACCCCCCAAATCCCCCATAATCACCCCACAATATTAATAAATAGATTATTAAAAATTAAAGGAGAATGATATATGAACAAAAACATACAAGATGATTTTTTTACGGTCACTCCGGAGATTTTGGCGTTGACCGGTTTATGTAAAAACCACAGTACTATTGATACTTCACTTTTTGCAAAGTTCGATGTGAAACGCGGACTTCGCGATATAAACGGAAAAGGTGTACTAACGGGGCTTACAGAAATATCAGATATAGTTTCCTCTAAGGTAGTAGACGGAAAATGCGTCCCTTGCGAAGGTGAGCTTTATTACAGAGGAATTAACATAAAGGACATAGTAAGCGGTTTTATAAAAGAGGACCGATTTGGATTTGAAGAAACAACATATTTACTGTTGTTCGGTGAACTTCCTAAAGAAGACAGGCTCCAAAAGTTTAAGGCACTTTTGTCAAAATACAGAACACTTCCTACTAACTTCGTCCGTGATATTATAATGAAAGCACCGTCTTTTGATATGATGAACACTCTTGCAAGAAGTGTTCTTACTCTTTATGCATACGATGAAAAAGGAAATGATACATCACTTCCGAATATGCTTCGACAGTGCCTTGAAATGATAGCACTTTTTCCCCAACTTGCTGTTTATGCATATCAAGCTTATGCACACGATGTTGACAGTAATAACAGCTTTTTTATTCATGCACCAAAACCGGAACTTTCTGTAGCGGAGAATATACTCCATATGCTCAGAATTGACAATAAATATACAAAACTTGAAGCGAGAATACTCGACCTTGCACTTGTCCTTCATGCAGAACATGGTGGGGGAAACAACTCGAGTTTTACTACTCATGTGGTGGCTTCTTCGGGTACGGATGCTTATTCAGTTATAGCGGCTGCACTTTGTTCCCTAAAAGGGCCTAAGCACGGCGGTGCAAATATAAAGGTTATGCTGATGTTCGAGGATATGAAAAAGAATGTTAAGGACTGGGAAGATGAGGATGAAGTAGCAAATTATCTTCATAAGCTGTTAAATAAAGAAGCCTTTGACAAATCAGGATTGATATACGGTATGGGTCACGCAGTATATTCTCTTTCCGACCCGCGCGCAGATATATTCAGAAAATTTGTTAAGAGCCTTTCTGAAGAAAAAGGGCTCACAAAAGAATATAAACTTTATTCGCTCGTTGAGAGTCTTGCACCACAGGTTATAGGTAAAGAAAGGAAAACCTATAAAGGTGTTAGTGCAAATATAGATTTTTACAGCGGCTTTGTTTATAGCATGCTTGGACTTCCAAAGGAATTATATACTCCTGTTTTTGCAATGGCACGTATAGCAGGCTGGAGCGCACATCTTTTGGAAGAGCAGATTAATGTCGGTAAAATTATTAGACCGGCGTATAAAAGCATTTCACCGCACAGAGAATATATTGCTTTGCATGACAGATGAAAAATTGATGGCAGTTGTACCGATTAGGTATAACTGTCATTTGTTTATAATCTTGACTTTATAATTTTGGTAGCCTATACTTTTTGATATAACATAATAAAATGATATAATTTAATATAAGAAGGTAATAGTAAAGTGATTAGTGTTAATGAAAAACTTGCCGCCTTAAGAAAGAAAATGAATAAAAACGGCGTGCAGGCTTATATTATCCCGTCGTCTGACCCTCATATGAGCGAATATTTACCGGAACACTGGGAGGCGAGAAGCTATTTTTCAGGTTTCAACGGTTCGGCGGGAACTTTGATTGTAACGGAAAAAGAAAGCGGACTTTGGACTGACGGAAGATATTTTATACAGGCGGCAAATCAGCTTTCAAAAAGTGAAATTGTACTTTATAAAATGGGCGTTAGAGGTACGCCTACCTATACTGAGTTTTTATATGAAAAACTTCATGAAGGAGAAACCGTATCTTTTGACGGTAAACTACTTTCATCATTTACAGTTAAAAAACTGCGTGCAGTTTTAGAAGACAAGAATATTAAGATTAAAGCTGTCGACCTTATCGGTGATATTTGGACGAACAGACCTGAAATTCCTGCTTCAAAGGTTTATGTTCATGATGTTAAATATACAGGACGTACTTGCCGTGAAAAGTTGGAACAGGTTCGTTCAGAGATAAAGAAACAAAATGCAGACGGTGAAATCTTCACTAAACTTGACTGCGTAGCATGGCTTATGAATATAAGAGCCGATGATATCGCATATAACCCGCTTGCTGTTTCATATGCTGTTGTTTATTCCGATTCTGCTTATCTTTTCATTAATACGAAACGTGTCTTGCCGGAAACTATGAAATACCTTAAAGAAAACGGTGTTACGGTTAAAGAATATGAAGATGTGGAAGCCGCTTTAAAGAATATTAATTCTGAAAACAATATGCTTATTGATTCTGAAAGCATAAATTACGATTTATACAGAATCCTTAAGGAAAATAAAAATGTTACCGTAAAAGAGGGCAAAGATACAGTTACATACCTTAAAGGTGTTAAGAATGAAACAGAGATTGAAAATATTAAAAATGCACACGTTAAAGACGGTTGCGCTATGGTTGAGTTCATCGTAAAGTTTAAAGATATGATGCAAAAAGGCGATAAGGTAACTGAGTGTACAGTCTGTGATATGCTAAAGGAATGCAGGGGCAGACAGGAAAACAATTTAGGTGAAAGTTTCGGCACTATTGCGGCATACAAAGCAAATGCGGCGATGATGCACTATCAGCCTCAGCCTGACAATTGCAGTGAACTTAAAAAAGAGGGTTTTTTACTTATTGATTCAGGCGGACAATATCTTGACGGAACAACAGATATTACCCGTACATTTGCGTTAGGAACTCTTACAGATGAAGAAAAAGAACATTATACTTATGTGCTAAAGGCACATATAGCATTGGAAACCGCTGTGTTTTTGGAGGGCTGCACGGGCAGTAATATAGATATACTCTGTCGTGAACAGGTTTGGAAACACGGAATAGATTACAGATGCGGAACAGGCCACGGGGTAGGTATGTTCAGCGGAGTTCACGAAGGACCGCAAAATTTAAGTCTCAAAAACAATGTTGTGTTTAAAAAAGGTATGACAATTACAAATGAGCCGGGTATTTATGTAGAAGGAAAGTATGGTATTCGAACAGAGAATATTATGCTGGTAACCGATTTTACCGATAATGAGTACGGCCATTTTTTGAAATTTGAACCTATTACATATTTTCCTATAGATACAGCGGGCATTTTAACTGAACTACTAAATAATGACGAAATTAAGTGGCTTAATAATTACCACAAAACGGTTTACGAAAAATTATCCCCCCATCTTGCAGAGAAAGAACTCAAGTGGCTCAAAAAACATACACAGCCGATTTCTAAATAATATAAAAAATCAGAAAACGACCTCACTGCATTTTGCAGTGAGGTCGTTAAATTATTATAGTTGCAATTCATTTTATTCTTCGTTAAAGCGTGCAAGAAACGCTTTTGTACGTTCGTTTTGAGTGTTTTCGAAAATTTCTTGAGGATTTCCTTGCTCTATTATTGTACCGTTATCCATAAATACAACATGGTCGGCAACATCGCGTGCAAACTTCATTTCATGTGTTACTACAACCATTGTCCAATGCTCATCTGCAAGAGAACGTATTACTTTTAAGATTTCACCGGTAAGTTCAGGGTCGAGAGCACTGGTAGGTTCATCAAAAAATAATATTTCGGGGTTCATAGCAAGAGCGCGGGCAATTGATACACGCTGCTGCTGTCCACCGGAAAGCTGGCAGGGGTAGGCATTGGCTTTGTCCGAAAGCCCCATTTTATCGAGCAATTCTCTGGCTCTCTTTTCAGCTTCGGCTTTAGACTGCTTTAATACTCGTATAGGTGCTTCTGTGATATTTTGAAGTACGGAAAAGTGTGGAAATAAGTTGTAATCTTGAAAAACCAAACCTATATGGAGTCCGATTTTGACGCACGAGTTTTTATCGGCATAAACGGCTTTACCCTCATCATTATTTTTAGCCAAGGTTTCACCGCAAACGGTTATTTCGCCTGAATCTATTGTTTCAAGTTGATTTATACAGCGAAGAAAAGTACTTTTCCCTGAACCCGAGGGCCCTATAATGGCAAGTACCTGTCCTTTGTTTACTTCTATTGAAATACCTTTTAATACTTCAGTATTATCAAAACTTTTGTATATGTTTTTTGCAGTTATAATATGCATATTTATCCTCCTAACGATAATAGCTTAGCTTGTTTTCAGCTACTGTGAAACATCTTGTGACAACGCCGTTCATTATTAAATAGAATACGCCTGCAATAACGAGCGGAGTCATATTTACAGAGGAAGATACCCAGTTGGAGGTTACTTTTAACAGCTCTGCAATACCTATTACCTGTGCTAAAGACGTATCTTTTACCAATGTTATAAACTCGTTGCCCATAGGCGGGATAATATGCTTAATTACCTGCGGCAGGATAATACGAAAAAATGTTTGTCTGTGTGTAAATCCTAAAACTTTAGCGGCCTCATACTGTCCACTCGGGATACTTTCAATTCCGCCCCTGAATATCTCTGCAAAATAGGCGGCGTAGTTTAAAATAAATGCTATTTCCGCGGCCATAACACGTTCAAGCTGAATTCCGAATATAGGTTTAAGTGCATAGAAGAAGAACAAAAGCTGAAGCATAAGCGGTGTGCCGCGCATTAAAAGTATGTATAAACTAACGGGGAGTTTTATAATTTTTATTTTGGACATTCTACCCTTAGCAACAAGAAGGGCAAGCGGCAGTGAAAAAATTATTGTTACAAAAAATATGCGCAGAGACATGAGTGTGGCTTCCAGCATTTGCGATAAAAGCACTTGATAGTTCATGAATGCGACCTCCATATGATATTATTAAATGCCAAAGGCACAGAGCCGGAATTAACCGGTTCTATGCCGAAAAAGAATTGTTTTGTCAGTGATTTATAGGAAAGATTAAGATGAGAACATCAAGTCTTTCATAGGTTTTTTATTTCCCGATTGTGGTGACATCTTTATCAAACCATTTTTTAGAAATTTTAGCCATGGTTCCGTCAGAAGCCATTTCTTTTAATGTTTCTTCAATTTTTGTTTTAAGAGCATTGTCAGCTTTTCTAAATCCGATTATGTAATCTTCGGTTGCAAGTGAAGAACTCTTGCCGTCTTCTTCTTCAAGCATTTTGTAAGCTCCGGGGTTATTTGCAAGGTAGAAACGAGCTACAACTTCATCGATTGCAATAGCGTCAATTGTTCCATTTTGAAGCTCAAGTACGGCTTTTGAGTAATCGTCAATCTGTACAACTAATTTTAGTGTGTCTTTAAACTCTTTATTTTCATTAAGAGCCGCGTCAGCTGATGAATCAGACTGAACACCGATTGTTTTACCTGCCAATGATTTAAGCCCCTTAAAATCTGCATCGGTTTTGATTAATATAACCTGCTCGTTTTTCATGTAAGGTGTGCTTAAGTTCAACTCTTTTTCTCTTTCGGGAGTTTTGCTGAATCCGTTCCATAAGCAGTCGACATTACCGTTGTTTAATTCAGAAGTTTTGCTTTTCCAGTCAATCGGCTGGGGTTTAAGCTCAATATTAAGGCGTTTGCACACTTCTTTTGCAAGGTCAATATCAAATCCGATAAGTTCTCCTGTTTTTGTATCCACATAGCCCATTGGTGGGAAAGCATTATCAAGACCGAGAACTAATTTGCCGGATTTTTGTACTTTGTTCCAAGACTCGTCCGAAGACGGTTCGGATTTGTTTGCGTTACCGCACGCGGCACAGGAAAATATAATTCCCACCGCTAATAATAAACTCAGTAATTTTTTCATTATAAATACCCCACTTATACTTTGTTTTAAAATCGATATTAATATATTAGCTTATTAGCGTACTAAAGTAAAGAGCAAAAATAATTTTTATCTATTTTATACTATATAATACAACAAAATCCGCACCGTATAGTCAATTTGACGTTATATATTTGTAAATAGCAATAAAGCGATATAATAAAACATAATCATTATTTTAAATGTTGTGAGATTTCTACTTTATATATCCATTAAATTCAATATGGTGTATTGATTTATTAGTTTAAGATTAATATAGTTCTTGACGCAAGTGATTTTTGCGTTAAAATATAAATGCAAAGATAAAAACACAGTTTCGGTCGGTAGTCCGGACACAGTGAAAGCTGTCAGTAACCTGCCTCCTTGGTTGTCCGTTCTTTGCGATAAAGCATAAGGAGGAATTTTTATGGATATGACTGTATCAAAACTAACGGTGTTTTTTGAGAAACCATTTTGGGTGGGACTCTATGAACGTGAAACGGACAGAAAATATGAAGTCTGTAAAATTGTTTTTGGAGCAGAGCCAAAAGACTATGAAGTATATGACTTTATTCTTAAAAACCGGCAAAAGTTTCGATTTAGTAAGTCCATAGAAGCTGAACGCATTACTGAAAAGCGTATCAATCCCAAGCGTATGCAACGTGAAATCAAAAAGCAGATTCAGAATGTTGGAATGGGAACGAAAGCACAGCAAGCGTCGAAGCTTCAGCACGAGCAAAGAAAACTTGAGCAAAAAACTCGCTCTCATGAACAGAAACAACAAGAAAAAGAGCGAAAGTTTGAACTGCGGCAAGAGAAACGCAAAGGAAAGCACAGAGGGCATTAGCCTCTCTGTGCTTTTTTACTATAATTCAAGTACAGTATAATGTATGTTTCTAAAAGAATTTAATCAAATTACGGTTTTAATTTTTCTCTTTTTTGTTGTATAGCAGTACATATTTATACTATGGAAATAACTTGATGTTAATTTTAAGATAACAGCATTCTGTCGTTATCCATAGTATTTCCGCTTGCAGATTCGAACATATCAAGTAATTCCTTAATCTGTAAATTTTCTTTGTCTTTACCTTTTATGTCTAAAATAATTCTGCCTTCATGCATCATAATTAAGCGGTTTCCCATTCGAATGGCATCTTTCATGTTGTGGGTTACCATGAGAGTTGTAAGACTGTCCCGTTTGACAATGCTGTCAGTTAATTCAAGAACTTTTTTAGCTGTTTTAGGGTCGAGAGCCGCGGTGTGTTCGTCTAAAAGTAAAAGTTTCGGCCTCTGCAACGTAGCCATTAAAAGTGTTAGGGCTTGGCGCTGACCGCCTGACAAAAGTCCTACTTTGCTTGAGAGTCTTGTTTCAAGGCCTAAATCCAATGTTTTAAGTTTTTCTTTGTAAAGAGTACGTTCTTCGTGGCTTATTCCCCAGTGCAGTCCGCGCTTTTTTCCTCTACGGAATGCCATTGCTAAATTTTCTTCTATTCCCATATCTGCGGCTGTACCCATCATAGGGTCTTGGAAAACGCGTCCCAAAAACTTTGCACGCTTATATTCCGGTTCAGTTGTGATATCAGAGCCATCCAAAGTTATTGCTCCTGATTCGCACGGGTAGACTCCTGCAATCAAGTTTAACAGTGTGGACTTTCCTGCTCCGTTTCCTCCGATAACTGTAATAAAGTCACCGCTTTCAATGGAAAGGTTAATATTATTTAGAGCTTTTTTCTCGTTAATGGTATTTATATTGAAAGTTTTACATACATTTTCAAGTTTAATCAACTGCTTCACCGCCTTTATTGGTAGTTGGTGCATGATTGCTTCTCTTACTGTTGAATTTTTTCTTAATCACAGAAACCGACAAAGCGGCGGCAACAATAATGGATGTTAACAGCTTTAAATCTTTGGAATCCAAACCAAGTTGGAGAACCAAAGCAATAATGCACCTGTAAATTATAGAACCGAATACTACGGAAGCGAGTTTGTACGCAAAAGAAAAACGTTTTCCCATTATAACTTCACCGATTATTATTGAAGCAAGTCCTATCATTATAGTTCCTATTCCCATTCCTACATCTGCATATCCCTGGGTTTGGGCAACCATTCCGCCGGACAGAGCAACAAGGCCGTTACTTAAAGTTAAGGCAAGAATTTTTGTTTTATCTGTATTAACTCCGAGTGCGCGTACCATGTATTCGTTGTTTCCCGTTGCACGTATTGAGCATCCGATTTCCGTACCGAAAAACCAATATAAAAATGCAATAACCAAAATAGTTGCGATTAAGCCTATTAATGCAGATACAGCCTTTAAACTTAAAGCAGGGAATATACTTGAAACAGAAGTCAGGACGGTTGAAACTCCCAAAAGAGCCATGTTTGGTTGACCGAGAATCCTAACATTTATGGAATACAGGGCGAGCATAGTAAGAATTCCTGCCAATATTTCAGGAATTTCAAGTTTAGTGTGTAAAAATCCCGTTATAAACCCACAAATCATTCCCGCAGCCAATGAAATTAACAGGGAAGGAAAAGGGTCCATTCCTTTGGTAATCAGAATTGCAGAAACAACGCCGCCGGTTGCAAAACTTCCGTCAACCGTTAAATCTGCAAAATTAAGTATTTTAAATGTAATATATAATCCAAGCGCCATAACATCCCAGATTATTCCCTGTGCGGCGGCATCTTGAATTGCCTGAAAGATAGCCATAAAATATCTCCTTAATGTAACTATGGCGGCAGAGAAATCCCTTCAGCCGCGCGGATATGTTTTAATTTATTTAGAGGAAGTATCGCCGGAATTTAATTTTTTAAGTAATTCGTCGGGAAAAGTAATGCCGAGTTTTTGAGCAACTTCTTTATTTATTTCCAACTCACAGTTTTTTGAGTACTCAATCGGCATATCGTCAGGCTTTGCTTCGCCTTTTAAAATGCGCACCGCTTGATTAGCTGTTAATAAACCGAGGTCGTAGTAATTGATGCCGTATGTAGCCAAACCGCCTTTTTTAATCATTGCCGATTCACCGACTATAATCGGAATCTTTGCAGACTGTGCAGTCATAGATACTGTAACCAAACCTGCACTTATCATGTTATCGGTAGGAGCATATATTGCATCAACTTTGCCTACAAGCGACTGAGTTACCTGTTGTATTTCATTAGAATTTGAAACGGTTGCCTCAACAGGCTCAATACCAAGTGCGGCGGCACTTTTTTTCGCAATATCGACTTGATATTTTGAATTTGCTTCACTTGAACAGTAAAGCATACCTACTTTTTTGGCATCGGGGAGTATTTGCTTTAAAAGTTTCATCTGTTCTTCAACAGGTGTTAAATCAGAAGTTCCGGTTACATTTCTTCCCGGTTTTTCATTTGAAGCCACAAGCTTTGCACTTGCTGGGTCAGTAACAGCAGTAACCAAAATTGGAATGTCTTTTGTAACATTGGCTACAGCTTGTGCGGCAGGTGTAGCAATAGCAAGTATTAAGTCCGGTTTATCGTTAGCTAATTTATTAGCTATTGTTTGGCAGTTTGCCTGTTCACCCTGTGCATTTTGATAATCCACGGTAATATTCTTGCCGTTTTCAAATCCAGCTTTGGCAAGACCGTCTATAAAACCCTTATAAGCGGAATCCAATGCAGGGTGTTCAACAAGCTGAACAATACCTATTTTAAAATTCTTTTTATCGCTCGGCTTATTATCCGCTTTATTATTTTCAGCGGAGCACGCCGCCGTAGAAAGAGCAATAACCCCTGTTAAAAGTAATGCAATTACCCTTTTCAATATAATTCATCCTCTCAAAACATTTATTTTGTAGCTTTAAAGCATGCATGCTTTAAAGCTTTAAACTGATATACTATTTTACATTATATTACTGTAAACGTCAATAATAATATTGAATTTAAAATAAAATTTTGATAATCGCCATTAAAATCGTTATATTAAACTTAATAAAGTTATTTAGAATAATTAAAAAAGCGCCGAATTAACGGCGTTTTTTGTATATTGAGATAAATTAAGTAAATCTTAATATAAGAAAATATAAAGGAGGTACCGCTGTTATGCCTAAAGACAGTCAGCCTGACAATAAATTAAAACGTCAAGAGAAGGCAAATTTTCAAACACCTTTAACACAAGAAAATCGAAATCAAAATCGCAATGCAAAAAAGGAATCAATAAAAAACAATGATGTGTAAGGAGAATAGTAATGGCGAAAGCAGGAATGAGACGTCCTGACCCTAAAGAACCTCATGGAACTGAAAGCAACCATAAAACCCATATTCCCAAAAATGATGTAAAACCTGTACCGGAAATTCAGGGAAAAGCAAAACATACAAAAGAAAAAGCCGGACCGGTGTAATTATGTAAGACCGGGCGGGGTTTGAACCCCGCCCTAACAGGGTAAATATCCATGCACGTGGCACGTTTTTTTAAAATACGATGTTTGCCCTGCGCTATTATCATTACCTTTGATTATATATATATTACTGTCAAATATTGTTTGTAAGATTTTGCACAAAAGAGTGCATTTCTTGTTTTGACTTTATGCTGTGAGTGTGGTTTATGATTTCATATTTCTTTTCCTGCGGAAGTTTAGCGAAATACTCCATTGCGTCTTGATTTTGTGCCAATGCCATACCTAATCCAAGCGGCAGCTGCTCCATTGTATCACCTCCGTCTTTAGTGTTTACACAAATGATTTACAAATTCAAAGTATCTTATAAGAATTGTATTGAAGAATTATTTATGATATAATAATTCCTATATAAATAAAAGGAGGGAATAAAGAGTAAAAATGGAACAAACTTACATAATGTTAAAACCCGACGCTGTAAAACGTGGTCTGATTGGTAAAATTATTTCGAGAATCGAGGAAAAAGGGTATAAGATAATTGATGCTAAAATGATGACGCTTAGTGAACCGATTTTAAGAGAACATTATGCTCATTTGGTGGATAAGCCATTTTTCCCAAGCATCTTACATTACATGATGTCCGGTCCGGTTCTTGCAATGGTCGTTGAAGGTGAAAATGTTGTTGCCGGCATGAGAAAGATAATGGGGGCAACAAAATTTGAGGATGCACAGGCAGGTACAATCAGAGGAGACTTTGCTTTTAATACACAGGAAAATTTAATACATGGTTCAGATTCAATTGAAAATGCAAAAATAGAGATAAAAAGATTTTTTAATTAATAACTGAAATATTGAAATTATGGAGAATATTGAAATTATGGGAAAATTTTTAACGGGAAGTGGTTAAATGGATAAAGAATTAATTCAGATTCTACATTCGATTAATAATAATTTAACTATCCTTGCTAAAAATCAGCTGAAAATAAGTATGCAGTTAACGGATGGTAAAAAGCTTCATCTAAAAAAGATGAAAAATTTGCACGGTGATATTGAAAAATATAAAGAAATTAAAAATTAGAAATAAAGGATTTGCGGAATGTTAGGGTATCGCAAAATACTGACAAAATTATAAAAGAGACTTTAATGTTAACATTAAAGTCTCTTTTTCTAATAATCGGGAATAATTTGAGATTTGCTTATTTGATAATTTTAACTTTTACTGTTCGGAAAATTTTATCAGTCATGATATTTACACGATTTACTTTTCGTACTATATCAGACATTAGACTTCGTCATTTTTGAGTATAAATTTATTTACAAGGTTTTTCATTACTGCAGCTTGACCGGAGAGTTCCTCACTTGCTGCGGCACTTTCCTCAGCTGTAGCAGAGTTTGTCTGAACTACATTTGAAATTTGGTAAACGCCTTCTGTTACTTGTCCAATAGATTCAGCCTGTTGGTTAGATGCGCGTGAAATTTGCTCTACAGAGTTTAATACATCTTTTATGCTGTCTACCACTTTCACTAATGATGTTGCAGTCTCGTCTGCAATTTTAGTACCGTTTTGTACCTGCTTAATTGAATTTGCAATTAATGTATTAGTACCTTTTGCTGCTTCCGCACTTTTACTGGCTAAGTTTCTTACTTCATCCGCAACAACAGCAAAACCTTTACCGGCTTCACCGGCTCTTGCAGCTTCAACTGCAGCATTAAGTGCAAGAATATTTGTTTGGAAAGCAATGTCCTCAATAGTTTTAATAATATTCCCAATCTGATTGGAAGAATTACTGATTTGTGACATTGCAGTTACCATATCATTCATATGCTTGTTGCTTGTTTCTATCTCGGAACTTACAAGATTTACTGTTTTGCTTGCATTGTTCGCATTTTCAGCGTTTTCCTTTACTTGACTGGATATTTCAGAAATAGTGGCAGAGAGTTCTTCAACGGAACTTGCCTGCTCTGTTGCTCCTTGTGCCAATGCTTGTGAACCACTGGATACTTGATCAGAACCACTTGAAACTTGTTCCGAAGCTTGGTTTATATCTGATAAAACAGAGCTAAGAGAACTTGTAATTCCGGAAATAGATTCCTTAATTGGCTCAAAATCTCCTTTAAAGTCTCCTTCAACCTGTACGCACATATTACCTTGTGAAATCTCTTGCACAGTCTGTGTAATATCTGTTATGTAACCTCGCAGAGAATTAACTGTTTTATTTAAAGATGAAGCTAATATCCCGGTTTCATCTTGAGTTTTAACCTCTACTGTATCGGTATGCAGGTCGCCGTCAGCTAAAAGTTCCAATCTACGGCAAACAAGCAAAATAGGATTAGCAATCGATTTTGCGTTTATTAAAGATAAAAATACACCGAGTAAGACACATAACACAGAAGCAACACTAAGTCCAATAACCGTTAGCCAAATTGACGATGTCATTTCTGCTATCGGAGCTACAACGCCATATGACCAGCCGTCTGTGTCTTTAATAGGGGCATAATAGCAAATTCTGTCACCGGTGTCATAAGCGTATGTAGTTATTCCGCTCTTACCGGCATCCATTAATTTATAAACTTCGGCAACTTTTCTTTTTTCTACATTTGCTGCCCTGATATTAGCGATTATAATACCTGATTTATCCATCATAAAGACATTGCCGGTTTTTCCCACTACAATATCTTTTATAATATTGCTAAATATCTGAGGGTCAAGAGTAGCCATAACAATTCCTTGATAGTTATTATTAGAAACCGGTGAGCAGGCAATAACACAAAGCTTTTTATTTACATCATAGGTAGTTGATGATATATAAGTTTCGCCCGCAAGTGCTTTTTTTAAAGTATTCCTGATCCGCAATATTCTTGTTGTTTAGATTACTATCACTGCTTATAATAGTACCTGATTTGTCCACAATACTTAAGGATTGATAACCTAATTCTTTTTTCTGATTGTCCAGTTCATTTAAAATGTCAGATTTAGTTGCTTCGGGTTTACCAATGATATCAAGTTTAGCTGTGGATTCAATACCTAATTTTATATTGCGTAAAGAGTTATTGATAGCTACTTCAGCTGTTTGCCCAACGGATTGTAAGTCACGTTCAACATTCTTCGTAATACTTTGATAACTTGAAAATATTCCTACAAATAGATTTAGAATAGCGGTTAGACATACTATTCCGGAAGTACAAACGATTATTTTTGTTTTAAGTGATTTAAATTTCCTCATAATTACATTCCCTCTTTCGAAAAATATTTACTTCATAGTTTGTTCAGTCTTTTATTATTATCGGCATAAAACTATATAAATGTAGTAAATATCCGATATTCTTACTATATGTTGGCTGACTGACATATCAGTAATTGTATATATTTACAATTATCGGTAAACATTCCGTATGATGAAAAATAAGTATTTATTCCCAATATAAAAGAATTATTAGAGGAAAATAGTTGCATTTACATATTCTATGTGCGTAAAAAATCACATTTTTATATTAATTTTTTTAATACTTTAAAACTAATATAAACTGAATGAAATTCTATTTACTTGTGTTACACTTAAAACTTTACATTAAGTCGAAATTACAAAGCCTTTTTAATAATATATAAACAAAAAAGGCAGCACCTAAATTAGGCACTACCTTTTAAAAATTTATTAACTCATTATTATGCTACGGTGACTACACAATGACGTACTGGGCTTTGACCTGGCAAGGTGGTATAAACACCGGTACATCCTTTGCCAACAGCAGAGATTGTATAGTAATAGCTGCTGCCGACTTTTTTAACTGAAGAAGTTTTTATTACACTTCCATTGCCTGTAGTAAAAGACGGCTCAGCAGTTGTTCCGTTTAATGTGAACTTAAACTGATAAGTTTTACCGCGCTGCATAGTAAATGGATATGTAGTATCGGAAATTACTGTTCCGCCGGAAGACTTCTTTCCGTATGCTGTGAAAGCAACTGATGCGTTTCCTGCTTTAGTTGTAATTAATGCAGAACCGTTTCCAACATTAGAAATTTTAAAAATATAACCGTCAGCAACACGCTTTGAATATGAAACCGAAACTGCTGATGGATTTGAAGAAACAGCGGTTGGTGTTGTAGTGGAATTAGTTGTTATTTTGTAGTAATAATCTTTGTTTGTTCCAAAGTGATAAGGCATGGTGGTATCGCACATCATATAAATATCGGATGGGTCAGTTGTAGGTGGTGTATCCGGAATTGATGGATTGGAAACTGAGTTACCGTTTGATGTATAGTCTTTGTAAGAATAATCAAGGTCAACATCACCCCCTATTCCAGATATAGGTCCGGAACCGAACTGCCAAACACCAAAGGGCTTATAATACCTCGGAGTATCGACTCCCCAGTGAGCTACCCATTTTTCATAAGAATCCAACTTAGGGCTTGTAAGTTTGTTTTCATAAACATATGGCGAACTGTATATTCCCGCTCTGTAACCTGCTGATTGTATTATATTGCAAAATGTTGTTACAATGTCACACAAAAGGTCATTAGGAAGTGAAAGCTGTGAATTGTCCTCAATATCAATATAAACAGGGTAATCTAAATTGCGGCCATTTAAAATGTTAAGGCACATTCTCGCTTCCTGTACAGCCATGTCAACTGTAGTGGCATAACTGAAATGATATACGCCTACTTTAATTCCATTTGCTTTAGCGCCGCTTAAGTTTGATTCAAAATACTTGTCTGTTTGTTCATCCCATGCCTCTCCGCCATAACCTGTACGGATAATAGCAAAATCAACACCGCTTTTTTTTACTTCATTCCAGTTGATGCTATATTGCCATGCAGAAACGTCAATACCTTTTTTAGCAACATGTACATAGCAGGTCGCACTTCTGCCGTCAGAAGTGGTGGCTTTAATTTCGGCTTTGCCGAGGCTTTTGCCTGTTACCATGCCGCTATTTACGGTTGCAACATTGTTGTTACTGGATGTCCATGTTACATTGCTCTCTGTTAAGCCCGAAGAAGAAGCAGTGAGTAATTCAACATCTCCCACTTTTATACCTATACGACTCTTATTGAGAGTTAATGCCCCCGAACTTGCAGATGCTCCTAAACTGACGAGACCGGTCGACATAATCATCACTAAAGCTAAAAAAAGACAGGTCAGTTTTTTCCTCATAAAATTCCTCCGTTTTCCGAATTCATGTATTTATTACCTACTGAATTGTATTAAATCAAAATGCAGTATTGAAAGAAATAAAATTAAAAAAAAGATACAGCAAAGTTATTAAATTACACAAATTGCAGCAGGAATATATAATTTTAATTATATAAAAAATAAAAAATAATGTCAAGCAAACTGATAATAATTTACATTGAGTTTGTTTTTAGACAATTATGTAAATTTATGTATATATACATACCATTTAATCTCCTAAAAAAGATAGAAATTTTAAAATATTCAATATTTATATTTGATTATTTTTAGTAAATGATTTAGAATAAAGTGTATTTATATTAGCTGGAGGATGTATTTTGTCAAGTTTTGAAAATGAAATAAAAAAAAGAAGAACTTTTGCGATTATTTCTCACCCGGACGCCGGTAAAACAACATTAACTGAAAAGTTTTTACTTTATGGCGGAGCTATTTCGCTTGCGGGTTCGGTAAAGGGAAAAAGAACGGCTAAACATGCCGTATCCGATTGGATGGAAATTGAAAAAAAGAGAGGTATTTCAGTTACCTCATCTGTAATGCAGTTTAATTATGACGATTACTGCATTAATATTCTTGATACCCCCGGGCATGAGGACTTTTCAGAGGACACTTATAGGACGTTAATGGCGGCGGACTCTGCAGTAATGGTCATAGATGCATCAAAGGGTGTTGAAAGGCAGACAAGAAAACTTTTTAAAGTTTGCACTTTAAGGGATATCCCGATTTTTACCTTTATTAACAAAATGGACAGAGAATCAAGAAATCCCTATGATTTACTTGAAGAAATTGAACAAGAACTCGGAATTAAGACTTTTCCAATGAACTGGCCTATTGGCTGCGGCAAAGAGTTTAAAGGTGTTTATGACAGAAATAAAAAAGAAATTTTAGCATTTAAAGCCAACAACGGTCAGCATAAAGTTGAAGAAATCGAAGCAGATATGAGTTACGATAAGTTGGACGAATTAATCGGTGAAGACCATAGAAATACTCTTGTTGACGATATAGAGCTTTTGGATGGAGCGGGGTATGAATTTAATATCGAAGATGTAAGGCACGGAAAGCTTTCGCCGGTCTTTTTCGGTTCGGCATTGACCAATTTCGGAGTTGAGCCTTTTTTAAAGAATTTTTTACAAATGACTACACCTCCTCTTCCGAGAAAATCAGATATTGGGGATATAGATCCATTCAATAAGGATTTTTCAGCTTTTGTTTTTAAAATTCAGGCTAACATGAACAAAGCGCACCGCGACAGAATTGCATTTATGCGTATTTGCTCCGGAAAATTCGAAAGAGGTATGGAAGTAATGCATATGCAGAGCGGAAAGAAAATGAAACTTTCACAGCCGCAGCAAATAATGGCAAAGGACAGAGAAATTATTAGCGAAGCATATGCAGGGGATATAATCGGAGTGTTTGACCCGGGAGTTTTTTCAATAGGTGACACTATATGTATGCCTAAAAACAAATTCGAGTTTCATGGAATACCTACCTTTGCACCCGAGCACTTTTCGAAAGTTGAACAGGTTGATACAATGAAAAGAAAACAGTTTGTAAAGGGTATGTCCGAGATAGCTCAGGAAGGCGCCATACAGATATTCCAGGAACCGGGCGGTGGCTTGGAAGAAGTTATCGTAGGTGTTGTAGGAACGCTTCAGTTTGATGTTTTGGAATACAGACTTAATAACGAATATAATGTTGATATAAGAATGAGCGGACTTCCATATCAATATATAAGATGGATTGAAAACGAGAATGTTGATTTGTCATCTTTAAATTTAACATCGGATACAAAAAAAATACAGGACTTAAAAGGAAATTACCTTTTGGTATTTGCTAATGAATGGAGTATTCGTTGGGCACTGGAACACAACAAAGAATTAAAACTTGCCGAATTTGGCAGGGTATAATTACTTAATATATTTTTTGACTATTGCCTAAAGAAAGCGTTACGCTTTCTTTAGGTATTTTTTATAATATTCTTTAATAATTGTCGGGGTAACTTGCTATGGGGCTTAGCCCACATAGCCTCTTTTCCACCCATTCCGCATAAAACAATAGCTTGTTTTTTGCTAAACTTATTATGTGGGATAGGGCAGGGGGTGAGAACCCAAACATTTAATATAGAACCTTATAATATGTAATAATTAATAAGAAAATATTAAAGGGATGTATGAATCGGTTTAATAAGTTATAATTTAAAAACCGATTAGAATTTTCTCATTTGGTTTGTACTTTTTCTTGGCATAATACCAATTTAAGTATAATGCAAATTTTGGTGAAATAACAATTCTTCCCATTAGTTGTATTTTATAAAATATAAAGTTATAATCGTTATTAATAATATTATTGGAGTGATATTTTGAAGAGCCCTTTTATATATTCAAATGACAACAAACGTTATCATACACTAAGCTATCACTTAAAAAGACAGTTTTCAACAAGAGTTTTTAAAGCTGTAATAGATGCAGGATTTACATGCCCTAACATAGACGGAACCAAGGGATTTGGCGGCTGTACATATTGTTTGTCGGGAAGCGGAGAATTTACACACGGCTCAGATATCAGTATTAAAAATCAGATAAATAAAGAGATTGAAAGAATACACATAAAGCACCCAAACGCAGGTGTAATTGCTTATTTTCAAGCACATACAAACACATATGCACCGTTTGAAAAACTGAAAAATTTATATGAAACCGCTCTTTCAGTGGATGATGTTTGCGGATTGAGCATTGCGACAAGAGCGGATGCTATTGAATCGGAAGCAATGAATTACTTGCATGAACTTTCCCAAAAAACTTACCTTACGGTTGAACTCGGTTTGCAGACTGTAAATGATAAAACAGCTGCTAAAATTAATCGAGGATATACTTATGCTGAATTTTTAAAGACTTATAACGAACTTAAACTTCGCGGTATCCGTGTATGTGTTCATATAATAAACGGACTTCCTGATGAAACACCGGAAATGATGCTCAATACTGCACGAGAAATCGGCAAAATTAAAGCAGACGCAATCAAAATTCATCTATTACAGATTATGAGCGGAACTGTTATGGAAAAACAGTACAAAGAAGGATTAATTATACCTATGACAAAAGAAGACTATATAAATGTAGTCTGTTCACAGCTGGAAGTTCTTCCTCCGGAAACCGTTATTGAAAGAATAACCGGTGACGGTGCGCACGATAAACTTATCGCACCGAGGTGGGGCGTAAATAAAATAGCGGTTCTCGGTTCAATAGATAAAGCTCTTGCAGAAAAAAACACATGGCAGGGAAAGCTGTATAAGAATATTTGATATACTTAACTTATTTTAAAATATTAAAACAATATTTATAATAGAAAAAACATTACATACAGGAGGTTTATATTAATGTCATTAAACTTTGAAAAGTGTGGCAATGAAATAATGAAGATGCTCGAATCTTCTTTGCCTAAAATTACAGCGGCTCTTATTATATTGGTAATCGGCTGGTGGCTGAGCAATCAAGCTGTAAAAATAATGTACAAAGGAATGATGCGCTCTAAAGCTGATACAGGTATTGTAACTTTTATTTCGTCGCTTACAAGGTCAATTTTAAAAATTATTGTGTGTATTACAGCCGCTGCGGAACTCGGCATGAATGTAAGCTCAATAATAGCCGCTCTCGGTGCCGCCGGTTTAACAATAGGTCTTGCATTAAAAGACAGTATGTCTAATATTGCAAATGGGGCACAGATAATTTTTACAAAACCGTTTCGAGTTGGCGATTACCTTCAAATTGACGGTGTTGAAGGGACGGTCGAACGAATAGAAATTATTTTTACATCTTTAAAAACATACGATAATAAAGAAATTGTAATTCCAAATTCAAAAATTACTTCAAGCGTTATTACGAATTACACTTCTATGGAAACCCGAAGGTTAAGTTTAAACTATCAAGTAGGATATGAAGAGGATGTTACACTTGTTAAAAAGGTGATTAACGATATAGTAAAAAGCAGCATCTTAGTACTCACTGCACCTGAACCGCTCGTTGTAATTGAGGAATACGGAAACGGAACACTTACCGTAAGCGCAAAAGTATGGTGTAAAACCGATGACTATTGGGATTTATATTACGAAATGCAGGAGAAAATCAAAACAGCATTTGAAAAAGAAGGAATAAAAGGTCCACACCAGTCTTTGAATTTGAATGTGAAGTCAAGATAACACAAATTTCAAAAATAATAATAACCTCTAAATGTATTAACGTGACCGTTTAAACAGACTCATATTGTGCAGATACCCCTTGTTGTAGTTCAGCTTCTACATCAAGGGTTACTTTATTCCATAGAAAAGGACAGCATGAAACACTTAAGTTTCATGCTGTCCTTTTACGCTATATCAAACAGAGAAAATATTTAATACTCTTTTACTTACATCAGCATTTAAATGTTTTTGCGTTTTCAAAATCTTCTTGAATTTCTTTAGAAGGCTCTTCAGTTAAAAGAGAAACTACAACTATGAAAATACATGAAATAATGAAAGCCGGAAGAAGTTCATAAATGCCGAATATTCCTCCGAGTGGTTTAAGAAGTAGTTTCCAAATAAATACGCTTATTCCGCCGGATAACATTCCTGCAACAGCGGCTTGTTTTGTTGTCCTTTTCCAGAACAGTGAAAACAGCATAATTGGGCCGAATGTTGCACCGAAGCCTGCCCATGCAAAGGCTACGACGGTAAAAATAACGCTGTTTTCATCCAATGCTATGAACATACCAAACAATGCAACCAATATTAAAGTAATGCGAGAAACACGCATTATTTGTTTTTCTGTAGCGTTTTTCTTGATTAATCCCTGATAAATATTTTTTGAAAATGCCGATGCCGCAATCAAAAGATATGAGTCGGAAGAACTTATTGTAGCAGCTAAAATACCTGCCATTACAAGGCCGGCTCCCAAAGGAGGAAGAAGTTTTGTTGCCATTACGATAAATATATTTTCAGAAGAACTTGCTGTTAATAGTGCGGTTGGATATAGTGCCCTTCCGATAAGACCGATAGAAACAGCCGCAATTAATGAGAAAATACACCATACCGTAGCGATTCTTCTGGACTTTTTGAGTTCATCGGCTTTTCTGATAGCCATAAATCTTAAAAGAACCTGGGGAACGCCAAAATATCCGAGACCCCATGAAACAGTTGAAATAATCGTTAATATTCCGTATTCTTTTGCTTCACCGAACAGCGGAACTCCTGCACTGCTTACCTGTTGTACTCCGTTTGAAACTTCGGGCTGTGCAATTCCGAAAAATGTAAAGAAACCGGGAATGTTTTGAATATTTGAAACTACTCTTTCAATACCGCCTGCGGCCATGACACCGCCTATTAGAATTGTTGCAAGGGCAATAACCATGACGACGCTCTGCATAAAATCAGAGGTGCTTTCAGCTAAGAACCCACCTAAAAAGGTATAGCAGATGACGAATAACGCTCCTGCAACCATCATCATGTGGTAATCAAGTCCAAATAGTGTGCTAAAAAGTTTACCGCAAGTTACAAAACAGCTTGCAGCGTAAACAGTAAAAAACACTAAGATAAATAAGGCCGATATTGTCATTAATACTTTTTTATCTTCTCGAAATCTGTTGCTGAAAAAGTCCGGTATTGTAATTGAATTACCTGCAACTGCAGAATATCTGCGAAGCCTTTTTGCAACCAACAACCAGTTGACATATGTACCTACAGCAAGTCCCACAGCTGTCCATACCGCATCGCTTAAACCGCACCAATACGCTACACCGGGCAGACCCATTAAAAGCCACCCGCTCATATCCGAAGCTTCGGCACTCATAGCCGCAACCCATGGCCCGAGGCTTCTGCCTCCTATAAAATAGCTGTCGGAATCTTGATTTGCTCGTTTTGCAAAATATAACCCTATTCCGATTACTGCAGCCATATAAATGCACATTGCAATAAGTATTTGGGTTGTTTTAAAATCCATTAATACCCCTCCATAGATATTTAAACTTTATCACTTTAATTTATTGCGATAATTAACTTATTATATATGAAAATCAATAATTTGACAAGAAAAAATAAAGTTTGTCATTTTAATTAGAGGGGCAATCATGCGGCAGCTGTGTAAAAACAGTGCCGCTTAATATAAATTACATGTCCAATTTTTAACTCATTCAGGCGGGCTTGCTGTCAGTTTTGTCAGAACTGAGGAATTCACAGATTTTGCTCCATATTCTTTGAGTTTCCAAAAATTCGATGTAATGTTTTTTAACATTTTTGCTGTAATAATCAAGTTCATTTAAAATTTTCATAAAATCTTTTTTATTGAAGTATGCACACACTTTTGGAAGAACGCTTTCAAGCATATTTCGCATTTCTGTTATATCCTTTTCATATGAGTCACGTTTAGTTATATAAAGAAGTAAAGGCTTATAGCGAACCCAACCGATACATGCTCGATAAAATCTGTTTATTATTTTGTCAGTATCTGCTGTTATATATTTTAAATTTATAGGAAGAACTCCGTCAAGCAAATGGCGGTATGTTGAAAATCCATCATGAAAAGTATAGCAGGGGACACGTATTACTTTTTTATCGCTTAAGCATGTACTTAAAAATGTATCTTCACCCCTTGCTCCGGGTGGATTATAAAAAGCATTGACCCTTTGTGGGTCCGTAAGATTAATACATAAGTTTGCTCCGGATATAAATTTGGAATGATTAACTTCTTGTACGTCTTTTGCTGTGTTTTCAACAAGCACGCCTGTGTCCGCATAGGTAACCCCGCCGTTGTTAATAACATTCTTTACTGAATCCCATGTAACAATATCATTGCTAATCGCTTCAATAAAAATACGGAAATCCGTTTCGGTCAGAGTACTATTAAACTCTATAAAAGGTATCGGTGAAATATAACCGCAATGGTATCCGTTAGTTATATCAGCATTTTTTATGAAGTTTAAATGTGTTTGTAACACATGCTGACCGCTCCAAATTGCGGTATCGTGGGTTTTTGTAACAGCCATAGGATATTCATCATCGTCCAAAAAAAGAAGATAGTCAATATCATTTTTTATTGCCGTATATAAAACTGAATTTCGCTTTGCCGCATAACCGCTGCCAAAAAACCATTTCGCTTCTTTTTGATTGATAATATTATTATTTATAAGAAATTTTACTTCTCGATTTATAAATTCACTTCCTATGAAAAATGTGTTATCAATATATTGAAGCAGTGTTGGGCTAAGGCTTGTATAATCTGTGGATTTGGTATTTGAGTATTTTAAATCGTATGCTACAAGTAAATTTATTTCAACTTTTTTAGCATCCTCGGGATGATACTCTTTCCAATTATAAATGTAGGTCTTTAAAACCTTTTTAAAACTTTTTCGTCCGGTTGCAAAACCAATTCCAACTCTGATGTTTTTACCTTCTTGCAATATGTAAATCCCCTTTCTATATATAAGTTGAATTATGCGATAACACAATTATAACAGAAATAGTTATTTTTGGCAAAAAAGGATTATTTAATTATTTTTTACAGTATAGTAATCTCAATCATTTACAGTTTTGTAGCAATCATTTACAGTTCTGTTGCTTTTATTGATTTCATATATTTTATAGGGTAAGCTTACATATAGATACATAAATTAAAACGGAGTTTGGGAGGAATTAGGATGGAAGCAAAAAGGTTTAAATCAGTTGTTATAATTACGGCAATGTTAATTATTCTAAGTGCCTGCGGAAATGTTGCAAAGGTTAGACAAGCACAACCCGAAACATTTCAGCCTTCCAATTCTGCGCAAAATATAAATATGGATGAAGCTGTAAATGTTGTAAAAAATATGGTACAGATAGACTATAATCAATACAAACTTAATATGGTAGACGATAATTTTTCATATAACGGAAATCAGTACTACCAATTTATTATTTCAGATGTATCAGATGCAATCGGGCCTTCTCTTATAGTAAGTAAACACAATGGTGCAATTTTATGTTACTATCCGGATAATACTGTAACTGAAGTTTATCAGGATGCAACTTTTAAGTCTAAATGTTAATTTTAAAACATCTTATTACCTAAATCGAGAAAATAATATTTTACGCATCCTTTAACGATTCAGTCTTAAATGCTGATTTGTAATAAAAGGGTGCGATTTTTATTGTTAAATACATAAAGGTATTTTCATATTAAGGGGCGAAATGTCTTTATAATATGTCAAATATTCTATATATTATAAAATTATCAAGATGCAAATAATTAAATATAATAACACAGAAAAATCTAATAATATAATAATGCTAATAGTTTAAAAATCTGTTAACTTGCATTGCATATATAATTAATGTTATTCTTTACTTTTCTGATAATGTTAACTGTTTTGCATGAAAATATGGTATTATAATATTTAATCTATTGAGAGGGGACGGCACGATGAACAAAGCAGCAATTAAGGCTTTTGCAACCGGCGCGAGAAAAACTCTGATGATATCGGTAGCGCAAAAGGTCGTGGAATTGACTGCACAAAAAGATAACAAATGTCCTAAGCTTTCGGAAGATATTGAGGAAAAGGGTATCAATTCTGTTGTAGAGGAAGTTTCATATACATGGTTTAAACGGATTGTCGGAGTGCGTTATATGGAAGTAAACGGATTTCTTCCAAATGGAATTCGTGTATTATCATCTAAAATACAAGGAAAAACTGTGCCAGATATTTTGGACAAGATTCCTGTTGATGAACACACGGATAAACTTTATACGGAACTGTTTATAGACTGCTGTTCCTCACTTGAAAAAATACTTCCTGATTATTTCGGCAGCTCTTTAACTTATTTAAAACCTCTTTTAAAATTGTCATATAAAGATGAAAAAGGCGTTGCACGGAGTATTGTAGATAGAATTCCGGAAGAAGATTTTAAAGACGGAGTCGAAATTGTCGGTTGGCTTTATCAATATTATAATGATGCCCGCAAAAATGAGGTTATCAATCTTTACGGCGGCAGAGTGAAAAATGAAGACGTTCCTGCGGCTACTCAGTTTTTTACTACCGACTGGATTGTACGTTATATGGTGGACAACTCTCTTGGAAAGTATTGGCTTGAGAGAAATCCACAAAGTTTCCTTAAAGAAAAACTTAAATTTTACTTAAATAATGATGATGAAACAGTTAATGAGAATATTTCTCCGGAAGATATAAAAGTACTCGACCCATGTATGGGAAGCGGGCATATTTTGGTGTACGCTTTTGATGTGCTTATGGAAATTTATAAGGAATGCGGATATTCGGAATATGATGCCGCCAAACTTATAATTAAGAAAAATATATATGGACTTGATATTGACAGGCGCTCATACGAACTCGCATATTTTGCCCTTTTAATGAAAGCCGGAAGTTATAATAAGGATATTTTTTACAGTTTCGGTCATTTAAATATTTATTCTATAGGCGATTTTGAAAATATCGGTGAGAACGTTTTATCTTTTGTAGCAGGTAAAGATAAAAAAATGAAGTCGGACTTACAGGAAGTTGTATCATCACTTCATGATGCAGGAAGTTTCGGAAGTGTCGTTAAAATTAAGGACATTGACTTTGACAGAGTTTTTGAGCGTATTGCTGAACTTAACAACAGCCAATGTGAAGACTTGTTTACAATAGCATATCACAAAGATATGAATGAAATGCTTGTCCCTCTTTTACGTCAGGCAAAGGTTATGGCAGATAAATATACAGTGGTTGCAACTAATCCGCCTTACCTAAACAGAATGGACAAAAAGCTTAAAAATTATGTAAATAAACATTATAAAGATTATTCCGGTGATTTGTTTTCTGTTTTTATATACAGGAACTTTGACTTTTGTATAGAAAACGGATACAGTGCGTTTATGTCTCCTTTTGTTTGGATGTTTATAAAAACTTATGAGAAATTAAGGGAATACATAATTAAAAATAAATCTATTTCTTCACTTGTTCAGCTGGAATATTCCGCATTTGAGGAAGCAACCGTACCGATTTGCACTTTTGTCCTTAAAAACGGGAAAGAAAGTAAACCCGGAGTATACATTAGACTTTCCGATTTTAAGGGCGGTATGGAGGTGCAGAAACAAAAAGTATTAGCAGCAATTGAAAATAAAGATTGTGGATATTTTTATGAAACAAGTGCAGAAAAATTCTCTAAAATTCCAGGTTCTCCAATTGCTTATTGGGTACAACAAGGTATATTGGATGCTTTTTCCGAAGGTCTTGTTTTAGGTGAAATTTCTGAAATAGTTACAGGAATGTCTACAGGCGATAATAACAAATATTTAAGGAAGTGGACCGAAGTCAATTATAAAAATATAGGATTATATCAATCTGATATTGATGCTATGGATTTAGATATAACATATTGGATTCCGTATAACAAAGGTGGCGAGGCACGAAAGTGGTATGGTAATAATGAATATGTTGTCAAATGGAGTGAATCGGATTATTTCCACAGGGCAAGGCCAACATTCAAACATCTTTATTTACAAAAAGGAATAACATGGTCATTTGTTACTTCTGGTATGTTCACAGCAAGGTATTATCCAAATGGTTTTTTATGGGACGTTGCAGGTTCACCTTGTGTAATATATGATGAAAATAGAATGTATTATGTTTTGGGGTATTTATCTACTAAGATTGCTGACATGATACTAAAAATAATAAACCCAACTATCAATTGTCAAGTTGTTGATATTCAAAGAATTCCAATTTTAATAAATATGGATAAAGAAAATATGATTCAAGTGATTGTAAAAAAATCCATACAAATTTCAAAAACTGACTGGGATTCTTTTGAAACTTCCTGGGATTTTATTACTCATCCATTCATTACTTATCGTAGTGGTGCAGGTTATAAAAATGTACCGATGGATAAATGGCAGTTTAAAATATCAGATGCTTTTAGAAGTTGGGAAAACAATGCAAAAGGACAATTTAATATTTTAAAAGCCAACGAAGAAGAACTAAATCGTATTTTCATCGAAATATACGGCTTACAAGATGAACTAACACCCGAAGTAGAAGATAAGGATGTAACAGTCCGCAAGGCAGATTTACAAAGAGATATTAAATCCTTTATATCCTTCGCAGTTGGTTGCATGTTCGGAAGATATTCCCTTGATGTAGATGGTCTTGCTTACG
>ENA-UOOK01001529-UOOK01001529.1-fermentation-metagenome-genome-assembly--contig:-NODE-1529-length-30315-cov-13.091837_pt1 | contig 30315 bp, 20 predicted proteins | sample MGYA00245777_ERZ724023 | MGnify/ENA primary metagenome ERZ724023 (study PRJEB28704, sample SAMN03018312) | fermentation metagenome | biome: anthropogenic terrestrial biome; feature: soil...
AACCTAATTACACGGAGATTTTTTCGTTTTTGAGTGGAAAACCTGAGTGGAAGACTTTTCCACTACTGGGAGTGGAACTTTCGGTGCGCTTTGGTGCGCAGGAAACTGATGGTTTCGGATGGCTGTCGGGAGGGCTTGTTGACCTAACCAATTAGACTAGCAACAATATAGCATATTCGGCTCAGCGCATCTATCATTCTTCACTAGATAGCTATATATTAAAAAAGTAATGAAACATACAATTCTCTGTTATCGAAAGAGCAAATATAAAGGAATTTAAAGCATATTTATTATCAGTTTCATTCTTAATTATAAATTTAAATAGGACATCACAGCATTTATCGGAATGCAGTACGCAATTCCATAAATTATATTACCGGCATAATCCTTGAGCCTAAATGTAGTGATGCCTATTAGTTTTCCTTTATCATTCAGTAATGCTCCTCCACTATTGCCTTCGTTTATTGTCAAGTCACACTGAATCATTTCATGAATAACTCCATCATATTCAATATCTATCCGTGGTAGACTGATAAGCCCTTGGGAAATACTTATTCCTCCATACACCCTCCTAAACAATAAATATGCTGTGAATAGTATAATGCATAAAAGCGCTTTAGTCATTAAAAATGGCTTAAAATTGAGCATTTAATCACGATTTTGCATTTTTTACAGAAGACAAAAATAATGCGCTCTTGTCTTCTTATGAAAGACCGATTATTTTCAAATGATCATTGATTCAATATCTTTCCCTGATCATAATCTGGAATAATAGCTTGTTGCCATCAATTTTCTTTTAACAGCTGTGATTCACAAATGATGTTCATCAGTTGACATTAACCACTGTGTTAATGCTTCTCTATTTGAAATCCCTTCTTCTATTGCCTATACTATTTGTGATACCAAGAGCTGGGGAGCTCTGAGGTGTTGTTATTCGGACTAGCTTACGCTAGTCTTTTTTATTTGCATCTCTGTCATTTTTTACTTCTATTATGAGAAGTAAAAGAATGACAAGAGAAAGAATGAGAAATTCCATTTCTCTCTCTCCTTTGTAGGGAGATGTCTCAACACCTCAAAGCCCCCAGCCCCATAAGAGGAACGGAATAATAGCGTGATTCAAAGTCTCCTCACTTACTATTAGGCCAGAAGACGGGTTTTCTCTAAAAAAAACTGAAAAATATATACAATTGAAGCAAAATGTTTCTTCTATATTTTGAATAAATTCATAATAACACGCATCGAAAAAGTGTGTTGTGCTCAAGACTGAAAAATACCATTTATAAGTTACACAGCAACATCATTATTCCATCTATGAAATATGAAAGCTTATCTGTGTTTGATAGCAAAAAGAAGAGTCCCATATTTTGCCAGAGAATATTTTATAGATGTATTTCCGTCTTTTCTTGAAAAGGAATAGACTTTCTTGTGGTAGAGAGAACTATGATACTTAAGATATTTTATTTCATCTAAGCTTAGATAAGGTTTCTCGTTAAATTTCTCCCTATATAATCTCTGGGCATTAGAATGTTCCTCATCAACAAGATAGCAGTCTATTTCTTTGATTTTCTTTTCGTATCCCTGCAAAATAACAGTTCCTCTGCAATCATCTATAGGATGAGAAAGAGAATTGTGATTAATCAAAAGAAAATAGTCTGTATTTGTATCTTCAACATAATAAGCATCCAGAGTGTCTTCGTTCCAATTTTTCTTTAATATTCTTCCATTCATCATGTGAAGAATCTGAAAAGCATTGAATGGTGCTTTCCTTATTCCGTGGTAAGTCACCAAGCCGAAAGCTCCGCAGAACTCAATCGAAGGCTGACCGCCTTCTTCAAAAACATCAGATCCGCACCAATAAGAATAGCCGGCTACTAAGTTACGGCTGTCCATTGCCGATTTGGTATTGAAGGAAGCACCGAAAGCACCATCGGAATAAGAGCCGGCCAAAGATTGCCATTCAGTATAAAAAAGAGGTAGATCACCGGCTTCTTCTTTCGCTTTGCATTCCATAGAATAGCAGACTCCACGAGGAACATAGTGCCAGATATTTTCTTTGAAAGCATAAAGCCTCTGAGTGGCCTTTTCTTTGTCTTCTGACTCATTGAGGTCTTTTTGAATTTCCAGCATCTCTTTTGTGGCAATGGGATTGTCACCAAAAATAACATCAGTTGGATAATGATGAGTTGAGACAAAATCAACTGGAACTTGATTGTCTTTGCAGAAGGAGACAAAATCCTTCACCCACCGATTATTCGAAGTAGCCGGACCTCCGACCATCAGTTTATCATCAATAGATTTGATAGCCTTGGCAGTATGACTATACAAATCAAAGTACTGGCTCTCAGTGCCCGCAAAGAAACCAGTCTGGAAATTCATGATATCTCCGCCGAGATTAGGTTCATTCCAAACTTCGAAGTACCATTTTCTCACTTCTTCTTTTCCGTATCTTTCTTCGATATGGGAAACAAAGGCCTTAATCAGTTCATCCCATTCATTCATGTCCTTAGGCAGTGAAACTATGCCTTTATAATGAAAGACAGTCTTAGTGGGATCACTGGCTAAGCATTCAGGCATAAAAGAAAGTTCGATGAAAGGTTTCATGCCAATGCTTAAAAGCCAATCATAGATGTTGTCTATATTAAAGAAAGAAAACTCCAGTTCTCCTTTATAGTTTCTTTTCACTACCTGCATGTCATCATTGAAAAGCCCATGGCAGCGAATAGTCTCCATGCCACAATCGGAGTGAATCATTTTAAAATGCTGTCTGACATCTTCTCTTAAAAGAGTGTAGGCATGGCAGGCTCCGATACTTTTCTCCCAAGGTTTCAGAAAATCTTCTTTTTCGCCCCTGGTATTAATACTAATATCTGTTTTTTTCATTGTTTGAATAAACGGAGAGGCGAATGATTTCGCCTCTCCTTTCCTTATTGCTTATCAGAAAACTACTTGGAGAAAACGATAGAATCGATAGTAAAGGAGGCATTGGTGACAGCAGTACCGCCCATATTGGCAGTATCAAGATAGAAGAAAATCATTTTCACCGGTTTAGAAAGATCCAAAGTGGCAAGATCAGTAGCTTTTTCAGTAAGATCGACTGTGAGGGTCTGTTCTTCAGTCCCAGTGAAAGACAAATCTTTTTCAAACTTATCAAAGGGTTTGACCTTTAATGTCTTTCCAGCTTCGCCCTTGGCCTTGATAGTAAGAGTAGTGAATTTGAGAATATCAGTGCCTTGAACCTGGGTATAGAAGAATTTCCAGCTGTCGTTATTGCAAACGACAGAAGTGGTCTGATCGGCATTTGCAGTAAAGGCATAAGTAGAAGCATCATTTTCCTTATATGAAGAAGGATTGATAGTAAAAGTCTCACCGGAAGTATAGGTGTTGACTGAAGAATCATACAAGTAGCATTCTTCGATGACAAAGGTTCCCGAGACACTGGCAGTTCCGTCTTTCGCCATAATTGTCAGTTTGCCTTCAGTGACATCAGTCAAAGGGTTAGCAAAATCGAAGGTTACAATGCCCTCAGCATTAGCTACAGCACGGTTATCGTTCTTTCCTTCAGCCTTGAACAAGTATTCATCACCCTCGGCGGCGCCGCTCACTTTAAGATGAATACGATCAAGAACCTTAGAGGAAACACCTGCAAAAGAAGAGGAGATCCCCGACCATTCATCGCCGACACCCTTATTGTAGGTGACAGTGATCTTACCATCTGCTCCAGTGACAGCTGTGTATTTCTTGTCGGCATTAGCCCAGCCTTTAGCCATATCAAGTCTGGCTCCGCTCTTATAGGTATTAACGGCTTCGGAAGCGGAAGAATAAAGTTTGGCAGCGACAATATTGAAAGTTCCGGAAACAGAAGCAGTTCCATCCTGTGCCATAATAGTAACCTTTCCTGCCTTGACAGTATTGGGGAATTTCAGAGTCAGTTTGCCAGTAGCATCGGCTGTGCTCCTCACTTCAGTTCCGCCTTCTACTTTAGCTAAGAACTCATGTCCTTCAGTCGCACCGGTGATATCGATCTGCACCATATCAAGAACCGCTGGATCTGCTTTGGCAAAGGAAGTGGAAATACCAACCCATTCATCACCTGTGCCTTTATTGTAAGTGACAGCAATTGCAGGAAGAGTACCAGTGGCAGTGTACTTATTATCAGCATTGGCCCAGCCGACATTGAGATCGAGTGTATCGTTTCCAGCCACATAGTAGTTGACATTAGGATCGACATAGGCGACAAGAGAAGCTGAGATAATCTGGAAAGAACCAGATACATTCTTGTTGCCGGGAGCAGCGATGATTCCAACGAAAGTGGCTCCCGCATTGAGACTTACCTCGACTGTGTCTTCTTCGCCGGTGAAAGTAATAGTCTTTTCAGGACCAGAAGATCCCTTGACCATGATCTTCTCATCCTGGGTTCCTTTGACCTTCAAAGTAAGCTTTGTATAGTCATCAGGAAGATTGGCAAGATTGGCCTTTAAAGTACCCCATTCCGATTCGCCTTTGGCATAAGCGACATCAAAGGCACCTAAAGCAGATCCTGGAGTGACGGTATAGACCTTGTCACCTGAATCCACCCAAGAGTTAGTGATGTTGAAGACATCTCCGGAAGCATAGACGTTGTTGCCTGACGTAGAGTAGACTACTGAATTGATTGTAAAAGTACCAGAATAGCTAGTCGCACCAGAGACAGCCATATCCTTGTAGCAGAAGAGAGTAGAAACTTCCTGCTCAGCAGTCCAGGTCTTGTTGTATACATAAGAAGAAATATCAAACTCGACTACCTGAGTTTCTCCAGTGAGAGCAATCTGGAATTCATGAGAGTCAAAGGGCTTGAAGATCAAAGTTTTTCCGGCTTCGCCTTTGACACTGACCTTAACAGTCTTGAGATTCTTCAGGTTAGCTCCAATGCTATTGACCTTGAAGAATTTATAATCGCTGACATTATAGCTGACTTCAACAGCACCGCCTTCTTTATAGTCGAAAGTATAGGTACCTGAATCAAAGGCTGTATATCCTTTAGTGATACTGAAGGTAGTTGAAGAACCATCGTAGATATTAAGATTGGAAGTGTCTTTGGTGATATCTTCCTTAGAAAAGACAACTGACTTCAAAACAATTGAACCGATAGCAGTTGTAGAACCTCCATCGGGATGAATCATCAGCATCTGCTTCTGAGAGAAATCAAAGGATACGGCAGTTCCGTCTTTCAGATGCTGAATATCCAATTCGACTGTCTGTTCAGCACCAGTGAAAGTGACAGCATCATGTTCTGTCTTCTTCTTTTCGCCGCCGGCATTTAATCCTTCAAGAGCGAAGATAGCGGAATGATCTTTGGTTCCGACAAAAGTGAAGACGACCTTCTTAAAGGCAGAGAGACCTTCTCCAGTCACTAAAGCCTTAGCCCAGACCCAGCTGGTATCAGTTCCGGCAGTGGCCTTAGTCTTATCATAATCAAGAGTCCAGACATCATTGCTGACTTTAGGAGTGATGACACCGGCACCGCTGTCTCTCCAGTCTTTAGTGACCTTGAAAGTATCGCCTGTTGTATAGGTGTTGACTTCCTGAACAGTAGTCGGAGCATTCTTATCGATGTTGTAATCTGCATTTACTTCCGTTTTTCTAAGAGATATATCGGTGAAATTGAACACACCGCTTCCAGCTCCAGTAGAGGCATCATTAGTTCTATTGGGGAAGAAGAGAATAGACTGGACCGTGGCCCAATCGACAGAAGCGATGGAAAGCTCATAGATTCCATCAGTCGAAGGGAAATTGAACACCTTTTCAATGTTGGCTCCACTGGTCTGAATCTTCACCATGACGTTATTAGTTCCAGCAGTAGTCGCCAGCTTTCCTTCAAAGTGAAGAGTCTTGTATTCAGAGAAGTTCTTGACATTGTCATCATAGGCAAAAGAACGGGATACATAGACCCAGTTGTTGCTGTCTCCGGCTGGTACGTTAGTATAAGTCAGAGTGGTCTTGGCATCTGTGCAGTTGGTAGTAAAATACTGCTCTTCAAGATTGCCGGCCCAGTTCTTCATCAAAGAGTACTTTTCCGGAAGAGGAGCGACTGAGGAAGCGGAAGACGAAGACGCAACTGAGGAAGAAGGCGAAGAAGAGTCCTTAATAGAAGAATCAGAAGACTGACCGCAACCGGCCAAACCGCCTAATAACATCGGAAGTGTAGCAAGAATCAAAAATCTTTTACTTGTCTTTTTCATGTTTTTGTTTCCTTTCTAAAACTTAACGTTTTAAGACAATAACACCCGTATTGAAATCGAATAACTGAATGTTCTTAGTGTTGACATGTAGTTTAAGGACATCATCCTGCTCAATAGGAGTCCGGGATTTTGCCCTAAAGACTAGGTCTCCATCCTTTCCAAGAATCGGGCAATAGACGAGAATCTCATTCCCCAATTTTTCAAGGACTCTCACCTTTGCCTCCACCACGTCTTCGTCCGTCATATCCTGGTCTGCAATCTCAATGTCTTCCGGCCTGACGCCTAAGACGAATTGATGATTGTTGTATTCCTCAGTCTTTATTCTCTTGACTAAGGAATCATCTAGACGTATATGACTCTTCCCGAATTTGGCATAAACACCTCCTTTTTCTCCGTCTAATAGTGTCACATCGATAAAATTCATCTGAGGGGTACCAATAAAGCCGGCTACGAATTGGTTACACGGGTAGTTATATAAATTGTCTGGTGTGTCAACCTGTTGGATCTCCCCTAAGTTCATGACGGCGATTCTCGTACCCATCGTCATGGCTTCGGTCTGATCATGAGTGACGTAAACGAAGGTGGCCTGTAAATCTTTGTGGAGTTTGATGATTTCTGTTCTCATCTGAGCTCTCATCTTGGCATCAAGATTGGATAGAGGTTCATCGAGGAGGAACACTTTAGGATCACGGACAATAGCTCTGCCTAAGGCAACACGCTGCCTCTGACCGCCAGAAAGCGCATTAGGCTTGCGATCGAGATAGTCTTCGATGCCGAGAATCTTGGCAGCCGCTTTTACTTTCTGTTCAATCTCTTTCTTAGGGACTTTGCGAAGACGTAAACCAAATGACATGTTTTCGTAGATTGTCATATAAGGATAAAGAGCATAGTTTTGGAAAACCATGGCAATATCTCGGTCCTTGGGTTCGACCTTGTTGACTTTCCGGTCTCCAATGAAGAGATCACCGGAAGTGATATCCTCAAGACCGGCAATCATACGAAGAGTAGTTGACTTACCGCATCCTGATGGGCCGACAAAAACCATGAACTCTTTATCGTGAATTTCAAGATTCAGGTTCTTGACTGCCGGTTCCTTAGTACCAGGATACACCTTGCAGATGTCTTTCAATGTAATGCTTGCCATATCAGTTACCTCGCTTTCTTATACCGAGAACTTCTAGTCCCTTCTTAATGATTTCTGATTGACTGATTAGCTTCCAGATTGTCTCATCCAAGTAGTTTGCAATACTGACCATCGTTATTCCCTTGTTGATGCTGACATAGCCGTTGGTATAGATTTCCTCGTCATGATTGAGGTTGAACGAATCATATAAGCCATACGGCCCCAAAAGCTTTGGCAAAGACATATAGTAGTCGTAAGCTTCAAGGACCTCTTCATTAAGGAAAGAAAGAGAACCTAAGGCACCTGAAGGAGAGACAGTTCCATCATTTCCGATTTCCTTTTCTCCCATCAGTCCGGCTCCGAAATCGGCTCGATAGCCCTTGTCAGTCAGACAGGCCGTAAGACCAAAGGCTTTATCCTGATAGGATTGAAAGAATTCAGGATGATTGTGACAATAGAGTTTGTCGGCTTTTGTTGCATTGACGCTGTTTAGGAACCAATCAGTACCTTCTTTGTCGACAGTGTCTCTGAAATCTATGAACTGCTGTGAATACTGATAAGTGAATAATGAACCCTGCCAGGAATAGATGTAATCGATGCCCTGATATGAGCCTTTGTCTCTGATGAAGGAATAATAGGGTTTGTCTCCTATTTCTTCTCCGTATTGAGATCCAGCCGCCAGAACATAAACCATAAGCTGTTCAGCATAATGGTCCCAATAGCCAAATAATTTCCCTTGCTTATCGATAGCCATCAGGAAAACATTTTTTTCTTTGTCTAAGAAGGCAAGCCAATCAGCTTTGCCAATCAGTTTTTCCGTTCTCTCTTTGATTGAGCCTTTAAAGAACTCGGCAGCGACGATTAGGTTCAGAAACAGAATCGAAGTATCAATGTCGGAGACTTCACAGTCCCCTAAGTGTTTAGCGTTATTGATGTCATAGAAGTGATAGAAGAAACCTAAGGGAGCTTCCATATTCTCTAAAGTCCGAAGTCCCAATTCAGCTAACTTGATGCCGGCATCATAAGAGATGATGTTCTCTTTGATAGCCAAAACCAAAGCGGAGAAATAATAGCCTGATCCCGCTATTGAAGAACGATTGCTGAAAGAGGGAACAATGTCTTTGACTAATCCAATTGAATTTTTGCTGTACTGTAAATTCTCTAAGAAGAACCGGATACAGGCTCGGTATTCTTTCTTGATGTCAGTCATTATTTTGTCTCCGTGAAACCTAGAGTGTTAAGGCCAGACAGGATGTTGGTATTTTTCATGACCAGGTTTTGGTTAAACATCGGATTCTTATAGGAATAGAGCATCATCGCGGTGATTCCCTTATCGATTCCTATGGCATCATCGCAGTACCAATCGGTAGTGCCTCCGAAATCAAGACAATAAGAATCCATAAGTCCATAAGTGCTGTCATTGAGGTTCTTCAAGGACTGATAATAACCTAAAGAAGAAAGAGAATAATCAGGTGTGAAGACGATACTTCCTAAAGCACCGCAGGGTGCAATAGTTCCCTCAATTTCAGCGTAGTTATCGGTTTTTCCTCCACCTCTTGGTAAAGCTCCTAAGGCACCGCTATATCCTAAAGGAGTATCGCAGGCTGTAAGGCCCCAGGCGTATTCGCTATAGCTTTTGACTTCATCCTGATAGTCGATTGAGAACTGACGGGAAGCCAAAGAGGCATTGACGGAATTCTGCCACCAGTTCAAGCCATTGGCATCTTTATATTTAGAAAAGTCGATGAAGGCATGTGAAAACTGATAAGTGAATATCGATCCATTCCAGCTATAGAAGACTTTGTAGTCATCATAGGTGCTATAAGGCTTTTTGAAAGCATCATAGCTGGTCTTGTCAAGTTGATGACTGGCGTTGGGATTTCCGGCTCCGAAGACGTACATCATCAGCTGTTCCGCTGTCATATCCCAGTCGCTGAGAAGATTATGAGAGGAATCACAGCCCATCGATATCAACTGACCTGTTCCCTGAGTTTTGTGCTTGAAGAGGGTGTAATCGACATTGGACCAGATTTCATTTCCTTTGGCTCTGATAGAGGAATTGTCGGTGAAATACTCCATTCCGGCAATAACACCTCCTAATAGAATGGCCGTATCGATAGTCGAGATTTCACAGTCAGTATGAACGCCGGAGTTCTTATCCATGAAGTGATAGAGGCAACCGCCATAAGACTGAGTGGAATCATTCTGAAGTCTTAGGATGGTGTTATAGGTGTTGAGTGTTCTCTTTTCTCCTTCGGCTTTAGTGATATAGTTCATTTCGACAAAACTTGGATAACAGGCTAAGGAGAAACCGGTAGCAGCAATAGAGGCCAATCCTCTTCTGGAAAGACGATCCTGGGTCAGACCATATCCGGCCGAACCTTCAGTGAGGTTGGGGCAGTCATTGAAATAGTTGAAGCATCCAAGAAGTTCTTTGTCGATATCGGCTTTGTCCTTATAGGTAAGTTCGGTCGATGAAAAACTTTCAAGGGAAGAAGATATAGAAAGAGATGAATTTCCTTTACATCCAAACGCCAAAAGAGTGCAAGTCATCAAGCAGATAGAAAACAGACGGCTGTTTTTGTGTTTCATTTTCTCTATTCTCCTGTTACACCGGCTTTATCAAGACTCTGAACGAAATATCTCTGAATCAAGAAGAAGATAAGGATCAAAGGAAGAATGGTAAGAAGAGTTCCGGCCATATAGATGGCTTCATTGGCGGTCTTTCCAGTCGTTCCTCCAGACCCGGCAAAGATGGCATTATAGGCCGACTCGAAGTTTTCAAGCTGCAGAGGAAGAGTGGTGATGGCATCACCGAAGAACAGAGCAACCAAGACAGTTTCGTTGTAATACCAGACAGTAGACAGAATCATCGAAAGAAGAAAGGCTGATTTGGCAGATGGTATGCCGATTTTGACAAATATTCTCAAAGCTCCCGCTCCGTTTATCTTGGCGGCTTCGACAACAGAAGATGGGATTTCTCGGAAGAACTGATAGAAAATCATGATGAAGACGGCGCTCTTGATGCCCTGACCGAACAGTGCTGGTATGTAATAGGACCAGACGCTATTTACCAATCCCAGTTTCACAAACAGAGCTAGCTGGGGGAACATCGTCAGACAGGAAGGTACAATGAAGGTGAAGATGATCAGGACGAAGACAAGTTTCTTGCCTTTGAACTTATATCTGGCTAAGCCATATCCGGCCAAGGAGCAGGAGATGGTCTGGAAGATAGCCGGAAGAAGACTGACTAGCATCGTATTTCCTAAATTCTTCCAGTAATCGAGTACTTCACTGGCTTCCATGAAGTTTTCAAAATACCAGGAAGTAGGCAAATAGGTGACAGAGGGATTGACGAGGTCTGACTCACTCATCAGAGAATACCCAAGCATGTATAGCATCGGATAGACGTAGACAAACCCAAAGAGAATCAAGAGAGCATAGATGAGAACAGTCATAATGAATCCCCGTTTTTCATTCGTTCCGAACAAGAATGATTTGACAGTGAGCTTATTGAAATTCTCTTTGGAGAAGAACTCTTTCATCGTCATCTTCTTTTTCCTAATCGGTTTGATACTGAGTGTTTCCGTCAAATTTTTATCACTCATGCATTTTTCCTCCGATGATTATGTTTCTTGAAGACCAAGACGAAGAAGAGCAGGATGACAATCATGAGAATGAAGTAGAGCCAGGCCATGGCTGAAGCATAACCATATCCCTGCCCCTGCCCTGTCCCTTTCATGTCTTCCTGAATCTTTTTAATGACGGGATTGAGAGAGAATACCGACTGCATGACAACCGTGAATACGACATTGATGACAATGACAGGATTGATGGCAGGCAAGGTGACTTTCCAGAAAGACTCCCACTTAGAAGCTCCGTCGATTGAAGCGGCTTCATAGACGCTTTTATCGATCTTCTGAAGGCCGGTCATAAAGACCAATATCTGAATACCTGAGAACCAGAGAATCATAACGAATTCGCTAGTAAGGAATTTGATTGCCGTAACTAAGAAGGCCGGTAGAACAAGACTTAACTGATTGAAATCGATAAGATTTTCTACATTAGGGAAACTGGCCACACCTTGATCGATGAAGATTTTGATGACCGGACCTGAGGTGACGATAACAGGAAGGAAGAAGATAGTCCTAAAGAAACCAGTCCCTTTGACTTTAGTATTGAGGAGCAAAGCCAAAATCAAAGAAATAACGGTGATAATCGGGACGTAAAGAAGAATCTGTATCAGATAGTTTTCAATGGCGCCGGTAAAGTCGGTATCTTGAGTAAAGGCGTAGATATAGTTTGAAAATCCAATAAAGTTTGTCTTTATTCCATCGATAGTTATCGAGACATCGCTAAAGGAATAAATAAGAGTTTCAATGATGGGATAGAAGGTGAAAAGAAGGAAACCTAAAAGCCAAGGAAGAAGGAAGAGAACTCCATTCATCGCTTCGGGAAGAGTAAGCTTTCTTTTAAGACCTTCAGCCACCAAGTCATCTTCATAGATTCTTCTCTTCTTTCTCAACAGATAATGCTGATGATTGTAGTTGTCTCTGACACTGTTCCTCATTTTCCTGAAGAAAGCCTTTTTCTCATTGGCCAATAGACCAGATGTCAAAGCGGAAATTAAATGGTTCTTTTCAGAATCTCGAGAAATCTCCTTGATTTCTTCTTTTTCCTTACGTCTGGCAATTGTCAGACCAGTCTTTCTGTCTTTGAGAATCTTCAGCTCTTCTTTTCTGAAATCCTTTCGGTCAGCTTTGATGATAGGACGTCTTTCTTCTCTTTTCTCCTGAAGAGTAAGACGTTCTTGTTTTCGTTTTTCTCTATTGAGTCTTTTTTCTTCAGAGGTTATCTTGATTTTCTTTTCTTTCATAAAGATACCCCCTGTGCCGTCATTGCTTTTACCGTCAACTCAGAATAGACAAAATCATTTTCGGTATAGTTGATAATGACTTTATTTCCGTTTCCATAAGTATTAATACTGATACCAGATTGTGGTTCCTCATGGCTGATTAGTTCTTCTCCTCTGACTCCTTTAAGAGCAGTCTGCCATTTATCAGAGGCTTCTCTTACAGTGTCCTTCCAGACACTATAAGAAGAAGTGAAGATATATTCGGAATTAGTCATAAACAAATTGATAGGATCTTCTTCAGTCAGAAGGAATGAAGGGGAGATATTGTAGTCAATAAGACGAAGAATCTGCTTTTCCCCATAGTAATTGAGATTGATAAAAGGAGAATATAAAGCACAATGTCCACTGAAGATAATTGAAAGAAGAGGGAAGGAACTTGTTTCAATCAGAAAACCAGAATTAGATAAAGGAGCCTCCAAATAGGCATTTAAATACTTATACATATAGTAATTAGGAGATTCCATATTAGCTTTCAGTCCCAATTTGCTGATGGTATCTATGTTTTTTACTTTGTTTTCTTTTCTGGATACAGTTTTTGAAGTATAGGTCGAATATAAGGAAGAACCTAAAGTGGAGAAAGATAAACCTGAAGCACCTAAGGAACTGAAGCCTTTCTTTTCATCTTCGATTTCCTTATTGATGGCATCACCAGTCAGAGAATAGAAAGTGACTTCGCTGTTAGCTTTCTTCGAAGGTGAAGCGATATATTTTCCTGATATGTTCTTGGCTAATTCACTGTCAGAGACAGCATCACCTTTGAAACACTGAGAATAATTGACATCAAAGAAAGAAGATATTCCCTTTTCTGACAACTTATCATTCAGTTTTCGATAGCCTTGATCTCCTCCGGTTGCATTTTCAGTCGGCAGATGATCAGGGTAGGAATCGGTATAGCCGCCCTCACTATATCCTAGATAGGAAACCGACATATCTTTGCTATGTTCATTCATTTCCGAAACAGAATCGAAAATGAAGTCAGTATCAGACATCTTGACTAATACTCTTCCCATCATCGCCTGTTTGGAATCGCTCATCAGAAACTGAGTATAAAGACCGCCTTTTTTATCAGAGGAATCAGGAAGAGCATTTTGTTCTTCAAGATACGACTTATAAGTAGTTGCCATCTTAGAGGGGGTCAGATAATCAGAAAGAAGATAATCCTGTGAAATATCGAATTCATTGATCTTTTCCTGACTGGCACCCACCCGTTTTGATTCATCGGCACTTACGTATTTCTGATAATTATCACGATAGGTATAATTGAAATAAGTATAGTTATAGTCATTGCTGACACCCTTGCAATAGGATTCTAAAGTAGCGTATTCATCACCAGATCTCAAAGCTTCAATGACTGTCGTTTCTCCAGATGAAATAGCAGTCATCGGAAGTGAGAGCATCGAAGTAGAAGTCGTACTTCTTCGGCTGTCGCTGATACCGATATCAGCATCATAGACTCTCTTGCTATAAGGCCGATGAGCAGAAGTGTTTTTTCCAAGATCGACTAATGCCCCAGACCCATCAGGAATAAAGATATAACCATTGTCAATAAGACCATGAGAACTTGAGAAAGCGGGGTAGAGATTCAGGTAGCTAATACGGTTATCAGTAGATTTCTCAAGCTTTTCCACAATCGAACTATAGGGAATGGAGATATTGATTCCAACTGAGGTAATACTGACTGTCAGCCTGAAACTGATATTGATATCAGATAAGGCAATATCAGCCGAAAAGCCGTCTTCATTCTCAATGAATCCGTTTGAAGTCTTGCTTTTCTTTGTCGGATCGAGAAGACTTCTCTTAGCTATTGAATTCTCATTATAGAAATAACCGACAGTGACTGGCGATGTAAGATAAGCCTTGTTTTTAGCAGAAGAAATAGACGTGTCATCATCAGCTAACTTGCTTGAATAAAAAGTCTTTCCGTTTTTATTGATTTCAAAAGTAAGATCACTTCGGTCAGCCTTCAAAGTAACATCACCTTTGCTGACTTCATAGATTCCAGTCGATGCTCCATACTGAGTATCGGAAACATCGCGGTCTTTTCTCGAAGAGATGACAACAATCGGAGTAGCAATCAAAGCTGAGGCAAGAGAGATGACAGTAATGATTCTTGTGATCAGTTTCATGTTAGTCAGTGGCCTCCTTGATGATATTGGCAATGTAGTTATAGAGTTGATATCCAAGCATATAGATGACGATGCAGAAGAGAACAAACATGCAAAGAGCAAAAACAGTCAGAATGATGTTCCACACGGTTTTCCAGAAGCCGTAATCGTGGAGTTCTTCAATAGCCAGAAAGACATTGATCCCGCACCAGACATAGACCACGATCATCAAGGCGTTATAGATGACACTCTCGTTATAAGTAAGAACTCTCGATAAGAGGAAAATAGGAAGAGCCCAGATAAGATAGGGAGTAATCGAGTAGACGAAACAGATAAAGCAATCTTTGAGCTTTCCTTCGCCGTCTGTGACAGTGGCAACGAAATAATTGCTGATTATGAGGCCTAAGAAAGGAAGAGTCGAAATGAGAATGATCTGTAACGCATTTGAGTTATAGACGTTCTGGTCATTAAACAGATATCCTTTCAGATAGACGGAGAGAATCTGCAGAGCAACAAACCAAACAAAGAGGATGATTGCAAAAAGAATAGTTCCCTTATGATGGAATTTTGTTTCATAAACACCATCCTGAACGTGAAAATTAAACATTTTCATATGAACAGCATCTCTTATAACTGGTGCAGACTCAACATTATTCTTAAGATTGACAATTCCCGCAAATGCGAGAGGTTTTTTCTTATAGAGAACCTTTACGAGAATAAAAGCCATTACGAGGGAAAAGATAGCGATTATCAGCCAGCCGGCGTATTGCTGAAGCCAGACATTTCTGATTTCCCAATAAGCATCAGAATAACCTTTCTTGTCTTCGGCCTTTTTAAACTGCTCTAAAGCCAGTTGATATTCACCCTTCTTCATACTGGCTTTTGCCAAAGCCTGATAAGCGAGAATGAACATAGAATTTGCTTTCAAGACTTCTTTCCAGGAATTTTCGCCTTCTAAATAAAGCCCGTCCTTATAATAGTCTTCGGCCTTATAGACCAAGGAAGCGAAGCTAGTAGGGGCAAACTTGGTGATCATTCCATATTCTTTATCCAAGACATAGATGGATTTATCTTTTCCTACCTGTACAGCCATTGGCTGAGCCAGACTTCCTAAAACCTCATCATCTTTATTAGAGACAAAAGTAAACAACAGATTTCCATAAGAATCATAGATAGTGATTGAACCGGTATCCTGAACAGAATAGATGTTGTCGCTATCATCGACAGACGCTTGAATAGTTCCGCTTCGATTGTAGGAAGGAGAAAGAATAGAAACACCGTTGGTATTCAGTTTCTTTATCGTTTTGGAAGTGGAATTCTGAGTGATGGTATAGACTAAGCCATTAGCGTCAAGACAGACATTAGTAGGAGCGGCACCAGCTGTCAGAAAACCAGTCGTGTTTCCGATTCCAAGCAGGTTTTGAATCCAAGTGGAAACGGAACCTGAGGTGGCATTGGCACCGACAAATCCCACAAATTCTCCCCCTTCGTCAAATTGAAGAATTCCTTTTGTACATCCTTCACTTACTAAATAAATATCCCCTTTATCAGAAGCAACAACTTTAGAAGGAACATATGGAGTTTCAGTGCCAAATAAAGCACTGTCAGGACGGGACATCGTATTGATAACCGCTAAAGTATCTTTATCGTAGATATCTAAGGTCTGATTACCTTTGCAAGCGATGTAGATACGTTTGTCAGTGGCGAAAATACCAGTCGGCTTATTCATAGAGTCTTTTCCAAAGGAAACGTAGGAATTATCAGAGACATCGATCTTCAAAGCTCGATTGTTTCCAGTATCAGCAACATAGATAATATTGTTTTCTTTGTCAAAATACATGTCTTCGGGATTAAGCATCGCATCATTATCACCTGATTCCAAGTCAGCTAAGGCAATCTTTCTTTCCGGAGAATATGCTTCCTGACTAGGAACCAGTTCCCCATTAGGACCGCTAGTCGATGTCTCCATATTGATTCCATAGGAAATATCAGAAACCGCTACATAGAGGGTCGAAGACAGAATAGCGATAGATAGGCCGAATGTCATTCCTTTGATCATTTTATTTAATACCTGAATGAGCCATAGTATCCATGACATTGGACTGCATGATGATGAAAATAATCAAGTTGGGAGCAAAGAGAATCAAAGCTGAGGCAGCAGCTACTCCCTGAGTGGCTGCTGAAGAAGTAGAAGAACTGAAGGTAGATAAATAATAGGCGAATGTCTTAAGAGACTCATCATTGATGTAATAGGTAGAGGCTTCAACATTGCCCCAGGCAGATTGGAAAGCCAAGATGGCGATAGTGGCAATTGCCGGCTTAACCATCGGACAGATAACCCGGAAGAGAATCGTAAACTCACCTGCTCCATCGATTTTGGCGGCCTCGATTAACGCATCTGGTATCTGATCGATAAATTGTTTTACCAGGAAAAGACCGATTGGCATTGCACAGATAGGTAAGATATTTGCCAAGAAGTTATCTATCAGTCCCAGTTTTACAACGATGATAAAACGAGGGATAGTGACAGCGATTGGCACAAACATCAAAGCTATGGTATTGATTTCAAAAATCAGTTTCTGACCTTTGAAATGTTTCTTGGAGAGAATATATCCAGCTGAAACACTCAAAAATATCGAAATCAAAACGGTGAGAATAGTGACCAGAATGGAATTGAACAGATAACGTGAGGCAGGAACTGAAGAACCGTTCATTAATTTGAATAGAGACTGGAAGTTATCAAGGGTCGGGTTTTTGACAAAGAAGGAAGGCGGGAACTGGAAAAGCTCTTCTTCCGGCTTAAAGGCCGTAGTAAACATATAGATGATGGGCATCACCATGAAGACGGCGATAGGTAAAAGAATCAAGTAGAACTTGATCTGGCTAGGATGGAAATGTTTTGGATTGATTCTTTTTCCTGTGAAACTCATGACCTTTCTCCTTTAATCTTCATTAGACGACAGAAGCTTTCTGATGATCTTCGAGATGACATAAATCATAATCAGAAGGAAGACCGATATTGCGGAGGCGTAACCCATCTCATAACGGATATAGCCGTAATCCTCAATGTGATTGATAATCAGGGAGCCGGCATAATTGGGGGTAGGATTAGATCCTGACAGCTGTACTCCGATATCCCCGGCCTGGAAAGTGTTGACCACTGACATGACCGCTCCAAAGAGAAGCTGAGGTTTCATAGAAGGAAGAGTGATATAGCGGATTTCCTGGAATCTGGTTCTCATGCCATCGACATAGGCAGCTTCATATAGTTCAGAATCGATATTGAGAATACCGCTGAGCATTGCCAAGAACCCGACACCCATACTGGACCAGATAGTGACTAATATCATGATGGGAAGCAGATATTCCGAGCTTTGCAGCCACTGAATAGGTTCACTTATAGTTCCTAACTGAAGCAGGAAAGAATTGAGATATCCATTAGCATCACCTGAGAAGATGGCTACCCAGACAACTTGAATCGTGACACCGGCTGTAAGAGACGGAGAATAGATGAGAAGAGACAATATTGTTCTTGAGATCTTTGGAATCTGAGCTAACATCCAAGCCAATATGAAGCTGAGGAAATAACTGACTGGTCCGCAGATCAGGGCAAATTTCAAGGTGTTTGGTATGATGTCCTGCATGAAGACATCGTCGTTAGTCAGAAGATTAATATAGTTTGTCATTCCGACAAAGTCAGGCGTAGTCATCGCATTGTAGTTGGTAAAGGAAAGACCGATAGCGGTGGCAACGGGAACAATGATGAAGATAATAAAGAATATGAGATAAGGAAGAAGGAGAAGCATTGAAAAGACCGAGCTCTTTAAAGTGCCTACTTTATTAGGGTTATCCTTCTTGAATAACCTCGTAAAGAAATTGCCCTTCTTTTCGCTGGAAACTTCAATTGCTTTGCTTTCCATACTTTTCTTTCTCTTATTTGTTAAGGTAATAATCAACAGTGTCAAAAGTAGTCATATGATATTCTTTGATAGTATTGCCGGCTGAATCAAGATAACCAAATTCCGTCAGTTTCTTCTTCAGTTCCTTATTGATGACAGTGACAGCATTGGAGATGACTGATCTGGTGTTTTCACCATTTAGGACGATATTGTTCCAGGAATTTGATAATTCTCTTTCCAACATATACCAGCCTGGAACCTTAGGAATCTCGCGTAGATATTTCCATTGATCGAGTATGGTGTTTTTCTGTTCATCAGTGAAGATTATCGAATTATCAAAAGCATCAATATTAGCAGAATTCCAGATATATCCTTTGCCGTAAAGCAATGACAGTTTGCTCGCAAAGTTTTCCTGAATGTCTGCTCCTGACCACCATTTGAGCAATTCCCATCCCGCTTTGTCCTTATTATCATTTCCAGAAGGCAATAAAGCCATAGCTGTCGACGATCCTGTCTGATATCTACTGATGCTTCCATCAGACTTTTTAACACCGGGAGAAAGGGCAATACCCCATTTATCAGAAATCTCAGGTGCTGCTATTGATAACTTCACATACATATCGAAAGTAGAAACACCGATAGGAAGTGATCCGTTTCGGAAAGAGTCAAAGAAACTAGATACCTGAGTCTCCATGCCATATAAGGTATAAAGATTAGTCATCATCTTAATGGCATTCAAAGAGTCTTCCTCATCGATAGTGGTCTTAGTTCCGTCTTCGCTGAAGAGATTTCCGCCATATTGGAAGATAAAGGGAGCCGTAGTCATGATGGACTTAGAGGCAGTGGAAGTTGAAAGAGGAATATAGAAATTCATTCCGTTTCTCTGGAGTTTGGGAAGAAGATTAATCACATCGTCCCAAGTAGAAGGAAGGCTTAGTCCGTAACTATTGAGAATATCTTTTCGATAATAAGTGACATAGAAATCCTGTGTCTCAGGCAGACCAAGTCCGATATTGTCTGATATCAGGTTGATCATCGAACCTTTGGAGAACCGGGAAATGACATTTCCGTAATCCTCATATTTAGTCAGATCGACAGTCAGACCTCTGATTCCCATTTCATAAGGCAGCCAATTGGAAATACCCATGACAGCATTTGGAGAGACACCGGCTGCATTAGAAAGAATCAGTTTTCCTTCATCTGATAGCAGTGTGAATTTCACCTGATATCCGTTTTTTTCCTCAAAATCAGATTCATCCATAACCTGCTGCATCAAGTCGACATACTGCCTTGAACGGGCTACCCAAACCTGAATGACTTTTTCATCATTGGACGTCATGGAATAATTCCGGAAAAAAGAAGAGAAGAATTTCTTAACCTGTTCGGTGAAGGAAAACCACCCCGACTTCTTTTCCATGACATGACTATCATTGCTGGCTCCAACCAATATCCTATCGATAGTGAAGGGAGTTGTCTGCAGGTCTTCTTTTGCAGAAGCCAGGTTTTGAATCAAAGAACTGCTTCCTTCTGAGAAGGAACTATATTTATTAGGAATATATTTAGTTTTTTTAAGAATGCCTTTAAGAGAATTAATGGCAGTTGTCAGATAGATGGTAGCCTGAAAATCAACTCTGGCCCCATTTATCGAATATATTTTTTCTTTAGTCTCTTCAAGTCCAGAGAGAATCTTTTCCAGTTTATCGACAACACCGGGGAAATCAGTTTCAGGATTCCATTCCCGGTTTTGATCATCGACAGTACCGGCTATTCTCTTGAGATTTAGATAAATTGAATTAAGTTCTTCAATAGACTCAGAAAGGAAAGTGAGACTGTCAGAATAAAGCGACTGGTCGATTTTAAAAGACAATTCATGTTTGCCACTAGTCAGATAAAAGGCAAAAGGTTCATCGTTCTTGCTTTTGAGAACATAATCGGTAAGGTTGGAAGAATAAGAGAGGGGGAAATGCTGCAGTTCTCCAAAAGGGACTTTGCCATCGATAAAGACGGTTGTAAAAGTCGTATGATTGGAATTGCTGACAGCACCATTGACTGTCAGAGAATACAAAGCCGACTCATCGACATCGATATCATAGGTGATAATCTGAGCGGAGCTGTTGAAACTGTCGATGGTATTGAGCTTTGAAGAATCGGTATCATAAGGATAGGCATTTACATCAGCACTATAAGTTGGAATAGGCTTAGTATCGTTCTTATAAGCGTATTTTTCTCCTTGTATATCAGTCTGACGCTTGCCTATTTTCTTATCGGAGACAGCAGTCACATAATCTTCGTAGGAAATAACTTCCTGTGGGCTTTTAACCTGAAGATTTCCGATAAGAATATCTCCGGAATTAGTGAAGTCGAATTCAACAGAGTTAGTACCGCTCTTCAACGTGAAGTCGTAAGGGAGAGGGGTAGAGAAACTGTAATCATATAATTTAGAAGACTGCCATGACGTATTCTTAATCTGAGAAGGAACAATTTCATTTCCGTAAGAATCAACTGCAAAAGAACTGTTGGAAGTAAGCCATTTAGCTCTGATTTTCACTCTGGAAAGAACTGTTTCCCCATTGATCACGACAGTGAACTCACTGTCGTGAAAGCCATTATGCAGAATATAGTTATCGACAGATAGAGTATAAGAGCCAGATTGAGCAAGCTGGACTTCATAACTGACTTTATTTCCACTCTTTACCTGATAAGCCTTGGACTGGTAGTTTTTCACATCTGAAGGGATGATTCCATCGGAATAAGTGATTTTTTCTTCTTGACTAACATCGCCTTCCGACCTTTTAGAATAAGTGTCATAGGCCAAAGAATAATCATAGGCAGTTTTAGGCTGAAGATTTATTGAAACGATGACGATAGCCAGAATTATTACAAGCACAACAAAAATACTGAGCTTTTTGTGACGCTTCACAAAAGCAAAGAATTTATTAGGCTGTTTCTTTGTAATAACTCCGGTATCACTCATGATTTTTATTGGTAATTAGCTCCATAAGACGTCATCCAGGAAGTATAGGCACCGTTGGCTTTTTCATTTAGGGCAGAAGCATAAGTATTGATGTTTCCGTTTCCTTTGACACAGCCGTCAAGATATTGTCCTATATTGCAATTGTCATAAACTAAGGGTTTGGTAGAATCGGAGGGATTTGGAATAGTGACTGAAAGACCAGTGTTGATTTTCCAGCGAGACTGATTGTAGTTAGGAATTACTTTGACACCTTCGACAATACCGGTGTTCAGAGTATTGAACTGATTTCGTACTCCTTCGACGACAACGTCCTTATCAGTGCTTTCATAGTTATCAGGAAACTCAGTGAAGTAAGTGTTCAAAACTTCTTCGTCATTAGTCAAAGGCAAGGTGTTGCAGACATTTCCGCCGGCATCATAGCTCTTATATAATTCGAATCTCTTCAGCATTCCTTCCTTTCCAAAGCTCATCCACTTGGCAAACTTATAGGCTAATTCAGGATTCTTCGTATTCTTGTAAACACAATAGTAATCACCAATTATTGGAGTTCGGCCACCGGGAATACCAATAAACTTAATTTGAAACTGAGGATTCTTTGAAATCATATCAGGAATCTCATATGTATATCCGTATCTGAAGGCCATATGACCTTTGTCCCAGGCATCAATAAGGGGACTGTCGCTATTCAAAGAGCCACCACCGATTTTAGATATATCGGACTCACTCAGAGAATCAAATGACATCTTCGAATCATAGATATTCTTGGCGGTGCCAATAGCAGACTTAAAAGCATCAGAATCAAGATGGTAGCTTGAGCCATCCCAGGTAAAATAGCCATAATCAGGATTGACAGTCGAAGGAAGAACTTCATAAAGATTGTCGACATAGTTTAAAGCTACCTTAGAAGGGTCTTTTTTCACTTCAGTCATAATATCGACAATTCCTGAAAAATCAGTCTTGTCATCAATAGTCTTATTGACATCACCGACAATATCCATATTGGCAAAGAGACCGGCCATATTCAGGCGGGATGGAATAGCATAAATGCCTTTTTTGAAGTGAACAGCACTTTCAATACCGGTAGGGATATTGGCCCACTCTGTATCTTTGGCCGCATAGGAAGAAATATCAAGAGTGTAGCCTTCTGCCAAAGGATAATAGATATTAGGAGTCATAAACACATCGGCGGCGGTATTCTTAGTCACAGATGCTCTGATATTAATCCAATAATCATCTCCTGATCCAACATTTTCCACAATCTTGATTTTTACATTGTTGGCCTGTTCAAAGGCTTTGACCAGCTGTCTTTCCGGATTATTCTGCTTTAAAGTTCCGGTATCCCAGGAACGATAGACTAAATCATAATCGCCGTCATCATCGGCAATACTTGAATCGCCGACTGAGGAATTCCCAGAACCTGAGTCTGAACTAAGAGATGAACTGGTTCCGCAGCCTGTCATCCCCAAAGCCAACAGGCAAAGAACAGAGAAGAAAGAACTTGTTTTAATTCTATTCATGTGTTTTTTATCCTCCTAGATTATTTCCACATCTACTTGATACGTTTTAATCGAATCAGACACTTCCACAAGATGTCCTTTGATAGCTTTTCCATTTACTTTGATAAGATCATGACCCGTCTTTTTGACATGAATGTCGAAGTCTTTTCCTCGGTATACTCTCTTATAGTCGAATCCTTTCCACTTTTCAGGAAGACAGGGTTCAATCAACAATCCAGAAGCTGTTCCCTTTACTCCAAGAATATCGTGTACGGCAACATTGTGCATCCATTGGGCAGAACCGGAATACCAGCTCCATCCGCCTTTGCCATAATAGGGAGAGATAGGTCCATCGGAGTTACCGGCTGTTACATAAGGCTCACTCTTATAGACATCAATATCTTTACTTCTATGAGGTGGGCAGATACGGATATAAGACTGATAAGCATTTTCATTGTCATGCATCAGGCTGTAGGCAGTTACGGCCCAACAGGCAGCATGTGTGTAGACGCCTCCGTTTTCACGTAAGCCAGGGGCATATCTTGTGACATAGCCAATATCGGTACGAGGTTTTGTATAAGCGGGATAAAGAAGTAATGCACCATAGTCTTTCAAAAGATATCTGCTGACTGCATTCATAGCTGACTCTTTATGCTGTTTATCAGTGATGTCACTGATTACTGCCCAGACTTGAGGATTGAGGAAGACTTTCCCTTCCTTGTTCTCATGACTGCCGACTTTCTCACCTAAATCAGTGGTTCCCTGAAGGAAATACTTTCCATCGTATCCATAATCGTTGAAAGTCTTCTTAGCCTGAGCTTTTTTCTCATCGATAAGTTTCTGACTCTTATCGTCTTTTTCATAATCAGTAAGAGGATTGAAGTGATCGAGTATCCAATACAGGAATTCATTCACCCAGAATGATTCGCCTTTTAAGTCATGTCCCATAGCTGATAGGCCATCGTTCCAATCATGGTCTCCCATCAGCTGGACACCCCGGGAAGAAACCATTTCGAAAGAATGACGGAGAGCTCTCAGACAATGGTCATATAAAGTAGATTCGCTGCCGTCAGCAAATGGAAGAATTTCATCCAAGAAGGAAAAGCCTCCTGTCTCATTCAAATAGCAGATGACGGCATAGGGGAGCCAAAGGAAATCATCTGAGCAGTTTCCTCTCGGACCCCAGGAATGAATAGGAAGCCACCAGTGATAGACATCGCCTTTTTGGAACTGATGTCTAGAATGAAGTCTTATCTGCTCTTTGGTTATTTCCGGTTTTGATTCCAAGAAAGCCAGAGAATCCTGTAGCTGGTCTCTGAATCCAATACCGCCGCTTATCTGATAATAGCCGGCTTTTGCCCAGAGTCTTCCAGATAAGGCCTGATATTTGCTCCAGATATTGGTGAAAACATCAAATTCCTTATCACCAGTCTTGACAGTTTCAGCCGATAAAAGATCATTCCAGAACTTATGAACTCCAAGCAATGCCTTTTCAGTTTCCTGAAGGTCTGTCAGAGCGATAAGCTTCTGATAACTCTTTTTTTTCTTCTCAGCCATGCCAATAGTGAAAACTATTGTTTTCTCCTCGTTCGGCTTCAGATTCACATGAGTACGTAAGGCACCGACTGGATCTCCAAAGCGTCCCTCGGTATTTTTTAATTCCTTGTCATCCATGGCATCACTTGTCATCTCGTCGTTATACATTCCTAAGAATGCTTCTTTGTCAGTATCATAAGAAGAAACCTTTTCCGAACAGGCAAAGAAACCTGTATAAGGCCAATCGTCATTGTTATTGATTCCTTTTTCATCTGGGAATCCCCATAGGCATTTAGTAATTAAAAGTGAGTTGAGTTTCTTATCGAATTCAACGTCACTGAAAAGCTTCGAGAATTCACGATGGGTATCATAAGCAAGACCTGGAGCCCATTCAAAGTAGCCGGTCACATCAAGTTTTCTGTTCCTGTCAGTTAAGTTCTTAATCTTGATTCTTATATATTCAAGAGGTTTCTTAGGATCGACAAAACAAGTCATCTCAGAACGAATATCGTATGTCTCTCTGATAAAGGTAGAATATCCCTGACCATGATGAACTTCATAGAAATCACAGGGTTTCATAACCGGTTTCAGGGCGGTGGAAAAATATTTCCCTATATCTAAATCACGGATATAGAAGTATTTGCCCCAGTTGTCTTTGATAGTATCCATAAAGAGCCTAGTCAATCGATTCTGTTCAGCGTTGTTTCTAAAAGAAAACCCGCCTCCCATCTGTGAGATGATCATTGAATAATCGCCGTTAGAGATAACGTTGATCCAAGGACGTGGAGTATAGGCATCAGTAATGATATATTCTTTTCCATCTTCTGAGAAATGGCCATATTTGCAATTGATCATACAAAAACTCCTTCTTTTCTGTTCAGATAAAGTCTAACCTATATTAATACGTGCACAAAGAAAACTCCTAAGTTAATTTATTGAATTTTTAGTGAATTCTATTGAATTTATAAAGCCCTTACATTTATAGTCTTGTTTTTAATAATTCAAAGATTTGATTAAGTAATAGATAATTGAGCAGAATAATAGAATTTGAACGAATTTTAATGTTTTTTTATAATTTCTACATTCATTATAAAAATTTAAGCTGTGAAAAAGTCCATGAAAACCAATCATCTTTTATCAATTTGAAGGTTTTGCCAATTGTTCTCTGGTGTAAAGACAAACCAAATGAATGAAACATGTTTATTGAATTTTATTGAATATTTGATTCGATGATAGCTATAATTTAATCAATATGGCAACATTAAAAGACATCGCTCGAAAATCTGGGTTTTCCGTCTCCACTGTCTGCTATGCCCTGAACAATGATCATCGAATTCCTGAAACTACAAGAAATGAGATTTTAAAGATTGCCAATGATCTTCACTATAAGACAAAAAGCGAAACCAGAAGCGTGACTGAATATCAGAAGACAATCATCCTCTGCCTAAACAGCATGAACGGAATCATTTACAGTGAACTATACGATTCCATTCATCGGGTTTTGCATATCTCCAACTGCAAAGTACTTATCTATCTTGGAAAAGATATCACTCATCTCCGCTTTATGGATGGACTTATACTCTTGAATCCAAATGTCAAAGACAAAGATATCAGAGAAGTAGTAGCCAGAAAGATTCCGGTTGTAGTAATGGACCGAGAATCAGACGTACCTGGTGTATCCAGTGTGATCTTAGACAATTTCAATGGATTATATCAGTTGACTCAAATGGTTATCAGCAAAGGAGCAAAGACTTTCGCCTTCGTATCAGGACCGGAAAACAGTATTGAATCATTGAAAAGATTTCAGGGTTTCCGTTCTGCTCTCTCTGAAAACAAGATTTCTTTTGATGAAGACAGACACCTGCATGGAGACTTCACATATGATTCTGGATATATCGTCGCTGAGACAGCCTTCATTCATTCCAGACTTCCTGATGCCATCATCTGTGCCAATGATGAAATGGCCGAAGGAATCAGGCAGGCTCTCATCGATTATTCAATAGATTTTTCCAAAACGATTTTCACTGGTTTTGACGGCAGTGCCAACAAAAAATTCGTAGGACTGATAACCTGCAAATATAACCGAGCCCACTGGGGATCGGTTGTCGCTTATGTCTTGACTCAGATGTTTTCGAAGATCAAACCGGAACGAATCAAAATAATTGTCGATATAACCGAATATTGATATGAGCTATATTGAAATTGTCATTTCCGCTTTAATTGGAATAATTGCCCTGATTGTAAGTATCTATGTCTTTTACTTTTCTTTTGACTCTTTCAGAAAAGCAAAAGAACAGGATATCGATAACTCTTTTGATGATGACAGAAAAAAAGAAGACCGAAAGAAAGCAAAAATAACAACAGCTGTCATCATTCCTCTTCTTTTTCTTCTTGTTCTGACTTCTTCATTGAAGATAGCAATGTTCTGCAGCAAGGGATCGATTGAAAAACAAGATTCTTACATAGTAGAAGTCCAATCATCAAAAATGTCCGAAAAGAACACCGATAACCTATATCTTTCAGACGCTCCCGAAGTTTATCTATATCAATTTGATATCGCCTTCTTTGATAAAAAAGAAAAAGGTGATATCAAACTATATGATGTCGTTCTCTATAAAGAAAACAATCAGTATATGATTTCAAGAATCATCAGAATAAACACTGACAACTATATTTTGAGAAAAGATGCAGAGACTTCAGATCTCACAATATCAAAAGATCAGATAATCGGAGTATTTGCTGAAAGAAACGGTTTTCTCTCCTTGATAAACTATCTGGATTCTCAGCCAGGAATTTACATTATCATCACTGCTTTGTTTTTGAATTATCTGGTTTTTCTTTTCTTCTTTTTTAAAAAGCAGAGACTCTGATTATTCGTTTCTTTCCTTAGTGAGAATTTCAATTTCTTTTTCGTGATTCATATCATCTTTTGTCTCTTCTTCTTTTTCAGGTGAAAACTTATCCATATCCTTGACGACAAGGGAACCTGCCCACTCATTTAAAAAGACCTGATCCTTAGTGGCGAAGAAAGTGATAAGTGAGGCTATACCGACAATCAGAGAAAAAACGGCCAGATAAAGGAAACGGAAAGTCGGCCAGAGAGTAACAGTCAGAATCGAGAACTGACCAAGGATAGCAGCAACTAAGGCAAGAAGCCATATCTCACTGATGAATAATAAAATGCTTCTTGCAAAGAAATTGAGAAACACAGGTTTATTTCCGTCTTTTCTCTCATACTGAAGATGATAAATCTTCATTCCCAATGTCTGTCCGTTATGGAAAATAAGAGGAAGAAGGACAAAGAATATCAGGAAGCAGAAGACATAGGCTAAAGACAGAGGAATGGTCTGGCATCTCTTGAAGGAAGCGTAGTCACTTAAGAAAGTATTAAGGAGAGAAATATATACGCTGTTCTTTTTCTCTATTTCATCAATACCAAAGGAGACAGCACTCTTATAGATATCATAAAAATAATTATAGGCATCGGATCCTTCATTCGTGGCTTTCTTCAGAACCACATATTTATGAAGCAGAACAGCCGTATCTTTATTTAATATGGAAGTATTCAAAAGGGGTTTATTAAAAACGAAATTATCTTCTAGATAAGACTTAGATGAAGCAGAAGTCATTTTAAGAATTCCCTGATAATAGAATTCATAGCGATTTGAGGAATAATCCACCGAATCCAAGAGATAGCTTACCGGCATGATATCTTTATTGTTTTCACGATAACTGAGGAAATAATAAGCTAGGTCATCATTATCATAAGTGTCTGAATCGTTGATAGTGTCTTTCAAAGAAAGTGTGACTGTTTTCTCATTGTTGTTTTCATCTAACTCTGTATATGTCAAAGCCTGAGTTTCATCATTCGAATGATAATAATAGGTGGTCCTAATCAGTTTCTTGGCGACTTCTTTGAAGGCAGTGTCAGTTGCTACTAAGGTAGAATCAGTGGCTTTTCTCTGAAGTCTTGTCGCATCGACAAAATTCATAATCTGCTTAGTATCTTCCTGATATGCAGCTTTATAAGAACCTACCAAAGGAAAATAATCAGTGACGGAAAGAAAAATCCCTCCAAATACAATCAGGATACTTAAAAAGAAAATACAGATATCTGCTAAAGCTGCTTTTTCTTTTTTTCCCTTAGAAGCAAGCTTATATTCTCGGTAATCAGATTCTTTCAGTTTCATATTCCTCTTTATAGAAAGCTGTTCTTTCAATAGCTAGATTATACAGGAAACCCTGAAACTATTCATCTTAACTAATACTATTATTTGCCTAACATGAGAACAGCGACAACACTTCCGGCAAGAGCCAGAATAAGGATAATCAAGGCAATCCAGCCGATTGCTTTCTTATTAAGTCTAAGCTGATACTGGACATCGATGATAGCTGTAAAAAGGATAGAAAGAAAAGAAAGACCGCAAATAACCATTCCTATAATATAAAGAACCGAAAGAACAATATCGTCAATTGTCGAGCTCTGACCGATGTTTTTGAGGCACAGTGCAAAGAGAACAGCAAAGACCACACAGAAAACAGATGCGATAATAGTCTTGACGCCAAAACTGATACTAGTCGCTCTCTTTTCACTGTCTCTGATTGTCGAATATTTGATTGATCGTTGATTCCAGATCCTGAACAGATGGAATCCGCCATTGTTTGATGCCATAAATCACCATTCTTTTTTATTCACTTTATCATGACTTTTCAAAAAAAACAAAGAAAAACTATTCAGCTTGAAACTCAAAAGGCGACACAAAAAGACAGTCTATCTAATTTCCTTTGTTTAAGTCTATCAAGACTCAGTTTTGAAACGAGACAAAGTCCTTTAAAAACCATCTATATATAACTTGAGTAGATAGATGCCTTTTAATTCTTGAAACCGCTAATCCGGTAGTTTAAAATCACATAATCACTAGAGGTTGTTTGCCAAAACCTGACCAGCAATAGATGAAGGTGAAGTTGAGCCAATCGCTGAGGCAGCTTGGGTGGAGATGCCAATTCGGCGGTTGAAGGTTCACTTTCAATCAATGGAAAATTGCCATTTGCTTCAGATAAAGGAGTCAGCTTTTATCTTTAATGGTGGAATAAATTAGTTTCAAACTCAAATCTTCCCTTTCACTCACTCGTAATGTGACCACATCGCATGTACGATGACCATGCACTTGCTTTCATCGATTCTATAAATCAATCGATGCTGAATGTTTGTCCTTCTTGAATAATACCCAGTCAGATCTCCTGACAATTTCTCATAAGACGGTAAATTCTGATATGGATTAATTGCAAGGACATCCAAGAGTTTCTTTACCTTGCTCTCCAGTCCGGCTTGCTTAATGAGCTTTTTGTCATTTTCGGAATTATTGGTTAACCTAACGTCCCATATCACCATTTCTCCGAGGGTCATAATCCTTCATCTTCTCGGGATTTTCCTTCTCCCCGTCTTTGATGTTCTTGACGAGTTTCGGCTGTGACATGATGTAGATTGTCTCCATCATCGCATTGTAGTCTGATTCGCTGATGATCACCGCATTGCCCTTTTTAGTATTAACGATGACAGGTTCGTTATATTCAATGACGTTGCCGATAGTTTCAAATAGTTTTTTTCTGAGTTCGGTCGCATTAGTTGTTGACATTGCTTTTACCTACATTAGCATAATGCAAAACAAAGCGTACATAATAAAGTACATATGTACATACACACGTGCTTCATTTATTTCTGGAGGACATGAGCTTCAAAAAGGATCCCTGGTCCAACATCAGTGGTTTGCTTCAAGATCGTACGTTTTTTTGCCAGCAAGTACCAGGCAATCCTCAGAAAGCACAACATAAGGCAGTCGATGTCGAGGAAGGGCAACTGCCACGACAATTCAGTCATGGAGAACTTCTTCGGCAGGATGAAGACGGAGATGTTCTATGGGCACGAATACGAGTTTAGGTCATACGATGAGCTTAAAAAGTCGGTTGATGACTATATGCTCTTTTGGAACATGGAGAGAATCCAGCGGAAACTAAATTGGATAGCACCTCATGAGGTGCTATCCAATTG
>ENA-UOOK01001530-UOOK01001530.1-fermentation-metagenome-genome-assembly--contig:-NODE-1530-length-30311-cov-5.287513_pt1 | contig 30311 bp, 30 predicted proteins | sample MGYA00245777_ERZ724023 | MGnify/ENA primary metagenome ERZ724023 (study PRJEB28704, sample SAMN03018312) | fermentation metagenome | biome: anthropogenic terrestrial biome; feature: soil; material...
GAGCGGTATATTTATGCAAGCTAATGCATATTTATAACTTTTTGCAGTGACATCAATCTTATTTTCTTATTAAGCATTTATACAGTTTGCCCGGGAAGTGAGGTTTATTATGTTCACGAAATTTTATTATACCCTTAAAGATTTCGGTATTCCGGTTTCATTCAACGAGTGGCAATTATTATTGGAGGCTCTGGAAGCTGGTATGGCTGGCTCCAGCCTTACCGGCTTTTATTATCTCTGCCGGGCGGTTCTGGTTAAAACCGAAGCCCACTATGACCGCTTTGATCAGGCATTTGCCAGCTTCTTCGGTGATATTGAAACTCCGGAAGGCCTGCCGGAAAAAATCTGGGAATGGCTGGACAAGGAATTACCGGAGATGGAAGTAACTGAAGCCATGAAGGCCAATCACCAGCAGTTGGATCTGGATGAACTTAAGCGAATGCTGGAGGAAAGACTGGCGGAGCAAAATGAGGAACATCATGGGGGCAATCGCTGGATAGGTACCGGGGGCACTTCTCCCTTTGGTCATTCCGGCTATCATCCCGGTGGCATACGCATCGGAGGCAATACCCGCAGCCTTTCCGCCGTTAAGGTAGCAGGAATGAGAAAATACCAGGAGTTTCGCACCGATGAAACCCTGGGAGTTCGCCAGTTTCAAGTAGCCTTGAGGAAGCTTCGGCAGTTTACTACCCGCCTGGACGGAGCCCGGACTGAACTGGATTTGGATGGAACCATCGACAAGACCTGCAATAATGCGGGAAGGCTGGAATTGGTTTGGGAAAGACCGCGTGAGAATGGGATAAAGGTGTTATTGTTGATGGATTCAGGAGGCTCCATGGTTTCTTATAGCCGCCTGTGCAACCAGCTGTTTACCGCAGTTAACCGCTCCAATCATTTTAAAGACTTAAAAATATTTTACTTTCATAACTGCATCTATGATTGGCTTTACCACGGTCCCAGGTGTAGTTTGACTGATTATACGGAAACGGAATATGTTTTAAAAACTTATGATAGTGATTATCGTCTTATTATTGTGGGTGATGCCAGCATGTCTTCCTATGAACTGATGCGGGTTGGGGGCATTATAGAGTGGGGCCTCTACAATGATAAGCCCGGAATTGATTGGCTTAGACGCATGCGCCAGCATTTTGAATATTCGGTATGGCTGAATCCTATCCCCAAAAACTATTGGAACTGGATGGAGGGGACCTTTACCATTAGCAAGATCGCCGAGATTTTCCCCATGGAAAGCTTGACGGTGGAGGGATTGGAGACAGCTATCAACAAACTGCGCAGCCGCCAGGCGGTACAGTTATAAATAGAGAACCATTCCCGTTACACCCTTTCCCCAAAGCCAAAAATTATTTTTACCTCAAGGCAACGAGTCAGGTATAGAGGTGAAATATGTTCCCCCCTAAGCGGTCGCCTATTAGCAAAACAGGCGGCGGGTTCTAATCTCCCGCCTCGTTGCAGCGCTGTGTTGAAACTGCTCCGCAGTTTCTTCCGATGCTTAAAAGATGGTGTTATCTCCTGTTTAATAATGCGTGATCCAGACCTATACAGGAAAAAATGCCTATGTTATACTCAAGTAAAAGATGGAAATATGTCAAAATAAGGACGAAAGTATGATAGAAAACAACTTATTGCCATTAATGATTGAATTAAATGAAAACACTGATATTATGATTGCGGTCATAAGAGGAAGCAAATTTGCTTATATAAACCCAACCCTGCAGAAGAATTTGGGATATAGCCTGGAGGAGCTCTATTCCATGGATTTTTGGGATATAGCCCACCCGGATTACAGTGATTTGTTGCGGCAAAGGGGATGGGCCCGACAGCGTGGGGAAGAGGTGCAGGATAGTTATGAACTGCGACTGCTGGGGAAGCAGGGGAACAGCTTCTGGGCACATATTAAGGCCAAAAATACCAGCATTGAGGGAGAGCCGGCGGTAATAGTCTCGGCTTTTGATATCAATGAACGCAAGGCTATGGAAGTTGATTTATTAAGGCAAAAGGAGTCCTTGCAGTTTATGCTGGAGAATAACCCGGTAGCAACTGCCCTGGTCAACCCGGAGGGGAAAACCCTCTATGTTAATCCGCGTTTTATAAAATATACTGGCTATAGTCGGGAAGAAGTCAGTTCCAGCCTGGTTTGGGAAGAGAAAGTACTGGCGGATATGCCCAAGCGCCGGGAAATCATGAAAGCCTGGAACCGGAACTTGAAAGAAACAGGATACTCCAAGGGAAAGATCGTTTTGCGCCGCCGGGATGGGGAAAGGCGCTTTTTTAATATACATAGTGTAGCGTTGCCGGACGGGCATATTTTGCTGGCGGCCTGGGATATAAGCGAACAGGTAGAGGCGCGAAAGATACTGCAAGAGAGCGAAGCCCGCTTCAAGGCTTTGTCCGAAGCCAGTTTTGAGGGGATTATCATTTCCGAGAACGGGATTTGCATAGAAGCCAACCAGGCTGCAGTAGAGCTGTTTGGCTACAGCCGGGAAGAGCTTATTGGGCTTGATGTTATGAGTTTTACCGCGCCGGAAGCCCGGGAAATAGTTAAAAGCCAGATGATGAGTGGCAGTAAGGATTCTTACGAAGCCGTGGCCTTGCGTCAGGATGGGAGCAGGGTTCCGGTAGAGATTCAAGGGCGGAGTTTTATCTACCAGGATCGTGAAGTCAGGGCAGCGGCCATCCGCGACCTCAGTGAGCGGCGGAGGGCGGAGGAAGAGATTTATCGCCAAAGCACCAACCTGCAGGCGCTCTTCTACAATACCCTGGATGCCGTCGTTCTCTGTGATCCTGTGCATAGAATCCTGGATATCAATCCTCGTTTTTTTGAACTTTTTGACTATACTATTGAAGAATGCCGGGGTTCTATCCTGGAGGAAGTGCTGGTTCCGGAAGAACTGAGAGAAGAGTCCGCTTTCATGTCCAGTATGGTTTCCAGTGGGCAGGCCAATAGCCGGGAAAGCGTGAGAAAAAAGAAAAACGGTGAATTGCTGCCGGTATTGGTTACCATGATTCCTATTGCCAATTCGGGCTACTATGTTCTTTATACAAATATCAGCGAGCGCAAGGAGGCGGAAGCCACGATTCAGCAGCAGATAAAAGAACTGGAAGCCAAAAATGCTGAGATGGAGCGCTTCACCTATACGGTATCGCATGATTTGCGCAGCCCCCTTATCACTATAAAAGGTTTTTCCGGCCTGCTCCTGCAAGACCTGGAGAAAGGTAAAACCGCTCGCCTGCAAAAAGATATACAGCGAATTATCAATGCCTCAGGCAAGATGGAGGAACTGCTGGAAGATCTCCTGGAACTCTCTCGTATCGGCCGTATCTTAAACCCTTACAGCAACTTCCCCATGAACCGGCTCTGTCATGAAGTGGTTGAATTACTTTCTGGGCCTATCAGCCAGAAAAAGGCGGAGGTAGTGATAGCTCCTTATATGCCCTGGATACAAGGTGATCGCAGGCGAATAGCCGAAGTCGTACAAAACCTGCTGGAAAACGCTATCAAGTTTATGGGGCCCAATGACCATCCGCGAATAGAAATAGGCTGTTTCTCCGGTGAAGGCGAGTGCGGCTTTTTTATTAATGACAATGGTTCAGGCATAGAAGCCAAATACCAGGAAAAGATTTTTGGGCTTTTCGATAAATTAGATCAAAGCACAGAAGGTACCGGGATTGGATTGGCTCTGGTTAAAAGGATTATTGAGCTTCACCAGGGGCGTATCTGGGTGGAGTCAGCCGGAGCGGGCCAGGGAAGCACTTTCTATTTTACCTTGCCTGCCGCTACTGATAGTAAGAAAGGGGATAAATGATGGATGAGTCAATGCTAAATATTCTGCTGGTGGAAGACAATGAAGACCACGCCGAGCTTATCATGCGCAGCCTGGAAGAACAGCAGATAAAAAGCCATGTTATTCACGTTACAGATGGGGAACAAGCCCTGAACTATCTATTTGGTCGGGGTGAATATAGCGAGGTGGAGAAATATCCCCGTCCCAACCTCATTCTACTGGATTTGCGCCTGCCCAAGGTAGATGGTCTGGGAGTGTTAAAGGAAATCAAGCAAGCGGAGGAATTAAAGATTATTCCCACCGTGGTGCTGACCTCTTCCGAGTCGGAGAACGATATTTACCGGGCCTACAATTACTATGCCAACAGCTTCCTGGTCAAGCCCATGGACTTTCAACAATTCAACGAATTGATGCTAAAGCTGGGACGCTACTGGCTGAAATGCAATGCGAACCCGGTAAGATGAGAAAAGTATTGATCGGCAATGTTAAAAAGGCCTAAGTACATATCTTGACAACAGCATAGTCATTCTAAACATCAGGCAGAACTGTTTTTCACGATCGATACACTTGAGCAAGGAGTGCTGCAAAATGAAAGAACGTATTTCAGTTCTTATTGTTGAGGATGACGAACTACATACCGAGTTAATTCAAAGAGCCTTCGAAGACCACCAGTCTCGCTTTATGCTAAGATTCAGCAGCAACCTGATGGAGGCCCGCATCTACATGGAGGAGAGGAAACCCGATATCGTAGTTTGTGATTGGCTGCTTCCTGATGGCCGGGGAATTGAGCTGTTTTCTCCGGATAAGGAGCATTCGTCCTATCCTATCATTATGATGACCAGCTACGGCAACGAGGAGCTGGCGGTAGAAACCATTAAAGCCGGGGCTTTGGATTATCTGGTGAAATCGCCGGAAGCCTTTGCTGGCCTGCCTGACTTTATCCTGCGGGGTTTGCGGGAATGGGAACATATAAGGGCCCGCCACGCGGCGGAAAAGAAGCTCCGTGATGTGCTGCTGCAGACCGTGGAGAGCCTGGCCTCCATGCTGGAAAAGCGTGATCCCTATACCTCGGGACACCAGAAAAAAGTAAGTGTGCTGGCCTGTGCCATTGCTGAAGAAATGGGTCTTCCCGCTGAGATTATCGAGGGAATACATATTGCTGCCATCCTCCATGATATAGGTAAAATCAGCATACCGGCCGAATTCCTTTCCAAGCCGGGCCGTTTGAGTCCTATCGAGTTTGATATTATCAAAACCCACCCTGTCAATGCCTATGAAATGCTGAAAGCGATAGACTTTCCTTATCCGGTAGCTCAGATCATATTGCAGCATCATGAAAAAATGAATGGTTCCGGCTATCCTTACGGCCTGCTGGGGCCGGATATTTTGCTGGAATCACGGATTATTACCGTGGCTGACGTAGTTGAAGCCATTTCCTCACATAGACCCTACCGTCCCGCTCTGGGTATTCAATATGCCCTGGAGGAGATTACGCAGAACGCTGGAAAATTATACGACCGCGAGGTGGTGGAAGCTTGCCTGACCCTCTTTCGGGAAAAAGGATTTTCACTGGATGATTCTGTTCGTGACTAAATGATGGTGAGGATTAGATTCTCCTAATTACTACCCTTCCTCATAGCCTTTTTTTATTGCTCCTTTCTGAGGCCCTGGCTTGACAAGCCCCAGGAGATTATTAAGAATATAATTAATAATATACTAATCGAAATTATTGATATTAGAGCAAAGTTCTTATAAATGAAGCTGGGAGGTGATATAGGGTACACAGGGTACGGACGCTAGTTTTCAGTTGATTTATAAAGTATAAGGGGGTTAAACCATGAATTACGATTACCAGACCATTAAAACAGAGAAACTGGAAAAAGGGATATTGCTAGTGTCGCTTAATCGACCGGAAAAGTATAATGCCATGAATATGACTATGTTGAACGAATTAAACGACCTGTGGCTCAAGCTGAAAAGGGATCTTGAGACCCGGGTCGTTATTCTGAAAGGCGAAGGCGAAAAGGGCTTTTGTGCTGGTATGGAAGTGGCGGATATTATTAAGCCCCAGGTAATGGCTGATATTCCAGCTATGTATGACCTGCAGTTGCCCATTGGCGAACTGCAGATAAATATGAGGAATTGTCCCCAGCCTATTATTTGTGTGGTACACGGAGCCGCTGCTGGTGCTGGTTTCAGCTTTGCCATAGCTTCTGACATACGGGTGATCTCTCCCGATGCCCGCTTTTCCGCGGCCTATGTCAATGTAGGATTGGCCGGAGCCGATATGGGCAGCAGTTATTTCCTGCCCCGCATCATCGGTAGTGGACGGGCCTATGAATTCCTATACACCGGGGCCTGGATGAATGCTGAGGAAGCCATGCAGCTTGGTTTTGCCTCTCGTTGTGTGGAAAAAGAAAAACTATTTGACACGGCCCTGGAAATTGCCCAGGCCATAGCTAAAAAGGATCCATTAGCGATGAAGCTTACCAAGGAAGCAGTTAACCTGAACATTGATATTGGCAGCTTGGAAGCTGCTATAGTAATGGAGAACAGGAATCAGAACATGATGATCAGCCTCCTGGCCAACCGGATGAAGAAATAATAAGGGCATAATTTGGCCGGTACCCTGTTTATTAGGAAAGTGGACGGGGTACCGGCCTTTCTAATTATTCTTTAATTCTGCTATAAAAAGTTATTAATATTCATTGGCTGGTATAAATATTCCGCTCAACTCCTTAAAAGCGACCGAAGGGGAACGACCCCCGTGTCGTTCCGAATCAGGCGCAACAACCTTAATAGCGACGGCAAAGCATTGTAAGGGCGGTCTTCGACCGCCCGCTTTCACCTTCGCCAACGCTCGCTTTGTATATTTATGCAAGCCTTATGCAACAAATGGGGTTTTTGCAGTGAAGTCATTTAGTTGAAAAAAAGTCTTGACTTTTAAAATGCTAATAATTAATCTAATATTAAATAACATATAATATAATAATACATGAAGCTAGGAAAAAAGCTAACATTTCCATAAGAATTGTTCCAGGAAAGTTGCGTAGTTAAAAATAATGCAAAAAAGAATACTTATATTCGGAAGATGAGGAAAATTTTAGCAATATAGATAAGATGTTAATTATTTGGCCATTATTTAACTAATCTTTCTATCAAAATGCGAGAGCGGTTGCGGTATTTGAGATAGGAGAATGATGGTTGAGCAGGAGGTGAATAGGGGGCAAAACTACGGTGACCGCGAATTCTTAAATAAAAAACGGGAAGGAGATGGATACAATTGGCAGCAAATTTTATGAACACGACTAGAGATCAGAAGTTTATTTTAAAAGAATGGCTGGATATGAATCAGGTATTGGATACCGAGCGTTTTAAAGGTGGTTACTCTCTGGATGACTTTGATTTCATTCTGGATAATGGGCTCAAAGGTGCCAAAGAAGTAGTGGCAGTCAGTTGTGAAGATTCAGATACTATTGGTGCCAGGTTTGATAATGGCAAAGTTATTACTCCGCAGTCAAGCAAAGACGCCTATTATTTTATTGTAAATAACGGTTTTGCCGCGACCAATGTTGACCCGGACGATGAGTCAGCTTTGCCGATGGCGGTAGTATGGGCGCTTTATGAATACTTTATTGCGGCCAATCCTTCTATCCAGACTATTTGGCTGGCCAATTCCGGAGCTGCTGGTTTAATAAGGGATTTTGGCAACGAAGAATTGAAAAAAACCTATCTGCCTAAGATGTACAGTGGAGAATGGACCGGGACTATGGATTTAACCGAACCCCAGGCAGGTTCTGATGTAGGCGATGCTACAACTAAAGCTATTCCCACTGATGAGCCGGGCGTCTACCTCATTAAGGGAACGAAATGTTTTATCAGCGGGGGAGAGCAGGATATAACCGAAAACATCGTGCATCTGACTCTGGCCCGGGTTGAGGGTGCAGCTTCTGGTACCAGGGGACTATCTCTTTTTGTTATTCCCAAATACCTTCCTGATGCTAACGGCAATCCTGGCGAATGGAATGATATCAATTGTTCCGGTATAGAACATAAACTGGGACATAAAGGTTCTCCCACCTGTGTGATTAATTATGGCGAAGAAGGCAAATGCAAGGGCTTTATTCTAGGTAAGGCTCCCGGAGAAGACGGAACTGGTCAGGGCATGGCCCAAATGTTCAAGATGATGAATGAAGAGCGTTTAATGAGCGGTATTTCCGGCTACGCTTTGGCTGCCTCCGCTTATCATAATGCGGTTCAATATGCCAGCGAAAGGATTCAAGGCCGGGCTACTGCCAATCCCAAGGCCGGGCGCTGTGCCATTGTTAAACACGAGGATATTAAGCGGATGCTTATGTTCCAGAAATCTCACATCGAAGCCTCCCGGGCCATGGCTCTCTCCACCTTCCGCTGGGTTGACATCCAAAACTACAGTAACGATCCTGAACTTCGCCAACAAGCTGCAGTGTTCCTTGAGATCAATACTCCCATAATAAAAGCTTACTGCTCTGATATGGCCTTACAGAGCATTTCCGAAGCTCTGCAGATTTATGGCGGTTACGGCTTTTCGGAAGAGTATCCGGTAGCTGCGATTTATCGGGATGCACGTATATATCCTATTTGGGAAGGAACCAATTATATTCAATCCATGGACCTGGTAGGGCGTAAAATGACCATGAAGAAAGGCCAAATCTTTGGGGCCTGGGTTCAGCATATCAAGGATTTTGTGGAAGCTAATAAGAATGTGGTTGGTTTTGCAAAGGAATTTGCTACTTATATTGACAGCCTGAAGACCTACGATGAAATCCTTAAGACCGCCCTGGGTCTCTTTGCTACCCCGGGGATGGCCCAGCTTTACGCCACCAGATTACTGCATGCTACCGGCAAAGTTTGGGCTGGAAAGCTGCTGCTGGAAATGGCGCTTATAGCTCAAAAGAAGATTGACGAACTGGGTAAAGAGCATTACGACTATGCTTTCTATGCCGGTAAGGTTGCATCAGCCCGTTTCTTTGTCAAGAATGTGGTACCAGAGATCGCCGGTCTGCTGGAAGTGCTGAAGAATGCGGATGCCACTGCCATTGAGGTAGAAGAAGAGGTATTCTTCGTCTAAGTTGCAGCTGTTACCGCCGGTAAGAGGACTAAAAGCTGGCATTACAATAAATAATATCTTTTGACAGCGCAATTAATAGCAATGATTTGTTTTCCTCCCTTTAACAACCTCCCAAAGGGTTCCTTAGGAGCCCTTTGGGAGGGTAATCCAAAAATACAGGGGGAACGAAACCGCAGGTATAGTGGGGATATAAAATGATATTCCAGTTGCATATTCAATTACCGGGATCGGCAGGCTGTGAATTTAGAGCCGGAATAGACTCCCGAATTGAAAGGAGAAAGAGATGGACTTTACTCTTAATAAAGAGCAATTGATGATTAAGAAAATGGCCCGGGAGTTTGCCGAACAGTCTTTAGCTCCAGTGGCAGATTTGATTGAGGAAGAAAACCGGGTACCGGAAGAAATCATTGCCGGATTAGCAGAATTAGATCTTTTCGGACTGGCTATGCCCGAGGAATACGGGGGAGCGAATGCGGGTTATGACAGCTATGTGCTGGCCATGGAGCAGATAGCCCGAGTATCATGTGGGCCAGCGATGATAATTTCGGCCCATAGCCTGGGACTCGGAGCCATAGCCAACTTCGGAACGGCGGAACAGAAGGCCAGGTACATGCCTGCTGCTTGCCAGGGTAAACACATTGCTTCCTTTGCATTTACTGAACCCGGAACCGGATCAGACCCAAAACAGATTACCAGCACTGCGGTAAAAGAGGGCAACCATTATGTTATTAACGGAACCAAACGCTTCATTTCCAACGGCACCTATCCTGGTCCTTTGGTATTGTTCGCCAAAGATGCTGAGAGTGGCCGGCCGACCGCCTTTATAGTGGAAAAGTTCTGTGAAGGTTATTCGGTTTCCAAGCCATGGGAGAAGCTTGGTTGGCATGGCGGTGATCTGGTTGATATTTATCTGCAGAATGTAAAAGTACCCTTGGCAAATGTTTTGGGGGAAATAGGCAATGGCTATCCTATACTGCAATACGGGATCGCTTTTGGCAAAATCGGGATGAACTCACTGGCTCTGGGAACGACTCTGGCGGCCTTCGAGGAAGCGGTAAAATATGCTAGGGAAAAGACCCACCGGGGACAACCCATCGCCAAATTTCCGAGCATTCAACTTAAGATTGCGGAAATAGCCATGAAATATGAAGCTTCACGTTGGATGGCTTATCGGCTGGGAGTTCTGGCCAACAAGCCGCGGAGTTATCAGGAATTTGCCCAGGAAGCGGCCTTGTCCAAGGTGATAATAGCTGAGAATGCCATGCAGGCAGCCCGTTTGGCCCTGGATGTACATGGTTCCTACGGTCTGATGGCAGATTACAAGGTATCCCGCCTGTACCGTGATGCGGCCATGGGACCGCAAATAGAAGGTGTTATAGATATGCAAAAGATTATAGTTGCCGGGGATATTTTAAATCCCTAATAAAGGTTTCTTTGACTTTTAGCGATTTCCGTGGAGGATAAACGGACTTTACTCTATGGAAAACACTTAAATACAAGGCCAACTGCTTATCCTCTCAGGATTTGGAAGGGAAGCCTTTGGGGAATAATCAGATTATACAGATATGGAGCGAACTGGCAGCTGCCAGGAAAAATAAACAGGAGGGTGATATAATGAGTAATGATGCGGTATTATGGAAAAAGGAAAACGGAATCTGCACGATCACTATGAATCGTCCTGAGGCTATGAATGCCCTGAATGGTGATTTGGTGAACGGAATGATGGCGGCTTTCCAGGATTGCTATGATGAAGAAGTGCGTGCTGTTGTCTTGACCGGGGCCGGAAAGGCATTCTGTTTGGGAGGTGATATCGCTTACGCCAGCAAATATGGAGATGGCGATTTAGCGGCCTTTTTTAAGGATTTCACATTACCTTTGGCCCGGCTTATTTCTGATATGAGGCAATTACCCAAACCTATTATCGCCAGCATTAATGGAATATGTGCCGGTGTAGGCATGAGTTTTGCCGCTGCCTGCGATCTGCGCTTTTGCCATGATCAAGTAGTTTTCAAACAGGCATATACAGGTGTAGGCATCAGTCAGGATGGTGGATTCAGCCAGATGGTGCCCCTGATTGTAGGTTTGGGACGGGCCAGCGAAATGGTGTTTATGGATGAAGTAATCACTGCCAATAAGGCCCTGGAGTGGGGATTCGTAAATAAGGTAACCGCTCCGGAGGAGCTTGATGCTCAAACTGCAAAAATGGCCCAGCGCCTGGCTAACGGGCCAACCAGAGCCTATGCAGCTTCTAAAGCTTTGCTCAACAAAGCTTTGTTGCCCTTCCTGGAATGCCAGCTTGAAGCTGAGCGTCAAGGAGTAATAAGCACTTCTTTAACCGAAGACTATAAAGAGGGAGTGGCGGTATTTACCCGGCAGAAGAAGGTTCCCGAATTCAAAGGCAAATAAATGAGTTTTATGTACTGCCTGGCAGCTGACCGCTGAGCTTAATGAAGCAGGTAGTTTTCCAGGGCCTAAAATATATAAGCAAAGGGAGGAAAAAGAATGGCATTAGAGAAATGGAAACAAGAATATAATAAGAAACTGGTTTCCCACGAAGAGGCGGCTAAACTGGTAAAATCCGGAGATGTAGTGGCAAGTCCGTTGGGCACAGGCTCCTGTTCGGGGCAGATGTTTGATGCCATACTGGATCGCCACGAAGAGCTCCAGGATGTAATAATAAGCGATTCCATTCAGATTTACCCTTCAAAACTCTATGACCCCAAGTTTATGGCCAGTATCGAAGGACGCATTACCCATATGCCGATTTTTGGGATTGCCACCATCAGAAAAATGTATGCGGCTCAGCTTTCAGATTTCTGCCCGGCTACCACCATGGATGCCGGTGATAAATATGCTGAAAGGGCCGATGTCTTTGCTTTGATGGTCAGTGCTCCCAATAAGCATGGTTATGTTAACCTGGGTCCTACCTGTTTTTATACCCTGGACTCCGTTCGAGGGGGAAGAAAAAAGGGTCACTTAAGAACCGTTATTGCCGAAGTTAATGACCAGATGCCCATTATATTCGGGGATAACTGGATGCATATATCTGAATTCGACTATATTATTGAGAGATCTGCTCCCATACCGGCTTTCAAAAGAGGCCAGGCCACTGAAGTGGAACAGAGTATCGGCAACTATGTACTGGAATTAATAAATGACGGTGATACCGTACAGATGGGATTGGGTGGGATATCCGAAGCGGTAGCTGCTGGCTTGAAAGGTAGACATGACCTGGGTATTCTTACCGAAATGCTTCCCCTGGCTCTGCCCCAATTGGTAGAGGATGGAATTGTGAATAATTCCCGTAAACCTATCTATAAAGGAATCAGTATTGCCTCTTTTGTCCTGGGTGACCAGGCTTTATACGATTACATTAGCGAAAATCCTTCCTGCCAGTTATATCCCGGCTCATATACCAATGACCCCCGCTTTATTGCCCAGCATCCTAATATGATAGCTATGAACACCTCTCTGATGATTGATTTCAGTGGTCACAGCTCCTGCGAAGGAGTGGGACATACCATGGTCAGTGGGGTAGGCGGGCAATTGGATTTCCTGATTGGGGCCTACTGGTCGGAGGGTGGCAAGGGCATAAACATGTTGAGCGCCGCCCGTAAGATGCCGGATGGAAGTCTCGCATCCAACATTGTTCCGGAATTGCCCCTGGGTACCCCGGTAAGCGTTCCCCGAACCTTTACAAATTATGTAATTACTGAATTCGGGATAGCCCAACTCAGATACAAGAGCAGGAGAGAAAGAGCCCTGGAACTGATCTCCATTGCTCATCCTGACCTGCGGGGTGAACTGCGGGATAGCCTGAAAACGCGTTTCTATCCCAAACCATCATAGAGGAAAAGTGACTGCACCCTTCGGGTACTCCTGGTGTTCCACCCTGCGGGTGTCACTAATAAGGTTGTGAGCATGGGGGTTAATAGAAAAGAAGAGCAAGCCTGTACCGGATAACGACCATAGCTCTGGTTTACCCTCTTTCCAAAAATCCAGGTCGTTATCCTGGTTTGGCTAAAAATCGGGCTTGAGCGGCATCATAAGGGAGAAAAGCACCTTGACAGCAGGTAGATAAATAAAGTTTAATAATATAGACACTATTCCCATAATAATTATTAAGGAATTAATATTAACAAAATCCGTGTTTTCCTAGAACAATATATATGTTCCCGGATTGCCAAATACAATGAATAAGGAGTTTCACATGTTAGACTTTACTACTTTTTGGTGTTTTCGCCTGAATGCCCTATCACGCAAAATAAGCCGCATGTACAACAACCGCTGTCTTGAACACGGGGTGACCGCCGCTCAGAGCTTTGTGATATTTGATGTCATGGATCATCCCGGTACCAGTGTGAAAGATATAGCCGCCCGTATCCAATTGGATAGCCCTGCAATTACCGGATTAATTGATCGTTTGGTCAAAGAAGACCTAGTGGAGAGAAATGAAGATCCTGAAGACCGCCGCAGCCTTAAAATTTACCTTACCGAAAAAGGCCAGGAACTGGTTCATAGTCATCTGGTTCCAATGGCCCATGAATTTAATAAATATATAAGGCAGCTGGTTGAACCGCAGATTTCGCAAATATTTCAACATTCTCTGGATCTTATAGACAAACAACTGAACAAGAATAGCAACTAGGAGGAATTGTTGTACTCTGTAGCAAAAAGCCAGGAAAAAGAATTATTATCCCGGGCATTTGCTGTCCGGGTTTTGTATTCAAATAAATGGAATCTTCTTCTTGTTGTCTTTTTCAGATATGATATTATTTATTTATAGGGCAATGACTAATATCTAAACTAAATCAGCAATAAAAGCAAATGGCAGGATATTAAAAAAGGATATAAGGGGGTTGTATATTGTGGATTTTAATCTAAGCAAGGAGCAGTCGTTAATTCAACAGATGGCCCAGGAGTTTGCGGAAAAAAGCATAGCTCCCGCAGCCAAACAGATCGATGAGGAGAGCAAGATTCCCGAGGAGATTTTAGCTGGAATGGCGGAGCTAGACCTTTTTGGCATTCCCTTCCCGGAAGAGTACGGCGGAGCCGATGGGGGTTATGATGGCTATGTCCTGGCTATGGAGCAGATTGCCAAGGTTTCCGGTGGTGTAGCTATGACCATGGCCGCTCATACCCTAGGTTTGGGGGCCATATCTGGTTTTGGAACCGAAGAACAGAAGAAAAAGTACATGATTCCAGGTTGCAAGGGCAAGCACATCGTATCATTCGCTTTTACCGAACCAGGAACCGGTTCTGATCCCAAACAGATTACCACTACCGCCGTAAAACAGGGTGACTCCTATATACTTAACGGAACCAAGCGTTTTATTTCCAATGCCAATTTTCCTGGAGCCATGGTGGTTTTTGCCCGCGAAACGGAAAGCGGGGAAGTAACTGCTTTTATTCTCGATAAGTGGGCCGAAGGCTACTCCATATCGGAGCCCTGGGAAAAAATAGGCATGCATGGGGGACAATTACTAGATGTATATATGAAAGATGTAAAAGTACCGGCAGATAACCTGCTGGGCAAAATAGGGCAGGGTTTTCCCATTTTACTGCTGGGTATTGCCCTGGGCAAGATTGGCACCAGTACTGCGGCTCTGGGAGGAACCCTGGCAGCCCTGGAGGAGGCCAGCAAATATGCCCGGGAAAAAACCCACCGGGGCCAACCCATAGCGAAATTCCAGGCCATTCAGCTTAAAATTGCTGATTTAGCCATCAAGTATGAAACCGCGCGCTGGTTGTGCTACCGCCTGGGCTGCTTGGCCAATGACATAAAAGACCCGGGCAAATTTGCCACTGAGGCTGCTCTGGTCAAGGCTTATTGCGGCGACAATGTGGTGGATGCTGCCCGTATAGCGGTTGATGTGCACGGTTCTTATGGACTTATGAGAGATTATACTATTGAGCGGGTTTATCGTGATGCCATAATTGGGCCGGAAATTGAAGGAGTAGCCGATATGCAGAAAATGATTGTGGCTGCTTCTATTTTGCGAAGCAAAGGTTAAAGATAATAGTATTGTAGAGTTCCTTTATTCAGGGAGATAAATGCGGAAATCCCAGGAGGTGAAGCTTATATGGAGAAATTCGATGTAATTATAGTGGGAGCCGGTCTGGCGGGTTTGGCGGCGGCCTATACCCTGGCTGGGGAAGGCCTGGAAGTCTTAGTGCTGGAAAGGGGTGACTACCCCGGAGCCAAGAATGTGACCGGCGGGCGTCTCTATCTTAACCCGGTTCGCGAGTTATTTCCTGATTTGTGGAAAAAAGCACCCCTGGAGCGATTTATCAGCCATGAAGGAGTAACTATAATGAGCCGGGAGCGCTCGGTAACCATTAATTATGAAGGAGACGAGCTGCGCCAGGAGCCCTACCAGAGCTACAGTATCCTTAGAGCCAGGTTTGACCGCTGGTTGGCCAAACAGGCGGAAAGAAAAGGAGCCATGCTGGTGGACAAGACCCGGGTGGATGATTTGATAAAAGTGGATGGCCGGGTAAGCGGGGTAGTAGCCGGAGGGGATGAGCTCTATGCTGATGTAGTAATTGCTTGTGATGGTGTACTGTCCCTGGTAGCGGAAAAAGCCGGCTTGCGCCAGCCGGGTAAGCCAGAAGATCATGCCGTGGGCTTTAAGGAAATCATTGAGTTGGACCAGAAGCTAATTAATGAGCGCTTTGGCCTGGAGGGCAACGAAGGCCTAGCCCGTATGTTTATGGGAGAGGTAACCCGGGGCAAGTTCGGCGGGGGGTTTCTTTATACCAATAAGGATAGTATCAGCTTGGGCATAGTGGTGGGCATCAAGGATTTGATGCTGGGCCAGCCGGCCGTACAGGCTCCCTTGCTCTTGGATGAATTTAAACAACGCCCGGAAATAGCAGTTTTAATAAGAGGCGGGGAGACAGTGGAGTATTCTGCCCATGCCATTCCGGAAGGAGGCTACCAAGCCATGAGCAAACTTTTCGGGGATGGTATTCTGCTGGCCGGTGATGCCGCCGGTTTTTCCATGAACATCGGGGTTACAGTTAGAGGCATGGAATATGCCCTGGCCTCCGGTTATTATGCGGCTCAGGCTGTGATTGCGGCCAAAAAGGCGGAAGACTTTAGTGCCCGGGGACTGGCAGTATACCAGGAACTCCTGGGGCAAAGTTTTGTTATGGAAGACTTCAAAAATTTCCAGGAAGCTCCTCACGCTCTGGAAAATCCCCGCTTATTCCAACATTACCCGGAAATGCTGGGAAATATGATGCGGGATATATATGCTGTTCCTGCCGGCCCCAAGAATCGACTCTACCCGACTATAAAGCAATACCTTGGCTTTAGCGAGTTGTGGTCCATGTTCGGGGATGCGAGGAAGGTGATGAAAATATGAGTGAAATATTAGGATTGAAAGCTAAGCTGGGATTGGATGTTTTTAAAGCCGATAAAGAAGCTCATATAAAGATCAGGCCAGGTATGGAGAAAGATGCACGTTTGAAAAGGGCGATTCTAGTATGCCCGGCCGGGCTTTATAGCGAAAATGCCGAGGGTGCCGTTGAGTTTACCATTGATGGATGCCTGGAATGCGGCACTTGCCGCCTGGCTTGCGGTACCGAGGTCTTGGAATGGAATTATCCCGGCGGCGGAAGCGGAGTACAATTTCGCTTTGGCTAGGAAATATAGTAGGGGGATAGAAGGATGAATGTTGTAGTAGCTATGAAACAAATACCTGATTTGCAGCAAATAAGGATTCGTAACCGGCAGCCCGTATTGGAAGATGTTCCCTGGACCATGGGGGCTATAGACAAGAACGCCCTGGAGGCTGCGGTGCAGATTAAAGAAGCCCAGGGGGGGAAGGTGGTCTTGCTTTCTGCCGGTAACGAGGAACTGGAAGATACGGCCAAGGAAGCTTTGGCCGCCGGAGCAGATGAAGCTCTGCTCATCATCGATGATGAGCTGGATGAGATGGGCAGTGCAGAGATCGCAAGAATATTGGCTGCGGCCATCCAGCGAATAGAGAAGGTAGACTTGATTATCTTTGGCGAGGGCAGCGGAGACAACTATTCCGGCCAGGTAGGCTCGCGAGTGGCGGAAATCCTGGGCCTGCCTCAGGTGGGTTATGCTTCCGCTATTGAGGTTCAAGGAGAAAGCTTGCGGGTAAGCCGTTCCCTGGAAGACGGTGAGGAGCTGGTGGAAGTAGGACTGCCAGCGGTGATAACTGTCATTTCCGGGATTAATGAGCCGCGCATAGCTTCCGTAACCCAGATACTAAAAGCCGGGAAAAAACCTAAGGAAATCCTGGACCTAAGTGATTTAGTTTTGGACCTGGGTGATATCTGCCCGGTAAAGACCGAGAGCAACCTGGCTCCCGAGAGTGACCGCAAGCGGGTAGCCGTCAAGAGTGTTGACGAACTGGTAGCGGCCCTTAAGGGCGAAAACCTAATCGGGAGGTAGGAGAAATGGCAGGAATACTGATTTATAGTGATAAAGACAAGCTGGCTCGAGAATTATTGACTGTGGCCGGTTTAATGGCTGATGCTCGGGGTGGGGAAGTAAAGGCGGCTTGTATAAACAATGCCAGCCAATGCCAGCTCTTATCGGCTGCTGGAGCCAGGGTATATAAGATAGAAAACCCGGCAGTGCTTCCGGCTGATGTCGCCAATGTGGCGGTGGCCTTAAAAGAGGCTTGCGGGAAGCTGGACTGTTCCATAGTATTGCTATCCTCTGACCGGCGGGGCCGCGAACTGGCCGGGCGTCTGGCCCAGGTCCTGGGAGCGGGTTGCCTGACGGATATTTCCGCAGTCAAGGTGGAAGGGGAGCAGATTCATTGCCAGCGTAATGCGCTGGGCGGGGCTACCATAGCCACCCAGTATATAGATGGGGGAAAGCAGGTGCTGGCTATAGTGCCGCGGGCTTTTGCTCCAGCTCCGGATCGGGATGGCGGCAGTATCGATGAACTGCAAGTGGAAGTCCCACCTTCCCGGATTAAATTACTGGAATTCCGGGCTAAGGACAGCAGCAGTGCAAATATAGAAGAAGCTACGGTGCTGGTGGTGGCAGGACAGGGCTTGAACAGCCAGGAAGACCTGGCTGCGGTGGAAAGCCTAGCGAAGAAGCTCGGAGGAGAAATTGCCTGTTCCAAACCGCTGGCTACAGATAAGAAATGGCTACCGGAAGACAGGGTCATTGGGCTCTCTGGCAAGAAGTGCCAGCCGGATCTGGCCGTTTTGCTGGGTATTTCCGGACAGGTGCAGTTTACGGTGGGCATCCGTGATGCCCGGGTGATTGTGGCAGTCAATTCCGATGAAAATGCCTATATACACCAAATGGCTGATTACTCTATGGTGGCCGATTTGCACCAGGTGGTCAAAGAGCTAAATAACGCTCTTGCTTAAAACAAGCCTGCAATATTAGCGATTTGAGAGCCCCCTGTCAAGGGGGCTTATGTTTTTTTCATCTCGTTTTCCTTGCTCTTGCTTCCTCCCTGGTATATATTTTTATACGAGGCGAAATATGTCCCCCGCTAAGCAGCTGGTTCCTATTAACAAAAGCAGGGTGTGTTGAAACTGCTCCGCAGTTTCTCCCGATGCTTAAAGATGCTCTTAGCAGAATCATAGGGCTGGTATTGGCAGCGAGAGGAAGGTTGTGAAGGGAATGGAAATAACTCTAGGCTTCTTGGCCTTAAGTATCTTTTTACTTTATTCCGTTTACTTCATTAAAATTATCAAAGGTAATCCAGAGAGCTTTGAACTGGAGTTGCTAAGCTCTTTGGCTAATTGGATGATAGAGAAGGGAGCCAAGAGCCAGGTCCGCATATGGCTGATGCTCCTTTTTTCCCTCCTATTAGAGGCAAGCTACTTTTTATTGGTAATCTTGATAGTAGCCAATCCGGTTATGCTTGGTTTTACCGTGCTTTTTGCCGCCTTTGAACTGCTTCATTTACTCGTCCTTGGATTAGCCTTCAAGCGTTTTTTCCAGGGCCAAAAAGTACTAAAAGAAGTCTTCAACTGGAAGATGGAGAGAAGCAGTGCCCTCTTATTTTTCACCTATTCCCTGCTGGTGCTCATTAACCTTTGGTGGATATAAACAAACACTTATTAATCAACTTCAGCCCCATCAGTGGAAAAAACGGGATTGGAGAGCATGAGGGGAATAAAATTATCCTCCTTTTGTATGCCAATTATCCCATAATAACTAACCTGGGAATTGGATTTGAAGTAGCAGGTCCCGTCCAGTTCCTCTACGGGTAATTCGAAGGTATTTGAGCTGGAAGCGGATTCGTGTAATCGTATAGCCAATGAATTTATCCCAATATTAGGACCATATTTTGCTTCAAGCTGTTTCCAACGCTTAGGATTAATTCTCCAGTAAGCCAGGATATAACCGGGATGAGAGCTTAAATGGAGTACATCGCCAGTTTCCTGTTCTGGTTCCAGGTATTTGAACAATTCCTGAGCGGTCTCTAGGTGAAAATCGATTTCTTCCCGTTCTTCATTTTTTTTGCGTGTATCCAGGCTGGAAATTACCCAGTAGAGCATAAGTGCCACCACCAGGGTTAAAAGAAAAATATAAAGTATTGGACTCAAAACTTGTCAACCTCCTTCGCTTTAATAGTTTTTCCTTAAATCAGCGAAAAAATAAGATGTATAATTAAAGAGAATGGAAAGGGGGATTTTCTTGGAAGGGATTAACGGACAGCAGCTTAAGTGGAACTGGTTGGAGCCAATACTGGTGTATTTGGGAATACTGTTCTCCGGCCTGCTGTTTAGTTTTTGTAGTGAAGAAATAGCCTTTTTAATGCTGACTATAGGGATGCCGCAGACAGAAATGGCTTTTTTTGCGGTAGCTTATATTTTTCAATTTCTAGTTACAGTTTTATTGGTTCTATTTCTAAGTGTTTTTGTTAATAATGCCGGCTTGAATGACCTGGGTCTTAAAAATACCAGCTGGAGCAACTACTGGCGCTATGGAATTATGGGTGGCTTACTATTAATGTTGCTGGTACTGCTGCTGGGACTACCCATCAATTACCTCCAACCCGATATCCAGCCCCAGGTTTTTGAAGAGATGCTCCGTTCCGTTCAAGGTGGTTCTGAATTTATAATGTTGTTGGTAATGGGAGCAGTACTGGCACCGATTTCTGAAGAGCTCTTTTACCGGGGAATGATATACCCGGTGGTAAGGGGCTACCTTGGCCCTCGATGGGGAGCAATTGCAGCGGGTTTGATTTTTGGCTTGGCCCATTGGGATTTTTGGCGTACTATACCACTGGCGGTAGGTGGTGCCGTACTCTGCTATTTTTATGAAAAAACCGGGAGCATCCTGGTTACTATGCTGGCCCATGGCGTATGGAACGGAGTAATGGCTGTTATTGTTTATTTCAGCCTGATTAATGTATAACCTCCCTGCTTGTCAAGCAGATGTAGTATGTGTAAAATATTTTTTGGAGCGGTAGATAGTGATATTTCGCTAAAATTCGTATTGATGGAGGATGATGTAAATGCCAGTTTATGACTATCGCTGTGAAAACTGCGGCTGTTTTGAAAAGATGCAGAAAATTACGGAGGATGCACTGAGCGAGTGCCCCAGTTGTGGAGGCAAGGTGCAAAGGTTGATAAGTAAAAATGTAGCCATTGTCTTTAAAGGTTCAGGTTTTTATGCCACTGATAACCAGCAGCAACTTAAAAATAAAGCTCGGGCTGTAAATAAAGAAAGGCAAAAGGACAACGAGGCTTTGCTGGATGGGGATGTAAAATCCTTCGTTAAGCAATCTGATAGCAGCGATAAAAAAATTGCGGAAGCTTGATTCCCGTAAAGGGGAATCTTTTTTTATGTGGAAATAGTAAAATAGGGCAATTAAGAGTAAAAACGGATATGACCGCTATATGCTTGGCCCCGGGCGCTGGGTGGAAAGTTCCTGAGGCTGATTATGGTGGGAATTTGCGGAAATGCCACAAATATTGGAAAAGCAGGTGGGCCAGGTGGATATAGGCGATATGAAGGTTATTAATATCGTGGAGGAACTGGTTTGGGAATGCTTTAAGGAGGTAATTGAACACCGCCCAGGAATATGTCGCTGTGACCGCTGTATGGCTGATGTGTGTGCGCTGGCTTTGAACAAGATGAAACCCCGTTATGTGGCCAGTGACAAGGGTGAAGTCATCTCCAAAGCCGCTTTTTTGGAAAAAGAATTAAAGATAGAGTTGCTGGTTGCGGTGGCTGATGCAGTGGAGATAGTAAAAGTCAATCCCCGGCATGAAATGGAGTAGTAATGAAAGAGATAATAATTTATACTGATGGGGCTTGTTCGGGAAATCCAGGTCCGGGAGGCTGGGGAGCAGTACTTGCATATGGAGAGCATCAAAAAGAAATCGCCGGGGCTGAAGCTGATACCACCAACCAGCGTATGGAATTAATGGCAGTAATAGAAGCTTTGAAGGCTATAAAGGGCAGCGGATGGGAGATCAGGGTTTATTCGGACAGCGCCTATTTTATTAATGCAATTCAAAAGGGTTGGCTGGAGAATTGGCAAAGGAATGGCTGGAAGAATAGCAAAAAAGAGGATGTGGCCAACCAGGATCTATGGAAAGCACTTATTCCCTTGCTGCGAAAGAATCGGGTACGAGTAGAAAAGGTTAAAGGTCATTCCGGCGACAGGTGGAATGAACGCTGTGACCAGTTGGCCCGTAATGCCATAAAAAGTTTGGGCTAAGTCGTTACTCACTGTCAATTACATCTATTAACACTTGTAATTTTGCCTGAGTGCCGGGCCACAACCACCGATGAAAATAGGGAAAGCAACAAGTGCGAATTTTTTGACGCTGATTAACGCTGATTTATTAAGATTTTATAAGATAGTATCAGCGTAAACCACCTTGCGGGTACCACTGATGATCCCTGCGGTTGCTTTTAAGGTTGCTGCGCCCGAAGGATCAGCGTCCTTCTGCGTCTAAACCCAAATTTTCTTACTAACCCCCCATAGCCCAGGGGCCACAACCACTGATGAAAAGTGAGTTAGTAGGTGCTGAAATAGTAAGATGTAGTAGGAATCAATTAACCCCTCACCCCTTACGCCTCACGCCTCACTTTTCTTATTAACCATACATACTTATACTTTCGGCAGTAGAATTAAAACTTGTGTTTTATTTTGTGGAGGGTAACTCGTGAAGAAGCTGGAACTATATACCGGAACGGAGCAGGGAAAACCGGCGATAGGCATTAGACTGGGAGGAGAAGCCAGTATTCAGGATTTGCTGGATCTCTGGCAACCTCTCTGTGATGACAGCGAGCTTTTCAAATCCTATGCCGCCGGTAACCACGCTACTTGTCGGGGATGCTTGCATAATTGCTGCCAGACGGCTTATGTAATCCCCGATCTTATTTCCTTTAAAAAGATGGCCGCTCATTTGCACTTGACTTATAAGGAATTTCTCTCCGCGGACTTTTTTGATGCGGAGAAACTGGAAGCGGGAATCGTTCGGATGAAACCCAATCCCTGCATATTTTTACAGGATAATATCTGTAGTATTTACCCCTTGCGCTCTCTTATCTGCCGTTTTTATATCTGTTGCCAGTTGATGGGGGATTGCGAGCAGCTGATTTATTCTATCTGCTGGAGCGGATCGGCAGCCACCCAGTTGTTTGCCGAACAAGAAGGACTCATCAACAGCAAGGGAAGCGGAGCTTTGAGCAGTTTTGATTTGATGTTTAAAAGGCTAATGGAAGAGTACCGCTTTGATCCCCGGGTTCAGCTTTTCTTACAGGCCAATGATTACTACGATATTCCTCTCTCGGCTTTTACCGCTGCCGATATTTAATAATCCTTCAACAATATTGCAAGATTCTGGCTTTTCAGCTTTTTTTCCTGCTCGTGCAGGATTTTGAGCCGGGGAAAGGAATATATTAAGTTGGTGCATTTTTTGATTTTGGAGGTGAGAAAACTCGAGTTTTAGTAATATTTAAGCATCGGAAGAAACTGCGGAGCAGTTTCAACACACCCCGCTGCAACGAGGCTGGGGATTAGAACCCGCTGCCTGTTTTGTTAATGGGAACCCGACCGCTTAAAGAAGCGGGAAATATTTCGCCTCGTTATAATGAGGATAAAGGGAGGTAAAAAATTGATAAGGGGAAGAAAATCGAGATGGGCCATGCTGCTCTGCCTGCTACTGGCCGTGGCGTTGCTAGCCGGCTGCAGCAGCAACAAGGAAGCAGCCGAGGGCAATAAGGATGCGGACAAGAGCCAGGAAGAAGCAATCAAACTGGGTTTCCTGGGAGCAACTACCGGTGATGTGGCCAACTATGGCATTCCCGGTAAAAAGGGAATGGAAATGGCTATTGATGATTTGAATGCCCAGGGTGGTATATTGGGTAAGAAGGTAGAAGGGGTCTATGAAGATAATAAAGGGGAAAATTCAGAAATAGCTCTGATTGCCACCAAATACATTACCAGGGATAAAGTTGTGGCTATGGTGGGTGACCCCTGTACCGGTCTAACCAAAGTAGCTGCTGATATAGCTCAAAAGAACAAAGTAGTTATATTTTCCGCCGGGGCTACGGGCACCGGTGTGGTAGAAATTGGGGATTATGTATTCCGCAACACCCTTTTGGACCAATTCGCCGTTCCTTCCGTGGTTGATTGGATGATGAACAGCAAGGGATGGAAGAAATTTGCTATAATTACTTCGCTTAATAATGGTTACAGCACTGCCCTGACTCCAGTTTTCCAGGAAGCCATTAAGGCCAAAGGCGGGAAGATTGTAATTGAAGATACCATAAATAATGGGGAAACGGATTTCACCGCCCAGATTACCAAACTGAAGAATACCGGGGCGGATGTTCTGGTATTTACCGGCTATTACCGCGAAGCAGCCCTGTTGCAGAATGAAGCCAAAAAACAGGGACTCGACATCACCCTCTTAGGTGGGGATGGCCTTTATGGACACGACTTGATTAAACTGGGCAAAGATGCGGTGGAAGAAAAGGTAATATACTATTGCGGCTTCAGTAGTGACCAGCCCAGTCCCGAGACGGACGCTTTTATCAAAAAGTATGTAGAAAAATATAAGGAACAACCGGATATGTTCTCCGCTCAGTATTATGATGCGATTATGATTCTGGCTAAAGCCATGACCGATGCCAAGAGTACGGATCCTTCAGTTTTTAAGGACGAACTAGCCAAGTTAAAGGATTATCCGGGAGTATCCGGAAACACTACTTTCAGGGCTGATCGGGAACCAATAAAGAGCCCGATTTGTCTCATTACGGTTAAGGACGGAGAATTTTTCCTCCTGGAGAAAATCCCCGTAAAAGTTCAGTAAGCCTGAGTGAATAATGGAGTGCAGTGATAGCCCGCCCTCTGGGCAGGCTATCACCTAACTTTTAGGGGTATTGTAAAAAGGCCCTGAGGACTTTTTTACAATAACCCTAAAAAATTTACAACAATAATCGCGCCAAGCGTCAGGGAGGAAATTTATGTTCTGGGAACAATTGCTGAACGGTCTGACCCTGGGAAGCACCTATGCCTTGATTGCCCTGGGTTATACCATGGTTTACGGAATAGTCCAACTGATTAATTTTGCCCATGGTGAGATTTATATGTTTGGAGCTTTTGCCGGGCTTATTCTGGTTTCATTCTTCGGTTTCAACTTGATAGCAGCTATGCTGGCAGCCATGCTTTTCTGCATGCTCTTGGGGATTTTGGTTGAAAGAATCGCCTATCGCCCCCTCCGGGGCAAGTCCTCCCGCCTTTCGGCACTGATCAGTGCGATCGGAGTATCTATTTTTCTTTCCACCCTGATGGCCCTGATGGCTGGAACCAATACCCATCGCTACCCGGAAGTGATTGCCCATCAGTCTTACCATCTAGGCTCGCTGGATCTTTCCCTCATGCAGATTCTCATCCTGATGATTTCGGCCTTGTTAATGATCGGCCTGCAATTCATGGTGCAAAAGACCCGTATAGGCAAAGCTATGCGGGCCTGTTCGCAGGATCTGGATGCTTCCTATCTGATGGGGATTAATGTCAACCGGGTTATTTCTTTTACTTTTGCCGTAGGCTCGGCTCTGGCGGCTGCCGGGGGAGTAATGGTAGGGGTATATTATAACGCGGTTTGGCCCTATATGGGAATGATGGCCGGCTTAAAAGCCTTTGCGGCAGCGGTAATGGGGGGAATCGGCTCCATACCGGGAGCCATGATTGGTGGTTTGAGCCTGGGGATAATGGAAATAATGGGGGTGGCCTATCTTTCCTCCTCCTATAAGGATGCTATTGCTTTCGGCATGTTAATTCTGGTTTTATTGATTCGTCCCCAGGGCTTGATGGGGCAGAAGATATCGAAGAAGGTGTAACCGTGAATGGTCTGGATGCAGCAATAACCCAATACATTGATCCCTATTACCTGCGCATAATGATTTTGCTGGGAATAAATATTATCCTGGCCCTGGGCTTGAACCTGATTACCGGTGTTACCGGCCAGTTATCCATGGGCCATGCCGGCTTTATGAGTATTGGCGCCTATACCTCGGCCATTCTTTCTATGCAATTTGGTTTTTCCTATCTCATGGCACTACTTGCCGGGGCTGTGGTAGCGGCGTTTTTTGGCTTTTTGATCGGCATACCCACGCTGCGTCTGGAAGGCGACTACCTGGCCATGGTTACTATCGGTTTTGCGGAAATCATACGGGTATTTTTTCTTAATTTTGAACCCGGAGGCAAAGCAGTGGGATTATCGGGTATTCCCCAGCATACCAACTTCATTACTGTGTGGCTTATTGCTCTGCTCATTATCGCCCTTAATACCCGTTTGTTAAAATCCCGTATGGGGCGGGCCTTTTATGCTATCAGGGAAAACGAGATAGCCGCTGCATCGACCGGGATTGACACCACTCGCTTAAAAATACTGGCTTTCACTGCCGGTTCTTTTTTAGGCGGACTGGGGGGAGGCCTGTACTCTCATTATATGTATTATATTAATCCGCAGGATTTCGGCTTTATGAAGTCGATTGAGCTTTTAAACATGGTTATACTGGGTGGAATGGGGAGCATTCCCGGTACCATTCTGGGTTCTTTTATACTTACCCTGGCCCCGGAAATGCTGCGTATTGTGGCGGAATACCGGCTTCTCTTCTACGGAGCCCTCTTGGTGATTCTGATGATTTTCCGTCCCAATGGGATTTTAGGTGATGTCCGCATATATGACCTTAAAAAGCGCTGGGGGCGAAAAGAGGTGAAAACATGCCAGTCTTGACCCTGGAAGGAATCAGCCAGGAGTTCGGAGGTTTGAGGGCCCTGGATGGGGTGAATATGGTGGTGGAAGAAGGGGAGATTTTCGGTATTATCGGCCCTAATGGGGCGGGTAAAACCACTCTGTTTAATATTATCACCGGTATATATGTTCCCAGTGAAGGGGACTTGATTTTTAAGGAACGCAGGATCAACCGGATGGCCACCCATAATATCGCGCGGCTGGGTATAGGGCGGACTTTTCAAAATATCCGTCTTTTTAACAAGCTTTCGGTTCTGGACAATGTGCGGGTCGGCAGCCACGGCATCAGCCGCAGCGGTTTCTTTAAAAGTCTCCTGGGACTGCCCTCCATGCTGCGGGAAGAAAAGGAGATTAAGAGCCGGGCTGAGGAATTGCTGGAGCTGGTAGGTCTTTATGATAAGAAGATGGAATATGCCGATAACCTGGCCTATGGGGAGCAAAGGCGGCTGGAGATTGCCCGGGCCCTGGCATTAAAGCCCAGTTTATTATTGCTGGACGAGCCTGCCGCTGGGATGAACAGCGGGGAAAAAGTCGAGCTGATGAAATTGATTGAGCAAATCAGGCAGGAAATGAAGCTTACTATTTTGTTGGTGGAGCATGATATGAGCCTGGTGATGAATATATGTGAGCGTATCGCTGTGCTGGATTATGGAAGAAAGATTGCCGAGGGTCCACCGGAGGAAATAAAAAATGATGAAAGGGTAATACAGTCGTATCTGGGAGTTGGGGCATGAGACCGGTTTTTATATATGCTTTGATTTTCTTTTCCGTGCTCTGTATGGCCACATCATCTATTATTATAAGGTTTTCCGCCGCGCCCGCCATGATAATTGCCCTCTATCGCGTAGTTTTCACTGCTGGCCTGGCAGCCCTGCTGGGAAGCCGGGATATCTTTCCCAATATCAAGAAGATGCCCCGCCGGGATTTTATTCTAATTATAATAGCGGGGTTCTTCCTGGCCCTGCATTTTGCCTTCTGGATTAGCTCCCTCAACTATACCAGCATTCCCAGTTCGGTGCTTTTTACCAACCTGCAGGTGATTTTTGTTTTGCTTTTTTCCATTTTTATTCTCCGGGAAAAGATGAAACAGCAGGTGATAGCCGGTATAATAGTAGCCGTTTTGGGCAGCAGCCTCATTGCCGGCGGTGACCTGGGTTCAGGACGAATTTATGGAGATATGCTGGCTTTGCTGAGTGGTTTTTTTGTTGCCGTTTATTTTATCATCGGACGCTATGTGCGGGTGCGGGTAGATGTTTGGCCTTATACCTCTATGGTAGCGCTGGTGGCGGTTCTGGTATTGCTCCCGGCTTCAGCCCTGGCTGGTTTGCCTTTGCTTTCCTATCCCCCGCGGGAATGGATTTTGTTTTTTTTGCTGGCCCTGGGACCGGGCCTGGCTGGACATGGGATTCTCAACTGGGCTTTGAAATATGTAAAGGCTCCCATTGTGGCAGTATCAATACTGGGAGAATCAGTGGGAGCCAGTATACTTGCTTTTTTGGTCTTTGGCGAGCTCTTGCTCTGGTACCAAATGATAGGTGGAGTCCTCATCCTCCTGGGCATTTATGTGGCGGCCGTCAATGAGGCTCGTAGCGGGGAGCAACTTTTAAAGCGGAAAACGGAGGACGGAAGACGGAAGACGGAGGGCGGAGAATGTTGGTGATCAGAAGGGGTATTCCCTGCTAATCGTTCTATTCAAGCGCTAAATCAGTCTGCCTTTCATCGGTGGTTGTGGCCCCCTGGGCCATGTGTGGTTAGTGTGATTAGCAATTGTTCAACCATCGTTTGACTACCGTTCAACTACCGCTTAACTATTGTTTATCACCGTTGGTTGGGCCATGGCCTATTTATAAAGTGTGGTCAAACGGGTGCTGGGGAAATAATGTCCCACGATTTGGTTGGCCTTTTGGCCTTCTTTGGCCATGGTATAAGCTCCCCATTGTTCCATCCCGCAGCCGTGACCCCAACCGCTGCCTTTAAAGACAATATTATTGCCCTCTGCCTTTACGCTGCTTAATACCGTGGAATATAAGCGATCAAAGCCTATTTTCTCGCGGAGCATGGCAGCAGGCATGGAAGTCTTGCCGGCGCTTATGGTCAGGGCACGGCCGGAAGGACCTTTCTTGCTGATTCTTATGTCATCCAAAGGACCGGCTTTAGCCCCCATAATATTTTTCACTTCCCAGCGGGGCACTTTTACTGTCCAGCTTTTGTATTTAGCCGGGGCATATTTCATACCATTGGTCTTTACTGGAACGATATAGGCTGAGGCTTTATTCTTTAATTTCGGAAAGCCTTCGCTTATGCTGGCGGTCTTGTCTTTGGATAGAGAGTGGAAGAGAGCATAAACGAACTTGCCATTATAGGTAAGAACCTGACCCCGGGTGGCATTTACCGCTTTGGAGATAGCCGGGGTAATTTTCTTTTCATCGTAGGCTTGAAATTCTGTATGGTCATCACTGGCATCGGTATTATGCTTTTGCCGAGTGCCGTTTTCATATTCCAGAAGGGCCAGGGTCATGGTTCGAGCTACAATCGCCTGGGCTTTCAGTGCTTCCGGGGGATATTTAGGTCCGATTTCTGCTGCCACAACCCCTTTCAGGTACTCTTCCAGTTTTAAATTCTGTTTTTCCCCGGTAGCTTTTCGAAATAGAGTGATATTTGGTTCTGTCTTATATTTACTTACCTCGCGAGCCATTTTTACTGATTTTAAGGGTTTGGGGGCCGGCTTTTGTGCTTGCTTCTGGCAGCCGCCGACAAAGGCCAGGAAACAAACAAGCAAGATAGAGACTAGGATTGCCAGACACTTATTCTTCCTCAACAAGCAGATCGCTCCTTTACTTTTCGATTAGTTTACCCTGCGGACAATATGCCTATGTCTGGCAAACTCAGGGACTTTTCGACTGGGCAAGACAAGGATATTGATATATAATAGGATGTCAAGGGGGACGGTCCTTTTGACACGCTTTTAACACGGTAACCCCTACACCTTACTCCTTACTTTTCTTACTAAAATGGGAATTAGGAGGGACCTGCTTGCAAATTGTGCTGGTGGAGCCGGAAATCCCGCAGAATACGGGAAATATCGCCAGAACTTGTGCTTTAACCAAAACGGCTCTACACCTGGTCAAACCTTTGGGTTTTTCACTGGCCGACCGTTTTTTAAAAAGAGCCGGTCTTGACTATTGGGATAAGGTTGAGATACAACTATGGGAAAGCTTTGGGGATTTGCTGGAGGCAAATCCGGGGGCAGTATTTTTTTTGGCCACTACCCGGGCAGGACAAGCCTACCATCAGGTAAGTTACCCTCAAGATAGCTGGCTGGTATTCGGGCGGGAAAGCAGTGGATTACCTGTTTCTATTTTAAAAAGCTTTCCCGATACCCAGATTCGCATCCCTATGCAGGACATCGGCCGTTCTCTTAACTTGTCCAATTCGGTAGCCATTATATTATACGAAGCATTGAGACAGAATTCATTCCCGGGTTTACTATAACTGGCAAATATCTTCTATAAATGAAAAGACAAAAAGAAAAACCCCGGTAGGGGTTTTTGTTTATTAATAATCGTAGCGTTGCATTTAGTCGTCTGCAGGAATCGGGGCTTCTACAGGGCAGACATCAGCGCAAGATCCACATTCTGTGCACAGTTCAGGGTCGATTTCAAATTTATCTTCACCCTCACTAATGGCTTCTACCGGGCATTCATCTACACATATTCCGCAAGAAATACATTCGTCTGTGATGATATAGGACAACAGGCTCCCTCCTTTACTGTAATAAAACTATAAGAATTATAATTAACGAGTTTTTGTTTGTCAATTTTATTTGCCGGAGAACAGCCGTTGTTGCATATGTGTTAAGCAGCACAAATATCTGCTAAAATATTATTCATTGAATGGGAGTGAATAAAAAACCACAGGTTTTTATTCACATCTACCCCGTGAGCACGAGTAGCAGACGAGGTGCGAACGGCTGGTAGCCCTTCTGTCAGGGATGGCGAGACGAGCGGCGAGCCGTTAGGCGAAGCCGGAGTCCGCATCCTACGACTGAATGGCCATAGGACTTTTAGTCGCAAGAGTATTATTTCTTGTATCTATTTATTATTGACTCCACTGCGAAAACCCCTTTTGTTGCATAAGGGTTGCATAAATATACAAAG
>ENA-UOOK01001531-UOOK01001531.1-fermentation-metagenome-genome-assembly--contig:-NODE-1531-length-30284-cov-4.867941_pt1 | contig 30284 bp, 30 predicted proteins | sample MGYA00245777_ERZ724023 | MGnify/ENA primary metagenome ERZ724023 (study PRJEB28704, sample SAMN03018312) | fermentation metagenome | biome: anthropogenic terrestrial biome; feature: soil; material...
GTTATACGTGGGCAGGAATGGTAACCCGATCGCTTTGAACAGCAGTTGGAGGTACGACTGGCGGGCCGAGACAATAAATGTTGATTTGGGCCCCAGCGGTCCATCGAGTGTCAGGGCTGCATCCGAAGCGCCCACGGATAGTTTTGTGTGAACGCGATCCTTGCTGCCGTTTTTCTGCCTGATTTCCATCACCGAACTCAACGCGTTGCCACGGTTAGCCGGGAAAGCCCCGGTGTAAAAATCGATTTCCCGGACAAGTGGGTACATCTGCGAAAATCGAATACCGAACCAATCATCCGGGTCTATTCGGAAGCACACTCTCAGGAAGAAGCGGAAGAAATTGGCAAACAAATCATCGATATGATCAGGAATCTTGCCTAAGGTCGCATCAAACAGCCTTTTTATCACACAATTGCCACATCATTTTTTTTGACGTGGCAATTGCGTTAAATAATAAGATAAAGCCAAGAATGAATGAAAGATACATTGATCAGTCGCGATGATTTGCGCGGCCTGCATCCTGTTTTGCGGGGCAAATACGGCGACATGCTGATTGACTTCGGTATCAAAATATCGGCGTTGCACGTCCCCAATGAGATTTACAATCGTTCAAAACATCTTACAGGTCCGGCATTCTGTAAGGATGTTCTGGATAAACTGGGGATAAAGCGCACTATTCGGAATGAGCAGGTACTGCAGAACTTCAAGGACAAACCGTTTATCACCGTCTCCAATCATGCGTACGGCCACATCGACGGCATAGCTGCCATAGAGACGGTGGGCAGCCGGGTAGATCATTACAAGATGATGGTCAACATTATTCTCTCCTTTGTGGATACGATGGCAGAAAATTTCATTACCGTAAATCCAATGAAAAATGAAGAGAAAAACCGGTTCACCTTCGCCGGTATCAGAGAAAGTATTGCTCATCTACGGGAGGGCTATCCGATGGGGTTTTTCCCGTCGGGAGCTGTTTCCAACCTTTATTTCAGAAAAGGAAAATTTCAGATTGAAGACAGAGAGTGGCAGCCGGCAGTATTAAAGATTATCCAGAAAATGAAAATACCGGTCATCCCCATGCATATCTCCGGCCAGAACAGTCGCTCCTTTTATCTGTCGAAGGTATTTGGCTGGAAGTTCCGTAACCTCAGACTCTGTCACGAACTATACAACAAAAAAGGCAAAGAGATGATCATCACTTTTGGAGATCCGGTAATGCCGGAAGAGATTGATCAGTTCGGGGATGAGACTGCACGATTGGGAGAATTCCTGAAAGCAAGGACATACGCTTTGAAATAATTGTTTATCTTTGAATTCTCAAACAACACAGTATGGTCAAGTACTCTCTGCAACAAGTCAAGCAACGTTTCGGCATCATTGGCAACACTCCCGAGCTGGATCGCGCCATCGATGTGGCACTGCAGGTCGCTCCTACCGACCTGTCGGTACTTATTACAGGAGAAAGTGGCGTTGGGAAAGAAAATTTTCCGCAGATCATACATCTTCACAGCAAGAGAAAACATGGTCCCTACTTTGCCATCAACTGCGGCTCTATTCCCGAGGGAACCATTGACTCTGAGCTCTTCGGGCACGAGAAAGGCTCTTTCACGGGTGCTACCGGCACCAGGAAAGGTTATTTCGAAGTGGCCGACGGCGGCACACTCTTCCTCGACGAGGCAGGTGAACTACCCCTGTCCACACAGGCACGTCTGCTGCGGGTACTCGAAAGCGGAGAATTCATCAAGGTAGGATCTTCAAAGGTTGAAAAGAGTGATGTAAGGGTAGTGGCAGCTACCAACATGGATATGGTGAGAGCCGTGGAACAGGGAAAGTTTCGTGAGGACTTGTACTACCGGCTTAATTCTGTTCCTATCCGCATACCGCCCTTGCGGGACAGGAAAGAGGATATCCCCCTTCTTTTCAGGAAATTTGCCGGTGACTGCGCCGAAAAATACATGATGCCCTCCATCACCCTTACCGACGAGGCAAGGGAGATGTTAAAGAACTACCGTTGGCCCGGAAATATACGCCAGCTGAAGAACATCTCCGAACAGATATCCATCATTGAACAGGAACGTGTGATTGATGCCGATATCCTGCAGAAATACCTGCCCCACAACGAGGTTGGCATGCTTCCAGTCCCCTTGTCGCAGCTTCATGATACCGAACGAAAGTCGTTTGCCAACGAACGGGAGATATTGTACCAGGTTCTTTTCGACATGAAAAAAGATATCACCGACCTGAAGCAGGTAGTGAAAAGCATGATGGAAAGTTCCGGTCAGTCGGCAGCTGATTTTGGACCATCCTCAAACAGTATTCGTACCGCATCTGTCATTCATGAAGAGCAACCCCGTGTATCGGTCCCCGTAAAGTACGAAGCAATTCCCAAGAGCATACAGCTTGATGAGACGGGGAAGAATGATATTCAGGAAGCAACCGAATACGAAGAAAGCGCACTGTCAATCAGCGAAGTGGAAAAAGAGATGATCCTCAGGGCGCTTGAACGGCATAACGGCAAGCGTAAACTGGCTGCCGCCGATTTAGGTATTTCCGAGCGGACTCTTTACCGCAAGATTAAGGAATATAGTCTTGAATGTTGATTATCAGCGACAAAAGGGAACAAGTATGAAAATCCACATACACAGGCATTATTTCGTCCACATTGTGATTCTCTTCTCGATGATCGGCATCGTAAGTTCATGTAGACTGTCTTATTCTTTCAGGACGGCTTCCATAGATTATGACCTTACCAAGACTCTCTCCATCGGACACTTTATCAATCAGGCTCCCCTGGTATACCCTCCCCTGGAACAGCGTTTTAATGAAGAGATGAAAGACATGTTTACCCGCAACACGCGTTTACAGCTTGTGAATCAGAACGCCGACATGGAGATTGAGGGTGAAATTGTAGGTTATGAACTTACACCTCTGGCTGTGCAGGAAGATGCATTTGCTTCAGAAACCCGTCTGACGATGACGGTAAGGATGCGTTTTCGAAACAATAAGATCGATGTGCCCGAGACGCAGGAAACAATCTCCGCCAACCGTACATTCTCCAGCAACACTGTTTTCGATACGGTACAGGATCGGCTGATCAATGAGCTGATCGACGAAATTGTAGATCAGATATTTAATGCCACCATGGCAAACTGGTAACTCAATGGACAAGGACAAGCTTTACAAATTCATCGAAGAACCCGACACACTGATAACTGCCACTGAAGAGACACTTAAAACAGTGGTGGAAACTTACCCCTTTTTCCAGACCTCCCGATTGTTGTACACCAAATATCTGGATATGACAGATAGCGATCGTTACGTAAAAGAGCTCGGCACAACAGCTGTGATGTGTGCCGACAGGAGAAAGCTGTTCTATCTGATTTACGGGAAAAGCTATCGCAAGCAACTTACCCAGCCAGATGCAATTCATAATAGTGCGAAAGACAGAACCGAAGAGTTGCTTGATTCCTTCCTCACCTCACTTGGCGGAAGTGATATGAGTGAGACGACAACACTTGACAATGAAGCTCTGAATATTGTATCGACCGACTATTTCTCCTATCTGGAGCCGATGGAGGGAGAGAGGACTGCAGGTCCGTCAGAAGACCGGAAACTTCAACACCACGACATCATTGATGCCTTTATTGAAAAAGCTGCGACCGAGCCACTGTTCACTCCATATCAACCGGGAGTGAGGACAGATAATCAAAAAACCACTTCTGAAGAGGATGCCGGTGAATTTCTGACTGAAACATTGGCAAAAATCTATATCAAACAAAAAAAATATGAACAGGCGCTTACAATTATTAAACGTTTAAGTTTGAATTTTCCAAAAAAAAGTATTTACTTTGCCGACCAAATTCGTTTTCTGGAATTTTTGATTATGAATCAACATTTTGTTAAGTGAAAACGGAATTTTTTCTGTAAGAATTAAAACGAACAATATATGTATCTCTTTATTACAATCCTTATTCTGCTGGCTTCCATTCTGATGATCCTTGCCGTACTGGTACAAAAATCGAAAGGCGGCGGACTGGCAAGCGGATTTTCATCATCGAACCAGATCATGGGTGTACGGAAAACAACCGACTTTCTGGAAAAATTCACCTGGACTCTTGCAGGTATCGTAATGGTACTGAGCATATTGACTGCCAAATACACTGCTTCGCACAGCAATGCACCGCAATCGCAGGTGGAAGTGCAACAACCTGCACCACTCAACCCTGCCACCGCTCCCGATGTGACTCCCGGCTTGCCCGTACCTTCGCAGGTTCCAGCACAGCCAACCCCCGAAAATGGAACACCCGCAGAATAAACTTTTGTGCGCATCTTCTACATCTTCCTGCTTTGGTTGCTTCCCTTATTTGTCGATGCACAGGTAATCACATATGATACCATACCCGTGGCTCCGGACGATGAGCGAAATATTCATCGTTCCGGACAATCACGTAGTTTTACGGGAAAAGAGACATCCACCGGCATAAGGCGCGGAGACACAGAGAAGGGTCGTACTGCCATATTTGACAGGAGTAAAATTCGTATTGGCGCAAATCTCGGCTTGTCCGTGAGCCGAAACTATACAAGACTAGGCTTTGGTCCGCAGGCGGGATATCAGTTCAACCGCTATTTCATGGCGGGTGCCGGCATTAAATACTACTACTCGAAAGCAAGAACATCGGAATATACTGTCAGAGATAATTTACTGGGAGCAAACCTGTTTGGCTATTTTTATCCACTTTCTTTCATCACTGTTTTTGTACAACCCGAAACAAACTATATCTGGTCTGCTTTCACAAGGGAGTCTACAAAAGAAACAACCTCGCATAGCGGCCTTGTCCCCTCATTGATCGTAGGCGCAGGGGTTCGCCTGGGCCGCTCCCATATCACACTCAATTACGATCTTATCCAGCACGATTATTCTCCCCATCCCAGTGGCATCTACCTGGGTGTATCGGCATTCTTCTAGCGGAATACAATATCCCTTACGATGGGAATTTCAGCGTAATCATTCATCTTCCTGATCAGCCCCTCCTTGTTCATTGTCAGTTCCGCGCGAAGAACGGCCGATGTAAGATGTACATAGAGGATATTACGACGGAAATAAACCTCCCCTGTATATTTCGAGACACCCTCCCCCAGCACCTCATGCCATCCTCTGACGGCACGATGTTCGGCCAGCCTGACCTTTAACGTACTATTTTCATCGAAAAAATCAGAAAGTGCCCGGGACAAAGGTTGTGCGTTCTTTTTCAACATTTCTTTTTATTCATTTATCCGATTTATCTCTCCGTCTATCACCGAGTAGATATGCGCGTTATTATCGGCACGTTCCAGAATTCTGTCGAGTGATTCCCTGTTGGTATCGGAGATAAAAATCTGTCCGAAGCCATGACCGGAGACAAGCTTCACAATCTCCTCCACACGATGCATATCGAGCCGGTCGAAAATATCATCCAGCAGCAATATCGGAGTAGTATGCCCTGTTTGCAGCAAAAAATGAAATTGTGCCAGCTTCAGTGATACAAAGTAGGTCTTGTTCTGTCCCTGTGATCCCACTTTTTTAATGGGATAGCCGCCGAGCAGCATTTCCAGTTCATCGCGATGAATTCCAGTGGTAGTATGTCCCATTGCCATGTCGCGTTGTCTGTTTCTGCCGAGCATCTCCCCAAAATCAGCTTCATTGAGCTGGGAAATATAATCGAAGGAGACCTGCTCCCCGGATTGACTGATACGTGCATAAAAATCATTGAAGATGGGTATGAATTCATCGATAAATGCTTTGCGCTTCCGATGGATGAGGCTCCCCTCTTCAATCATCTGGTCTTCCCAAAGTTCCAGCAAGGTTGTATCAATAGCTTCTTCTTCATTTTTCAGTAGCACATTCCGCTGAAGCAAGGCTTTGGTATACCTTACCAGCGCACGCAGATACTCCTTGTCGAACTGGGAGATGGCCATATCCAGAAACTTGCGTCGTATTTCGCTGCCCCCGGTTATCAGCTCATTGTCGGCCGGTGAGATCATCACGAGGGGAATCAATCCGATATGATCGGAAAGACGTTCATACTCCTTCTTGTTGCGTTTAAACTGTTTCTTCTGCCGCCGCCGGATAGCGCTGTAAATCTCTTCACGGGTACTCTCTTCCGACAGGAATTTACCCTGTAGCATACACACATCGGCATCGTGGTGTATGATCTGCGAGTCTATGGGATTGGTATAACTTTTACAAAAAGAGAGATAATAGACTGCATCGAGCAGATTAGTCTTCCCCATGCCGTTGTTGCCTATGAAGCAGTTTATTTTGGGGGAAAGCTGCAGTTCTGCCTGCACCAGATTCTTATAGTTGATGATGGATAATTCTTCTAAAATCATGCTGCTTACATCGTTATTTCACATACCAGCCATCATATCCGCATACAGGCAGGCTTTTAACAGGCTGTGCTATTCCTCCATCAGCAATCGCTGAAGGTCCTCGGGAGAGATATTCATCTTCAGTCTGCCCTGTGAGGCAAAGGAGATACGTCCCCGTTCTTCGGAGACAATGATCACCCTGGCATCGGTTTCCTGTGATATGCCCAGTCCGGCGCGGTGCCTCAATCCCAGGTGGGTGGGGATATTGGGATTCTGGGAGATGGGCAGGATACATCCGGCGGCTTTCACTTTTTGTCCTACGATAATCATCGCACCATCGTGCAAGGGACTGTTTTTAAAGAAAATATTTTCGATAAGGCGAGAGGAAATATCGGCGTTTACAATTTCACCGGTCTGCTCATAAAGACCCAGGTGAATATCACCCTGTATGGCAATAAGCGCCCCGGTATTGGTTTTAGACATATTCATGCAAGCCAGCACGATGGCTGTAAGGTGTGAATTATCCTTCTTCTGCTTCTCTCCGGGGAAAAAAAGTTTTGTAATGAAATTCCATCCCTTTTTTGAACCGAGCGACATCAGAAAGCGCCTTATTTCGTCCTGAAAGAGTATGACCAGTAAAAACAGACCTACACTCACCAGCTGATCGAGGATGGAACCGAGCAACACCATGTTGAAAACCCGCGACACCAGTACCCAGATCACCATGAATACCATTATTCCGATGAAAAGGGGGCGCAGGCCCGATATCTTGACCAGCCTGAACAGGTAGTACAGCAGAAGTGCTACCAGCAATACATCAATAAAGTCCTTTATCCCGAAATGTGCAAACATACCTGTATACGCCGGTTATTGATCGAATTCGGTTATCTTACCCACAATCTTTACGCACTCCACTGCCTCTTTCACATCATGTACCCGCAAAATGGCCGCGCCGGAAAGCAAAGCCACCGTATTGAGGATGGAAGTACCGTTGAGACTCTCTTCCGGTGTGGAATCCAGCAACTTGTAAATCATCGATTTCCGCGAGATTCCTACCAGTATCGGCTCCTCAAAGATATGAAAATATTTCAGATAAGCCATCAATTCATAGTTCTGAGATAACGTTTTGCTGAAACCAAAACCGGGATCAATGATAACATCATTCACACCAAGGAGATTCAATCTGGCCTTGCGTTCCGAGAAATAATAAAGGATATCCTGGATCAGGTCATCGTAATCGGTCGACTGTTGCATGGTCTGCGGCACCCCTCTCATGTGCATCAGCACATAGGGTACCTGCAACTGAGCCACAACGGAAAACATGCGGTCATCGATCTGTCCGCCTGAGATGTCATTGATGATATTTACACCAAATTCCTCCACGGCTTGTTTGGCTATATCAGCGTAGAAGGTGTCGACCGACAGGATTGCATGAGGAAATTCGCTGCGAATGAGTCTCAGGGCAGGCATTAATCTGGCTGTCTCCTCCTTCTCCGTGAGGAAGGTGGAGAAGGGAGTGGTTGACTGCGCCCCGACATCTATTATACTACCCCCTTCATCAATGATTTGCCGGCAACGTTCGATTATTCCGTTATCAGCCTGCTTCCTGCTGGCTGCAAAAAAAGAGTCGGGCGTGATGTTGATGATGCCCATCACCTGAGGCAGCGACAAATCGAGCAGTTCCCCCGCTATGTTAATCGTTTTCTTCACTCTGAATTTAACACTCTTGTTTTTTAAGGATTCAATCTTCATTCTCCGGTACCGATCGCTGAATCACTGACCACTAACTGCTGAATCACAATACCGAATTGGGATCTTTCAAAGGATAATCCACCGTGTAGTGAAGCCCTCTGCTTTCTTTGCGGGCCATAGCCTGCTTGATGACCATGTAACCTACTTTGATGATGTTACGCAATTCGCAGATGTCGCGCGACACTACGGAGCGATGGAAGAAATCCTCGGTCTCCCGGAAAAGGATGTTTAGCCGATCCAGGGCGCGCTGCAGACGCAGGTCGGAGCGCACAATGCCTACGTAGGCCGACATCAATTGCCCTACCTCCTTGTAACTTTGCGTAATCAGCACCATCTCCTCGGGAGAGGTGGTACCTTCTGCATTCCAGGCAGGAATATCTTCTCTGAATGTATATTGCCTGAAAAGAGGCAGCGAGTGTTGCGCCGCTGCATCGGCAAATACCACAGCCTCGATGAGCGAGTTGGATGCCAGCCGGTTTGCTCCGTGTAATCCCGTGCAGGCACACTCCCCGTTGGCATATAGTCGCCCGATGCTTGTTTCTCCATCGAGATTCACTCTGATACCTCCGCACAGATAGTGAGCGGCGGGAGCCACGGGTATCATCTCCCGGGTAATGTCTATTCCGTAAGAGAGACATTTCTCGTAGATGCCCGGAAAGTGAGTCCTGGTCTCGTCTGGTTTTTTGTGTGTCACATCCAGATAAACATGATCTTCTCCCCTTTCTTTCATTTCCGTGTCGATAGCACGGGCTACAATATCACGCGGGGCCAGTGATCCGCGTGCATCATATTTGTGCATAAACTCTTTCCCGTCACATGTTTTCAGTACGCCGCCATAGCCCCGCATCGCCTCGGTGATGAGGAACGATGGTCTTGCCCCCGGATGATAAAGTGCCGTGGGATGAAACTGAACAAACTCCATCCCCCTGATTTCTCCCTTTGCACGTGCCACCATGGCAATGCCGTCACCCGTGGCGACCAACGGGTTGGTTGTAGTCTGATACACCGATCCGATACCTCCTGTTGCCATCATGGTCACACGTGAAAGAAAAGTATCAATATCATTGGTCACCTGATCGAGGATATAGGCACCATAACATTCAATGCCGGGAGTATGTCGGGTGACCACCTGTCCCAGATTGTGCTGCGTGAGGATCTCAATGGCAAAATGATGGTCGAACACCTCTATATTCGGATGATTGCGAATGGTGTTAATCAGGCTGACCTGGATCTCGGCGCCGGTACTGTCCTTGTGATGCAGGATCCGGAACTCGGAATGACCTCCTTCACGATGAAGATCGAAATTGCCTTTTTCATCCTTGTCGAAGTCCACTCCCCAGCTTATCAACTCACTGATCTGGGCGGGTGCCTCCTTCACCACTTTTTCCACGACTTGCAAGTCACATAATCCGCCGCCTGCATCGAGCGTATCGGCAATGTGCTTTTCAAAATTATCCCACGGGTTTGTGACCGATGCAATTCCTCCCTGCGCGTAATAAGTATTGGCATCTTCCAGCTGGTTTTTCGCGATAATGGCTACCTTCCCATATTTTGCCACTTTCAGGGCATAGCTCATTCCGGCAATGCCGGAACCAATCACCAGAAAATCATATCTGCGGGTCATCTTCTCTCTGTTTTGATTTTTCCATTGCAAATGTACACAATTATTCAGGGTTTTTCGAAGGAACGCACCATTTTTCCAGCCGCACAATATTCAGGAGTAAACATTGTTAAAAAGCTGGGTTTTATTTGCAAATACCCGACATTTGCTTTTCTTTGTACATCCAAGCAAAGAGACTGTTTAACATCATTTTATCAGATGAAACACTTACTTACTCTATTCCTTATCTTCATTCTTTCTGTACTGCAGGTCCTCCATGCCACAAACACGGGGCAACAGGCTGACTCCACTTTCATGCTTCGCGGCAGGGTGTTGGGGAGTGATACAAAAGAACCACTGCCCAATGCAAGCATCACCGTACAAAAAGCAAATGTGTCGAGCGTTACCAACCAGGACGGATACTTCTCCATACGGGTCCCTGCTTCAACCAGGAACATGCAACTGATTATCCATTACCTGGGATACGAGAACAAGGAGATACCAGTAGTTACCCTGATCGGCAATCCCAATGACCACATCATGCTGGCACCCTCTCCCATAGAACTTAGCGAAGTCCTGATTGTTTCGGGGGACGGGACAAATCTCGTAAGGGAAGCATTACAGCGGATTCCGGAGAACTACGCTGCGGACCCGAACATGATGGTCGCTTTTTATCGTGAATCGATAAAAAAAGGATCAAACTATATTTCTCTTGTAGAAGCTGTATTGGACGTTTACAAAGCATCATACCGCTCTTACAGCAACGACCAGGCCCGGATCTACATCGGCCGCAAAGCCACCGATATTTCACCGCGCGACACGGTGTTGCTAAAATTTCAGGGAGGTATCAGCGATGCCCTGATGCTTGATATTGCCAAGAACCCGGAAATTGTCTTCGGCACGGATGCTGCAGAGTACAACTTCCATGTCAACGGCCTGATTAACATCAACAACAAGCCACATTACATCATTTCTTTCCAGCCACACTCCGGATTAAAAGACATTCTCTTCAGGGGTACCATCTATCTGGATGCCGCCACGCTCGCTTTTGCCCGTATGGAATTTAATATGAATGTGGAAGACAGAAAAGATGCTGCAAACATCTTTATCAGGCGCAAGCCTTCCAAAATGCGGGTGGAGGTCAATAATGCCCAGTATGTGGTAAACTACATGGAAAACAATGGAAAATGGTTTTTCAGTTACAGCGCTACCGAAGTATCATTCCGGGTCAGATGGACCAATCGGTTTTTTGGACTGTTTGCCACCAACTATATTATCGGATCGGAGATCGCCGTCACCGACCGGTATAACGACAACGTGATAAAATTTCCACGCGATGAACGGATCCGGTCAACCGATGTGATCGCAGAAAAAGTGGAATCCTTCCTCGATCCAGGCTTCTGGGGTGAATACAATGTAATTGAACCGGACCAGCAAATCAATGATGCGATTAAAAGACTGAGCGACAAATTGCGAAGAAGAAAATAAAAGAGGAAAGCATTTGTAATTAAAAAAATTAAGCCTATCTTTGCAGCCCTAAAGTTTTTAAAAACGTAATATTTTACAACGTATGTATTTAGATTCTGCCAAAAAGAAGGAAATCTTTGCAAAGCACGGGAAGTCTAACACTGATACTGGCTCACCTGAAGCCCAGATAGCATTGTTTTCATACCGTATTTCGCATTTGACTCAACACCTGAAGTCAAACAAAAAAGATTATAACACAGAAAGAGCATTGAGAATTTTAGTGGGTAAACGTCGTCGTTTGCTCGATTACCTGATTGAGATTGATATTGAACGCTATCGCGCCATTATCAAGGAACTGGGTATCAGAAAATAATTTTCTCGAAAAATAACGGATGAGCACAGACAACGGAAGTTTGTTTGAAAATCGCCAAACGTTATTGAAAGATAAAAAAGGATGGAATCGATGATTTTATCCTTTTTTTAGCTCTAAACTTATTTTTACACACATTCAAAATAAGGATATGCTCCAAAATTATATTTTAAAACTATGTTTTATAATATGTTTTTTTATTTTGCCCATTCAAAAAAGCCGCTTATCTTTGTAACGATAACCTAAAACAATCTTTTTTACCTTAATGCTGATATCACGTTAACCAATACAAAAGAGGACTTCTCGACCGAGGTGTCCTCTTTTTTTTGTATTTTTTATACAAATATCCGTATATTCTCAGCGCTGTTCCGTCCGGATATATTCGGCTGCACTGAGGGCAGCGATGGTACCGTCGCTCACGGCAGTGGTCACCTGCCGGTATCGCTTCGCCACACAGTCGCCCGCTGCAAAAACGCCGGGCAGATCAGTTTTCATCGTTTCATCCACCAGGATTTCGCCCCTTTCATTCATCCCCACCAGTCCCTTGAAGGGTGCAGTATTGGGCATATACCCGATAAAGACAAAAACCCCGTCGGTTGCCAGATGAGTCCGCTCACCCGTTTTCAGATGTTCTATCTGCACCTTTTGCAGGGTACCGTTTCCTTCATATGCCCGCAATTCAGACCCCATTATAAAACTGATTTTCGGATTGAAACTGGCCTCTTCCACAGCATGTGCAAACGCCTGAAAATGATCGAACTGATGCACAATAGTAACATGTGACGCAAAATGGGTAAGAGTCACCGCCTCTTCCAGTGCTGAATTTCCACCACCTACAACAATCAGTTTTTTATCACGGAAGAAGTCGGCATCGCAGGTAGCACAGTAGGAGATGCCTCTCCCTTCAAACTCCTTCTCTCCTGGTATATTAAGAGAACGGGGTTTCCCGCCGGGAGCAAGAATAACCGTCCTGGCACGAAATATCCTTCCGTCTTCCAGTTCCACCTCCTTGATCTTTTCGGTCAAGCGATAATCCACAATTTTGACGTTGGCCCTGAGTGTACAACCAAAACTTTTTGCCTGCCGCTTCATGATATCGGCCAGTTCATAGCCTTTAATCATCTCCACTCCGGGATAGTTGGCAATCTCGTGGGTCAGTACCATCTGTCCGCCGGTCACTCCCTCACTCAGGATCAGGGTGTCCAGCTTTCCGCGGGATGTGTAAATACCCGCGGAGAGACCGGCAGCACCGGCACCCAGGATAATTACATCATATATCTTTTCCATTTCATCAAGAGAGATACTGATCCAGATTTTCCTTTACCTGCGCCATTGTCTGAATACTGGTTGTCGCCTTGGCCACCTTTCCATCCTTGTAGTACATGGTAAATGGTAATCCCATAAACCCGCGGCATTCGGGTGCAGTCCGGATCATATCCGACTCGGGGCTGTCGAATGCCATGGAATAAAATTTCACATTATCATACTCCTCCTCCAGCTCTTCCATAATTTCATACACCGGAATGCACATAGGTCCCATGCGCCCGCAACATACCATCACATTCTCGTTCTCGTTGATAATCTTCTGCAATTCGGCAGCCGTTTCAATTTCCCGAATATTGGTTCTTAAGTACTTCATTTTTTTATTGTTGTTTAAAATTTATTACTGGTTACAAAGGTAGAACATAACCGCATTGATCATGAAAAAAAAGGGCTGACATATTCCATGGATAGGAATGAGATATATCAGTTGTCAGGCTGATGTAAATCAGTTTCCCGAAAAAGATGGTATCTTTGTCGACAAAGGCAAAGAGAAGGACAATGGATGAATAAGGAAATGGATAATTGTGAAAAAATGGTGGCCTGTTTCCGTGATCTGAAGCCGGAAGAACTGGAGCTGATCAGCTCCGGCAAGACAGAGCTGACTTACCTGACCGGAGAAAACCTCTTTAAGCAGGGTGCTTTCTCCACACATGTACTGCTGGTAATGGACGGACTGGTCAAGGTATACCTGCAGACAGGAAGGGATAAACAACTTAATCTGCAACTGGCTAAAGCAGGCGATTTTCTGGCTTTTTCCGCCCTCTTTGGAGAGGCCCTGCACGCTACCTCGGCCGTGGCACTCACCGACACACAGGTATGTATGATCGATAAGGAGAAGATGCGGACGTTGCTGCTGCGCAACGCGGAATTCGCCATGCGCATTACCTCCCGTAACTACCGGAATGAAAGGCAGCTGCTCACCGTGATCGGAAACATAACCTATAAACAGATGCGCGGGAAGCTCGCCTCCGCACTGCTCTATCTTAGCGGCGATGATTTTCCGGGACAGGACGTCTTTGTCCACCTGTCACGTCAGGACCTAGCCAACTTCGCCTCGGTAGCCACGGAGAGCGCCATAAAACTGTTGAAGGAGTTTGAGCGAGACGGGATTATTATTCTTGAAGGAAAAGGAATCAGCATTGTCGACCGGGCAGAACTGGAAAAGATTGAGCGGTTGGGATAAATCGCGGCCTGCCCTGTCAACCGTTCTGGCTTATCAGCTTCAACATTTTTTTATCAATAATCTTTACCTGTCTGCCCTGCATCTGTATGATACCATCCTGGATAAATTCAGAAAGTGCACGGTTGATACTCTCCCGGCCGGCATCCACCCAGTTCCCTATATCCGATTGAGACAGCGGGAGAGTAAACTGATCCGACTGAAAAAGATTCTCCGAAAATTCGAGCAGCACGTCGGCAAGGTTTCCCCGCATCTGCTTCTGAGTGCGGCTTGCACAGCGCCGGTAAGCCTCCAGCTCGCTTTTGCACAACTCCATCAAAATATAACTGCTGAACTCTCTGTTCTCTCCCAACAAACGCTTGAACACCACCAAGTCAATAAAACAAACTTCGGAGTCGAGTACTGCCGTCACACTATACTGATTAATCTTATCACCAAAAGTAGTGGGCAGCCCCAGATAGGTAGGAGCCTTGACCAACTTTACAATCTGCTCGCGGGAAGGTCCGGATAGGTGAATCTTTGCCATTCCCTTACGAAGGAAGATGACATTCGTGGAAAAAACACCTTGTTTGATAATCGAATCACCTTTTTTGAATTTTACCACTGCATGGTTACCACTCAACATCTCGAGCTGGCAATCCTTCATGTTGACCGATGATCGCAACACGCAGGCACAGTCGGCACATTCATTTTCCATATGACAAAATTATTAATTTTCAATTTCATTAGACTTCCTCGTTAAACGGGAGCAGAGTAAGTTTATTTACTTTGCCGAGTGCAGTAAAAGTATAACCTGGATGATTACTATTATCATGCTCGTTTCATACTCCTTGTTTTGTTTGACAAAAATAGAGAAATATGTGACATTTATCACAAAAGAAGGTAATATTCTGCACCCGGAGAAAAAAAATTATTAGAGAAATAATTCTTTAATTTGCATACTATTCATTTACAAAATTATACAAAAAAATATGGAAAATACAAGTACCATTTCCCTGGAATCACTTCGCAATGAGCTGGAACAGCTCAAGGCAAAAATCACCCGTCTGGAAAAATCACGGAAGGATCAGCTCTCTATCGCCATCGTATCGGGCGATATGGACAAGATACTGGCAGCAATGATCATCTCTCTTGCAGCAGCAGCGATGGACTCGCAGGTGAAACTCTTCTTTTCGTTCTGGGCACTTTCGGCACTGCGTGACCCCGAAAAGAAGGCAAAAGGAAAAGATTTCATCCCGAAGATGTTTGGCATCATGCTACCCAAAGGGCGCAACAGGCTGAAGCTCTCCAATATGAACATGTGCGGCATGGGGCCTGTGATGATCAAAAAGCTCATGAAGAAACAAAACGTGTTGTCACTGGACGAAATGTTCCATCAGGCTGCCGAACTTGGTATAGAAATCACGGTGTGTGAAATGTCGATGAACATGATGGGATTCAAAAAAGAGGAAATGATCGATTATCCCCATCTTCGTTACGCGGGCGCTACCACTTTCGTAGCCGATGCAGGTGAAAGCAGCATGCAGTGGTTTATTTAAGGATTACAAACAATAATAACTATCAAACATTTACAACTATGACAACAGATGAATTAAAAGCATTGAAATCCAATTTAACGGTAGATGCACGTGGCACAGCTTGTCCTGGCCCGCTTTTGGCAGCAAAAAAAGCGATCGGCGAAATTGAGTCGGGCGAAATTATGGAAATCCTCTCGGCCGACGAAGGCACCAAAAACGACATTCCGCGCTGGTGTGAAAAAGTAGGACATGAGTATCTTGGCTTTTACGATGAAGACAGCTTCAGCCGTTTGTTTCTCATTAAGGATTAATTTTTCATATTACCATCTTTCACTCCCTGCTTACGATACTCTTTACAGGTACCGGCAGCAGGGTCCGAAATAAGGTTTAACACGTAACCGCTATGCCGTACGACAATAGACCTCCCAAAATTCTGGTTTTCTCTACCGATAAAATTTCCGATCCGGGAATCGACCAGGCAGGATTGAGAAAAATACATTATTCCCCCTCCGTATATGTCATCAACATGCCCTGTTCGTCCGGGATCAAGCCACGCTGGATCCTTCGTGCCTTTGAAAAAGGATTTGACGGTGTCTTTATTGCAGCCGACGGACACGAATGCTCCTATAGTGCGAGTTGTCCCGAACGTACCAACGACATCATCATTGCGTCACAGAAGCTGATGGCCGAAAAAAATATCAATCCCAAACGCATCCGTATGGCAGCATTGTGTTCCGTCTGTGCGGAGCCGTTTGTCAGTCATATGGAAAATTTCAGTAAAATTCTGGCAGGACTGGAAGAATAAACTCAATGTTGATTGTAATCGAAAGGCAGGATAATAAATTATGGATAAACGAAAAAACAACAATTTCGATACGCTGATCATTGGAGGTGGCATTGCAGGCCAGGAGGCAGCATTGAGTCTGGCAGACATGAATCATAGGGTACTGCTGGTGGAAAAAGGGCTTTCCATCGGGGGTAAGATGATTCAACTGAGCAAGGTGTTCCCGACGCTCGACTGTGCAGCGTGTATCACCACGCCCAAGATGTCGGAAACGGCACGCCACCCCAATATCACACTGATGCTGAACAGCGAGATCGACGGAATCAGTAAAAATGCAGATGACGACTTCGATGTCAACGTGACCAGCAAGCCCCGTTATGTTATTCAGGAAAACTGCACGGGATGTCAGGAGTGCGAGGTGGTATGTCCCGAAGTGCGCAGCGATGAATACAATGCAAACCTTGCGGGACGTAAAGTGGCCTATATTCCCTTCAGCCTGGCAAACCCGCGCATAGCCACCATTGACCGGCAGGATCATTCGGCACCCTGTATCAATGCATGCCCTGGTGGTGTCAAGGCATACGGATACATCACGCTGGCCCGCAACGGCCAGTATGAGGAAGCGATGAAGCTTCATCTGGAGGACATACCGTTTCCCGGCAGTCTGGGACGTGCCTGTTACCACCCTTGTCAGAATGCCTGTACACGCGGCTTGGTGGAACAGCCGGTGGATATCCGGAAGATAAAACGGTATTTCTCCGACTGGTATTATGACAAATATCCGCAGGCTCCTTCGGTGGAAATAAAGGAAAAAACAGGAAAGAAAGTAGCCGTGATCGGTTCCGGTCCTGCCGGAATAACGGCTGCCTATCACCTGGCACTAAAGGGTCACACCGTGACAATCTTTGAAGCGGCACCGGCGGCCGGAGGCATGTTGCGTTTGGCTTTACCTTCATACCGTGCACCAAAGGACATAGTGGACAGGGATTTACAAAATATCACCGTATTGGGTGTAAACATAGAGGTAAACAAAAAAATAACCGACCTGAAATCACTGAAGGAACAAGGTTTTGATGCCGTGTTTGTGGGTATCGGCACGCATAAGGCAAGTTCATCGGGAACGGAGGGGTCTGATTTGAAGGGTGTGGTGGATTGCTTGACCTTCCTTCGTGAAGCCAATATAGGCAGGCGTGAAGACTTGACGGGCAAAAAGGTGATGGTGATCGGTGGCGGCAATACGGCAATCGATGCCGCACGCACTTCGTTGCGCCTGGGTGCTGAAAAAGTCATAGTGGTCTATCGCCGCAGCCGTGAGGAGATGCCCTGCTTTGCTCCTGAAATAGAAGAGGCAGAAGAAGAAGGCGCAGTGATCAGCGTATTGCGCAATCCGGTAGAATATATCGGTGAAAACGGGCAAATCACCCGGATCCGGCTGACGAAGATGCAGCTGGGGGAGAAGGATGCCAGCGGCCGCCGCCGTGCAGAGCCCATCGCAGGATCGGAATACACGGAAGAGGTGGATTATGTGATTGAAGCCGTCGGGCTGCGTACCGATACCGCTGCATTTGTCGGACAGGTAGATCTGAACAAAAACGGCACCATCCGCACCGATGCCACGACGCTGCAGACTTCGGTGGATTATATTTTTGCCGGGGGGGATACCGTCACAGGGTCCACCACGCTGATTGAAGCTGCCGGGCAAGGAAAGAAAGCAGCTTTCTACATGGACAAATGGCTACGCGGTTTACAGATACACGATTTTGAAGAGGGAGACAAGCTTCCCGCCATAGACAAGCATATCGTCCTGAACAGATTTAAAGGTGAGAAGCGGCCGCAGGTGAAGAATGCAGTGATACCCCTGGCTGAACGGGCGCGCAGCTGGGAGGAAGTGGAAAAGACATTTACCGAGGAAGAGCTGAAGGCGAGCACGCAACGCTGCCTGGACTGTAGCAACTGCCGCGAGTGCCACCAGTGCGTAAATGTCTGTCCTGCCAACGCGATCGATTTTTCACAAAAAACGAAAAAACAGGAGATCAAGGCAAGATCGGTGATCGTCACCACAGGCTATAAACTGTTCCCGCCATCAGCCAAACCCAATTACGGTTATACGAAATATGCCAACGTGATCGATGCCATGCAGATGGACCGGTTGATTGCCCCTACCCGTCCGTTTAACAATGTTCTCCGGCCGGGTGACGGAAAAGTTTCCGACAATATTGCCTATATCCTCTGCACGGGATCGCGCGATTCGGCCATTGAAAACGGTGGATGCGGATCTGACTGCAGCAACAACCCCATCTGTTCGCAGATCTGCTGCATGTATTCCATCAAGCAGGCCCAGTTACTGATGGGTGCACTGCCCATGGCGGATATCACCATCTACTATATGGACATTCGTGCCTTCGGCAAGGGGTATGAGGAGTTCTTCCAGCAAACAAAAGGAATGGGTACGAATTTCGTAAAGGGGAAAGTGGCAAGAATCCGTGAAACAGACGACGGCAAAGGCGATTTGATTGTACGGTATGAAGACGTAACCAAGGGAGTCGTAAGAGAAGCCCGGCACGATCTGGTAGTCCTTTCCGTAGGTGTTGTGCCCAATAAGGATGTGCCGCACATGTTCAAGGGTGAAATGCTGGAGCTGGATGATTTCAACTTCGTCAAGCAGACGGATGAACTGGTGAACCCCGCCCTGACCAGTATCGAGGGCGTGTTTGTGGCTGGTGCCGCTTCGGGACCAAAAGATATCCCCGATTCAATCCTGTCTGCCGGTTGTGCCGCATCGGAGGTGGCCGGGTACCTGAGCCGGAAAGAAGTACTTCTGGATGACAACAAAGGTCGCTTTACCATCATGCAGCAGACAACAAAGGGGAAATCTATTTTACAACAGTAAGGAGGAACGACTATGAGACAAAGAATAGGTGTATATATATGCCATTGCGGTGGAAATATTTCCGATTATGTGGATGTGGAAGAACTGAGTATGATGTTCCACAAGGAAGATGGTGTCGTCGTTTCAAAGGATGTCATGTTCGCCTGTGCCGATTCCAACCAGAAAGCGATGGTGGAGGATATTCAGCAATACAACCTGGATGCGATTGTGGTGGCATCCTGCTCACCCAAGCTGCACCTGCACACGTTCAGGGCTGTGGCCGCACGGGCCGGGCTGAACCCGAACAACTATGTGCAGGTCAATATCCGCGAACAATGTTCATGGCCACACAGCGACCGTCCGCGGGAAGCAACGGTGAAAGCCGCCGGACTGATCCGTGCGGGCATCAACCGTGTCGCATATTCCGAAGCGCTGGACAGCATCGAGATTGAAGTGAAGAAAGCGGTCATGGTGATCGGTGCCGGCATTTCGGGCATGAAAGCAGCCATCGACCTGGCACGCTCCGGAAATGAAGTGTATCTGGTGGAGAAGGATTTCTTTCTGGGCGGCCACATCGCGCAGCAGGAAAAACTCTTCATGACGGGACAAAGCGGCAGGGAGATTGTGAAAAGATTGTACGACCAGATGAAGTCATACAAAAACATCACCGTTTTTACCGGAGCTACCGTCTCGAAAGTGACGGGCAGCCTTGGCAGCTTCAATATCGAAGTAAAGGTGAAACCCCGCTATATCAATGGCAAGGTCGATAAACAAACCGTAAAAAGAACGATGGATGATTGCCAGGTAACGGTAAGAGATGCCTTCAATGAAGGCCTCACCACGAGAAAAGCAATCTATAAGAATTATCCCGAAGCATTGCCCGATGTACCGGTTGTGGACATGGAAGCACTCAGGGATCACCCCGATTTTCTGGAAAAGCACAAGGCAGTCATCAATCCGAACGAACAGGAAGAAACCATTGCCCTGCTGGCAGGGTCGGTACTTGTCACCACCGGGTTTGACCATTACGAACCCAAGGAAGGTGAGTTCGGCTACCAGAATATCCCGAACGTGATCACGCTTCCCCAGTTGAACCGGTTGATGGAATTATCGCCTGAAAAGCTGGTTTACAACGGAAAAGAGATCAGAAGCGTGGCATTTATCTACTGCGTGGGTAGCCGCCAGAAAAAAGGCGAGAACAAATACTGCTCCCGCCAGTGCTGTACCTCTACCATCTATACGGCATTGCAGCTGAAAGAGAAATACGGAAAGATCCAAAATTACCATCTCTATCGCGATATACGTACCTACGGCAAACAGGAGATTCTGTACGACCGGGCATCGAAACAGGGTGACTTGTTTTTCAAATACGAAGAAAAGGAATTGCCGACGGTGGAAATGAACGGCAATGCGATCACGCTGAAGGTGAAAGATTATCTCACGAACAAGAAAGAGTTGGAAATCACGCCCGACCTGGTCGTTCTCGTCACCGGCATGGTGGCCCGGGCCGACGCGCCGCATATCTCCGAACTGTTTAAAATACCGATCGGAAACGATAAGTTCTTCAACGAGATACACCCAAAGCTAAAACCGGTGGAGACGGTGATCAAGGGCGTGTATATCGGTGGGACCTGCCAGGGCCCGAAAAACGTGAGCGAAGCGGTGCAGTCATCACTGGCAGGCGCCTCCAAGATCACGGCATTGCTGAAAAGCGGTACCGTGATGGGCGACCCCGTGGTGGCCCGCATTGATGCTGATGTCTGCACCTGGTGTGGCAAATGTGCCGAAGTGTGTGATTACACGGCAATCAGGGAGACCATTACTAAAGCCGGGAAACATATTGCCGGCGTGAACAGGAGTGTTTGCACGGGTTGCGGTATCTGTGCCCCGGTTTGTCCGGTGAATGCGATTGAAGTGGCCAAGTACACCGATCATGAGATAGAAGCGATGATTGACGGCTTTGCTGCCGAGGTGGAGATCAGTGAAGAAGATGTATCCGCCGTGAATGAGGGAAAAGAAGACTTCGTGGCAGCCCATATGAAAGAATATCCACAGATATGGAAAGATATCCTCGACACACTCGACACGGAGAAGAAAACGATCCCCGAAATGGTGGATACACTGAACATGGCTCCCGAAATGGTTACCTGGCATCTGATGACCATGAATAAATATGGAGTGGTATCGCCTGCCGGAACAAACGACAAGGAAGAGTATTATTATTACAAAATAAAATAATATGACAAAAGTAAATCCTGAATTTGCAACAGAATTAACAAAATACGGCATAGGCGACTTCAACGCCTGTTTCAACTGCGGAAACTGTACGGCAACCTGCTCATTATCTACCAGCGACAGTTCATTTCCCCGTGAGATGATACGCTACACCACGCTGGGCCTGGAAGATGAGATCAGGTCATCGCTGAAACCGTGGGAGTGTTACTATTGCGGCGAATGTTCCAGAGAGTGTCCGCGCAAGGCCAATCCCGGTGAGTTGATGATGTCGCTGCGGCGATGGCTCACGGCTCAATATGACTGGACCGGTCTCTCGGGACTGCTCTACCGCTCACTGACCCTCACCGTCACGGCGCTGCTACTGGTGGCTGCCGGTGTATTCCTCTTTGCCCGCACCGTCCACTTCGATGCAGAGGCATTACTCCATACGGGACACCGCTTCGAGATGCTGGCAATCGCCACCGTCTTTCTGGTGATCTTTATCCCCAACCTGTTTCGGATGTGGTATTACACCATTGTGAAGAACGGGGTGAAAGCACCCGTAAAGAGATATCTCACAACCCTGTCCGAGTTGTTTGTGCAGATGTTCACCCAGAAAAGGGCCAGAGATTGCGACGGGAAGGACAACTTCCGCTGGCTGGAACACCTGGTGCTGGTGTTCGCCTACCTGTCGCTTCTCTTCACCACTGTCTTCCTCAACTGGTTCGGTACCGGGAGCCTTTTTATCATCGTGCTCGGTTATGTGGAGAGCTTCCTCATCTTCGTCATCACCATCCATTTCGTCTCGGGCAGGATAAAGCGGAACAAGGCACTGAACACGTTTTCACAGCCCTCCGACTGGCTGTTTGTGATCTGGCTGCTGCTGATGGGACTGACCGCCTTTCTGGTGAGGCTCTTTATAGACCTGCAGATCCTCGAAGCCAACATCTGGATTCATCTGATCCATCTGACCCTGTTGGCACAGTGGGCGCTGATCATCGTCCCCTTCGGCAAATGGACCCATTTCCTCTACCGTTCGTTTGGTCTCTATTTCGTCAAAATAAAAACGATGCAGAAACCGGCGTAAACGACAAATTCCCTGTTACCCGGATATAAAATAATCGAAAAGGGGCTTTCATAACATAGAGTCTCTTTTTTGACGTTTATTTGCACGGAAAGAAAAATCTGTCGATATCCCACTCTCCCCGCCAACCCAATCTTTTAAATTTACAAGGCTTTTTGGGTTCTTAAAAAGAAAACATCTATATTTGAGGACTAATAACAATGTTTTTCGTTAAATGAAAACAGATACCGATGAAGAAAATACTGATACTGATTGATTATTCCAGCGAATTCAGCCGACGACTATTGCGGGGCCTGATCCAATATTCCAAAGAACATGGCCCCTGGATCTTTTACCGGCTACCTGCTTACTATAAAACGCTATATGGTAAAGAAGGTATTGTGGAATGGGCAAGAGAATGGAAAGCAGATGCCATTATTGCACGTTGGGACCATGAAGGGACAAACATATTGGCCACGTTAAACATACCGATCGTGCTTCAAAATTACAGGGAGCGGAGCCCCTATTTCTCCAACCTGACCGGTGATTATTTTGGTACAGGACAAATGGCTGCGAAGTTTTTCATCAAACGACGCTATCGTAATTTTGCCTTTTATGGCAATAAGAATGTTGTATGGTCACGTGAAAGGGCGGAAGGGTTCAGGACCCAGATAGAAAAAACGGGTGGAAATTACCATTATTTTGAAAGTGATAATCTTGATGGAGAAGAATGGGGAACCAGCCATATACAGCTCGATGAGTGGCTCTTGTCGTTACCCAAGCCGGTGGGCCTGTTCGCCTGCGACGATGATTTTGCTTTAAGGATATCACAGATATGCAAAATCAACAACATCAAAATACCTGAAGAGATCTCATTGTTGGGGGTTGACAACGACGAGCTGATCTGTAACCTGTCAGATCCACCCATCTCCTCCATCGTCACGGATGTGGACAGAGGCGGCTATGAAGCCGGGAGGCTGATAGACAGGCTAATGAAGGGAGAGAGGAAAGAGCCCTTTAACATCGTCATTGAGCCTACAAGATTCGAACTGAGAAAATCGACCGAAAAATTTGATATCGCCAATGAGCACATCTCAAAAGTCGTGAACTACATCGAGGACAACTTCACCTCGGATATCAATATTGAAGCATTCTCGGAAATGGTTCCGTTATCACGACGCAATCTGGAAGTGAAGTTCAAGGAAGAAATGGGGACATCCATCTATCAGTTTATATTAAGCTGCCGAATCGACTATTTCGCTCATCTGTTGTTAACTACCGACAGAACGCTCTTTGATTTGGCTTTGGAGTCAGGATTTAATGATTGCAAAAACATTTCCCGTATTTTTAAAAAAATAAAGGGCTATACACCGGTTGAATATCGCAAAAAACACGATGGCCAGTGTCAATAAAAACGTTTTTTGAAATTAGAATTACGTTTTTAAAGCATATTTCCATTCCTTAAGCTATAATTTTGTATAAACAAATGAATGGAGCAACAACTTCATGTATGTTTAATAATTCTAAAAAAGATGAACAATACATCCCCGGTCAATCACATCCAGGATAAACGTACCACGATCCAATCCATGATCATCCTGGCCTGTTTATTTTTTATTTTCGGCCTGGTATCCTGGGTGAACACTATTTTGATACCCTATTTCCAGTTAACACTGCAACTTTCCAATTTTCAGTCCTACCTGGTCACCTTCGCCTTTTATATCGCCTATCTGATCATGGCCATTCCATCCTCCTTTCTGCTCAATAAGACAGGCTACAAAAAAGGAATGATGTTCGGATTATGGTGTATGGCCCTGGGGGCATTGCTTTTCGTACCGGCAGCCTACTGGCGTATCTATCAGATATTTCTCCTGGGTCTGTTTTTGTTGGGTGTTGGATTGGCCATTTTGCAGTCTGCCGCAAACCCTTACGTAACCATTGTGGGACCCATTGAGAGTGCAGCAAAAAGAATGAGTATGGTGGGTACCGGCAACAAGCTGGCTGGCGTGATTGCCAACCTGATCTTTGCTGCGGTGGTTATCAGGGAATCCGACAGGGTACTCATGAAGGAAATAGAGGCTGGAGTTTATACCGGTGAGTCACTTGAAGTTGTTTTGGATACGCTGATAAAGGGTGTGATGACCCCTTACCTCATATTGGCAGTCGCGCTGTTTATTTTTGGCATAATCGTCCGCTACTCACCTCTTCCGGAACTGGATCCTTCTGTGGTAAACAAGCGCCCCGTGGAGGACGAGAGTTCTCAGAAGCACATCCTGCAGTATCCTGCGCTTCTGTTGGGGGTATTGGCGATGTTCTTTCACATTGGTACGCAGATGATCGCACTGGGGACCAGCATTCAGTACGCCGGAACGATGGGAGAGAGTCTTGCAGGCCCGGCACAGAACATTCCCTCCTATACGATGTTGCTGACCTTCTTCGGCTATTTTCTGGGTATTGCATTGATCCCAAAATATATCAAACAGAGAAATGCCCTGCTAGTCTGCTCTTCAATAAACCTGATCCTTTCTATTTTGATTATCACTACTTCCGGCACCGTTCAGATCTTTGGTATGACAACTGATATCTCGCTTTGGTATCTCGTCATGATGGGACTTCCCAATGCCCTGCTCTATGCCGGGATCTGGCCATTGGCAATCAACGGCCTGGGAAAATACACCAATCTGGGATCTGCTTTTCTTGTGATGGCCCTCTGCGGGAGTGCCATCATGCCAATCGTCTACAACTCATTTGTCGAGATGAATGGATCACTCTCCTCATTTGAGGCGATGAAATTTGCATATGCTGTGCTTATCCCCTGCTTTGCATACATTGTATGGTATGCCGCCTGGGGTTATAGGATTAAATCCTGGAGGAGAGCAGTCCCTTGATAATATTTACAACAATCGTGTTTGCAACAGGTTGCATATGTGATCTGTTCTTGATACGGATAATATTTAAGAACGCATGAAGAATCGATTAATCATTCAAAACGGAAAAGTGATTTTTCCGGACAAAATAATGGAGCACTTGACAGTAGTGGTGAAAAATGGCAAAATTGCCGGTATTGTCAACAAGAATGAGTTCATACTTGCCGGTAATGATGTGGTGATTGATGCAGACAACAGGTATGTGGCACCCGGGTTCATCGATATCCACACCCATGGTGGTGGCGGACACGACTTTATGGACGGCACGGTAGAGGCTTACCTGGGTGCTGCGGAAACACACGCCAGGTTCGGTACCACGGCATTGCTTCCCACTACCCTCACCAGTACTACCGGGGAGCTTTTCCAGACCTTTGCCATCTATAAGGAAGCCGTAAAGAGAAATACAAAAGGAGCAAAATTCCTGGGGTTACATCTTGAAGGGCCCTACTTCGCCTATAATCAGCGGGGAGCCCAGGATCCCAAATATCTGAGAAATCCGGAACCGGAAGAGTACAACGCTATTTTGGAAGCTTCCGACGATATCGTGCGCTGGAGCCTGGCGCCCGAGTTGCCGGGAGCACTTGAGTTCGCGAAAGTGCTCAGGGAACGTAACATTCTTACCGCCGTGGCACATTCCGATGCCATTTATGAAGAGGTGCTGGATGCTTACGATGCCGGCTTCACACTTGCCACCCATCTCTACTCCGGCATGTCCACCATCACACGAAGAAACGCCTTCCGCTATGCGGGTGTAGTGGAGGCAGCCTATCTGATTGACGGGATGAATGTGGAGATCATTGCCGATGGAGTACATCTGCCCAAATCGCTGCTGCAGTTTGTCTACAAGTTCAAGGGTCCCGACAGGACGGCACTTTGTACCGATTCCATGCGGGGAGCCGGCATGCCCGACGGTGAATCTATTCTGGGCAGTCTCGATAAAGGTCAAAAGGTCATCATTGAAGATGGTGTTGCCAAGCTGCCGGATCGTACTGCCTTTGCTGGCAGTGTCGCCACCACGGACCGACTGGTACGTACCATGGTTGGTATAGCAGAAGTGCCCCTGGTGGAAGCTGTCAGAATGATGACCCTTACTCCGGCCCGTATCATGCAGATAGATCAGCAGAAAGGATCTATCCGGGAAGGAAAAGATGCAGATTTGGTACTATTTGATGAGAATATTAATGTTTCACATACAATCTTAGAAGGAAATGTCATATACGAAGACTAACGATCAGGTAATCACATTCACAAAAGGAATGCTGGAAGTGAGGATCTTCTCCGGAAGAGAAGAGATGGGTAGGGAAGCGGCTGCAAATGTGTCGGCCACCATTCAAAAGCTACTTGAGAACAAAAAAGAAATCAACATGATTTTCGCAGCGGCACCATCGCAGAGTGATTTCATGCAAGAACTGATTGCAGATGAACGGATTCAATGGGACAGGATCAACGCATTTCACATGGATGAATACATCGGCCTGGAGAAGGAAGCTCCACAGGGATTCGGTAATTTCCTGAGAGATCGGATTTTTGGCAAAGTACCTTTCAAAAGTGTGCATTATATCAACGGGAGAGCGGAAGACCCGTTGGCAGAAAGCAAGAGATATTCGGAACTCCTAACGCAATACCGGGTCGATATTGTCTGCCTGGGAATCGGAGAAAACGGTCATATTGCCTTCAACGACCCACCTGTGGCCGACTTTAATGATCCCAAGTTGGTAAAAGTGGTCGAGCTGGAAACAGCCTGTCGCCAGCAGCAAGTAAATGAAAAGCTGTTCGACACACTGAATCTGGTGCCGACACATGCACTCACCGTGACAATACCGGCACTTCTGAAAGCCAATTACATGTTCTGCATGGTACCGGCCAAAAATAAGGCAGAAGCGGTTTATCGCACATTAAACGAAGAAATCAGCGAGAAATGCCCGGCCACTATCCTGAGAACAAAAGAAGGTGCTATTCTCTATTTGGATAATGACAGCGCATCATTGCTGAATTAATAAACTACATATGCAACCTCAACAATTCATTCAAAAAAATCTGTTATGAAACTCAAAATTTTATGTTCCGCCATTTTGTCGGGTATCCTGTTTACGGTCCAGGCACAGATAAAAATTGGCATCATAGGTCTGGATACCTCTCACGCAATAGCTTTCACCAAGTTCCTGAATGGAGAGGATAAGAAAGAAGAATTTAAGGATTTTAAAATTGTTGCAGCCTATCCCTACGGATCGAAAACCATTAAGTCGAGTTTTGACCGTATTCCCGGTTACATTGAACAGGTGAAGGGATTGGGAGTGGAAATTGTTCCCTCCATAGCTGATCTTCTGAAAAAGGTGGATTGTGTGATGCTGGAAACAAATGATGGGAACCTACATCTGGAACAGGCTTACGAAGTATTTAAGGCCGGAAAGCCCATGTTTATTGACAAGCCGCTTGGAGCCACGCTGGCACAATCGATAGCAATCTATCAACTGGCGAGAGACTATAACGTGCCCATTTTTTCTTCTTCCTCGTTGCGATTTGTTCCTCAGAACCAGAAATTGCGCAAAGGAGAATACGGAAAAATTTTGGGAGCTGATTGTTATTCCCCGGCAACACGGGAAAAGACCCATCCCGATTTTGGCTGGTATGGCATTCATGGGGTGGAGACTCTTTTCACAATCATGGGAACCGGATGTGTGTCGGTAAACCGTATGTCAGCGGAAGGTACCGATGTGGTAGTCGGTTTGTGGGGTGATGGCAGGATAGGCACATTCAGAGGTCGAAGAACCGGAAAAAGCATCTACGGTGGAACAGCTTTCACAGATGAAGGTGCGGAACCGGTCGGCCCCTACCAGGGATACGAAGTCCTTCTTACCGAAATTTTAAATTTCTTTAAAACCCGTGTTGCTCCTGTTCCGGAAGAAGAAACACTGGAAATTTTCACTTTCATGGAGGCTTCCAACGAGAGCAAACGCAACGAAGGAAGAATCGTCCTGATGGAAGATACCTACCGGAAAGGTATGGCAAAAGCCAGAAAATTACTTTCGGATTTAAAGTGAAATGAAAAGTTTTTTTATGACGGGTATTATTGGTCTGATGTTTCTTTCATGTATGCAACAAAGTAAAGAAAAAGAAGGTAATGCTCCGACATTCACCGCCAGTGCGGGTGAAGTAAAACTCATTGTTCTTGCTCCCGGCCATTTTCATGCCAGCTTGCTTCAAAAAAGTGCCATGTCGCAAGTGAGTGATTCGGTTTACGTGTACGCCGCTTCACCCGGAGATACCGGATTGAAACAATACCTTTCTGCTATTGAGTCATTCAATATCCGAACAGAAAATCCTACGGCCTGGAAGACTGTTGTCTATACCGGTGATGATTTTCTTCACAACATGATTACACAAAAAAAGGGAAACGTTGTTGTACTTGCAGGCAACAACAAGGAGAAGACCGAATATATTCTGAAAGCTGTAGATGCCGGATTGAATGTGTTGTCCGATAAGCCGATGGCCATCAACCGGAAAGATTTCCTTTTGCTGGAAGAAGCCTATAAAGAAGCAGAGTCAAAAGATGTGCAATTGTACGATATGATGACCGAGCGTTACGACATGTTGAATATCATCGAGAAGGAACTTATCAATGATCCTGATCTTTTCGGTGAATTGCAACAGGGTACGCCGGAAGATCCTGCAGTATACATGGAAAGTGTGCATCATTTCTATAAGGAGGTTTCGGGGGCCCCGTTGATCCGTCCGGCCTGGTATTACGATGTGGAACAACAGGGAGAGGGTATCGCCGACGTAACCACCCACCTCATTGATTTGCTCTTCTGGAAATGTTTTCCCGGTCAGTCTATTGACTATACCCGTGATATCGGAAATATCTCATCCACTCACTGGGCGACAGAGATTACGTTACCGCAGTTCGCAAAATCGACCGGCGAGTCTGCTTTTCCCGATTATTTACAAAAATATATCGATAATGCCGTACTGAAAGTATATGCCAATGGAATACTTCAATTCAATGTCAAAAATCGGAATATTGGCCTTAAGGTAATCTGGAATTATCAGGCTCCTGAAGGCAGCGGCGATACCTTCATGTCTGTGGTGAAAGGGACCAAAGCCATTATCAAAACAGTACAGGGTAAAGAACAGGGTTTTGTGAAACAGCTCTACGCCCAAAAGCCCGATGGATTGGAGGAGAAAGAATTTTCAGAAAACCTGCAAAAAACAATCAAAAAAATACAGGGGACCTATCCCTTCGTTTCCGCGTCACCTACACCACATAAAGGAGAGTATCTTATTGATATCCCGGTTGAAAACAGAGAGGGGCATGAATCTCATTTCAGGTATGTGGCCGAACGTTTTTTCGATTACCTGGAAAACCGGGATATGCCTGAATGGGAAACCGCCAACACCCTGGCTAAGTATTATATTACCACAGAAGCTGTAAAGGTTGCAAATGAGTGATTTTGAAAAGGGGAAGTTTGCTTATTACGAAGCATCATTGATGGCTCATGGCTCCTTATTGAACGTCATGGGTACCCGTTTCGACATAATCATCATTGGGAAAAACAAGAGTGAATCGGAAGCTGTTTGGTTTAAAATCGAATCCGAGTTGAAACGGCTCGATCGCCTCCTGAACCGGTTTGATCCGGCAAGCGAAGTCTCTAAAATAAACAACATTGTTGAACACCAACAGATTCGTGTCAGTGATGAGATGTGGCAGATTTTAAATAACTGTAAGTTTTACCATCAAGAGACTTTCGGGCTATTCGACATCACCCTGAAAAATTTTTATGCGATCCGGTTTCATGAGCACAATAAAGCAGTCTCCTTTTCACAATCGGGTATTCGGATCGATTTCGGTGGATACGGCAAGGGATATGCC
>ENA-UOOK01001532-UOOK01001532.1-fermentation-metagenome-genome-assembly--contig:-NODE-1532-length-30270-cov-12.430448_pt1 | contig 30270 bp, 27 predicted proteins | sample MGYA00245777_ERZ724023 | MGnify/ENA primary metagenome ERZ724023 (study PRJEB28704, sample SAMN03018312) | fermentation metagenome | biome: anthropogenic terrestrial biome; feature: soil...
TCAATAGATCATCCTGATATCTATATTGAAAGTAACCTGATAGGATTCTATAATATTCTGGAAGCATGTCGATATAATACCGTAGAGCATTTGGTATATGCATCTTCCTCTTCAGTATACGGTTCAAATAAAAAGGTACCGTATAGCACAGATGACAAGGTTGATAATCCTGTCAGTCTTTATGCGGCTACAAAAAAAATCCAATGAGCTTCTAGCTCATGCTCATTCCGTCAACAGGTCTTCGGTTCTTCACTGTTTATGGGCCAGCAGGCCGCCCTGACATGGCGTACTTTGGATTCACCAATAAGTTGCTTAAGGGTGAGATCATTGAAATCTTCAACTATGGTAACTGTATGCGTGACTTTACATATATAGATGATATTGTTGAAGGCATCAAACGCGTCATACAACATGCACCGGAGAAGAAAGATGGCGAGGATGGTTTACCACTTCCTCCATACATGGTTTATAACATCGGAAATAGCCATCCAGAGAATTTACTTGATTTTGTACAGATTCTCTCGGAAGAACTGGTGAGAGCGGGAGTACTACCACAGGTTTACGACTTTGAATCTCACAAAAAACTCGTTCCTATGCAACAAGGTGATGTGCCTGTAACTTATGCGGATACAACTCCTTTAGAGGATGACTTCGGTTTTAGACCAAGTACACCTCTCAGAGAAGGTTTACACCGATTTGCAGTATGGTATAAGGAGTTTTATAAGGTCTAAATAAATGTGTAACGAATGAGATCAACAGCAGAAACCGATTACGAAGTTTATTAATGGTGCTCACCGCGGTAAAATCGACTACTGATGTATTCATTAATTCGTAGTAATTGCATGCTCAATAAATGACATAAAAGAGAATGTATTAATGGGGATTATTGTTGAGCGATATTATGAGTGACGAAAATAAATGCGTGTACAATTACGGTTGTTACTTTGTTGTACAGTATCAACATAGCAACATGAAGGTGTTTGGTTCTAAAGTTCCTTTATAGAGTAACTACATTAAAACATAAATTTTTATCTAAGTCGTATAATCTGTCTGCATTTCATGACAATATGGGACTAGAAGAAGCTAATTTATGTGTTAGTTGAAATTTTTCTGGTAGACACCATAAAAGTAAGAGAAAATGAAGTTCTATCTATCAACCCGCCAGAAGCAGAAAGTAAATTATTTAATCAAGCGGATTTAGATTGTAGGAATTTACGAATTGCTATAGAAAGTTCAATAATCTGAGTAATACTTGGTTTTAGTTAGTTACTATGAATTTTAAATTGTCCAAGTAATGTTATAAGGAGGTATTCGTATATGATAAAAAAGGCTGTAATACCAGCAGCAGGTATGGGGACACGAATGTTACCACTTACCAAAGTACAACCAAAAGAAATGTTACCGGTTTATAATAAACCAACCATTCAATACGTGGTTGAAGAGGCAGTGGCCTCGGGAATCGATGATATACTGATTATAACTGGTAAGGGAAAAAGATCAATTGAAGATCATTTTGACCGTTCTTTTGAACTTGAGTACTCCCTCCGTAACTGTGGAAAAATGGATTACTTGGTAGAAGTAGAAGCCATATCTGAAATGGCAGATATATATTACGTTAGACAGAAACAACAGAAAGGACTGGGAGATGCTATACTGTGCGCAGAAAAACACATCGATGGACAGCCCTTTGCCGTGCTTTTAGGAGATACAATTACTCAGTCTTCAACTCCTTGCACAAGACAACTCTTAGATGTTCATGAAAAATATAATGCATCAGCTATTGCAATAGAAAGGGTTCCACATGATAAAATTGAACGTTATGGAATTATTAAAGGACAACAAGTTGAAGATGATGTTTATAAAATTGAAGATATGGTTGAAAAACCCCGACCAGAGAATGCACCATCTGATTTAGCCATTACCGGACGTTACGTTCTGGATTCAGAGATATTTGACCATCTTGAGAATATTCCACCAGGTGTGGGTGGGGAGATACAACTCACCGATGCCATGCGGAGTTTAGACAAGATATACGGTTACGTATTCAACGGCAAAATGTATGACATTGGAAACAATGTAGAATGGCTTAAAAGCTCTCTTGAGATAGCTTTACAAGATCCTCAAGTTAATGACGAGTTAAAAGAGTATTTAAAGAATATTCTTAAATGAAATGGTTAATTTTACATAAAAATTACTTTTTTTAAAAATAAATTAACCATTACTACAATATTGAAACAGTTGTAAATATTTTCCTGAAGAGGAATGATACTGACTATAATCCACATCAATGGCTTTTTCAATGTTAGAAATATTTTTTAATTTTATAACAATATAGATAAATCATGAAAAAACTATAAAGTCATATCAAGATATGGAGGGTATAAATGAGGAAAAAAATTGAAATAGGACTAGTGGTAGTAATCCTTTGTTTTATTGTGGCTTTGGCAGGGTGCACTTCAAATAATGATTCGAATCCAACCTCATCGGATACAAACACAAGTACTTCCAACGCATCAGACACGAGCACAAACAATCCAAATGATGTCATTCTTGAAGTAGATTATCCCGGTAATTGGGGTGGTTCGGCCAGTGGTACATTTGGATATCGTGGTATTTCTGGTCAGGGAAAACAAACAGTTAACTTAGGTAGTTTATCTGGGATTTTATCAGTGAGTACTTGGAAAAATGATGCTAGCTCTGGGACAATGAGTCTTACTATAAAAAGAGATGGGAAAATTTTAGGATCGCAATCTAACTCTTATGGATCGGCTTCTATAACTGTGAACCTTTAATATCCCTCTAAAGGAAAAGGAGATTTATAAATCCTTTTTTCCTATTTTTTTGTTATCTTTTTTATGCCATTCCCATGCAGTTTTAATGATTTGAGTTAGTTCATCATATTTTGGTTGCCATTTCAGAATTTTACGGGCTTTTTTTGAACTTCCAACCAGGATGGGCGGATCACCAGGCCGTCTGTCTGTTTCAGTTGCTTTGATCTTTCTACCTGTGACTTTTCTGGCATTTTCTATTACTTCCTTTACAGAAAATCCGTTACCATTCCCTAAATTGAAAATTTCACTTTTTTTGCCATTTTCCAGATATTTGAGGGATTTTATATGGGCATCAGCAAGATCTGTGACATGTATATAATCTCTAATGCAAGTACCATCATGAGTAGGGTAATCTGTTCCGAAAATCTTTATATCTTCTCTTTTCCCAGATGCAGCATCTAAAATGAGAGGTATCAAATGGGTTTCTGGGTGGTGTCTTTCTCCAACATCACCTTCAGGATCAGCCCCCGCAGCATTGAAATATCGTAAAGAGACATATCGAAGATTATAAGCTGAGTTATAATCTTCTAAAATTTTTTCCACCATTAATTTACCCTTACCATAAGGATTTATGGGGTTTTGAGGATGAGATTCTGTAAGGGGGATTTCCATAGGGTTTCCATAAGTAGCACATGTAGAAGAGAAAACCAGCTTCTTTACTTCAAATTCATTCATTACTTGGAGAAGGTTGAGGGTGTTTCGCAGGTTGTTGAGGTAATATTTTTGGGGATCTTCAACTGATTCCCCTACATAGGTGAATGCTGCAAAGTGCATAACTGCATCTATCTTGTATTTTGAAAAAACATTCCTTAATGATTTTAAATCATCTAAATCTACATTTTCATATTCTCCCCATTTCAAAAAATCTTCATGACCGTAGCTCATATTATCCAGTACCACGGTTTCATATCCTGCAAGGTTTAGCTCCTTATTGGCGTGGGCACCTATGTATCCTGCCCCTCCAGTTACCAGTATCATGTTTTTATCTGTTGTATTTTATTGCATTTAATCCCATCGTGTGCAATGATTATTATACTTTAATTAAAATTGATACATATAATTCAAAGGACAATCTTATTTATGAAACAAATGCAATGATTAACCAAATAAAATCAAGATGATAAAAATGCGTTTCCCATATCTAGTTATAATAATGCTAATATTAATCCTTGGTATTTCTGGTTGTACTCAAAAAAATGTAGATCAGTCCAATGGTTCATTTTACCCATTGAACAATACCAACAATTCCCCTGAAGTTCCTGAAAACTCAACAACAAACAATGCAACTACAAACAATAGCAAAGATAGTGATAGTCCAAATGTTGAGGTGCGTGGTAAATGTTACAAAGTGGTGGATGGAGACACTATAGATGTGGAAGGAGTTGGAAGAGTGCGTTTTGTGGGGGTGAACACACCAGAAAGGGGAGAACCAGGATATAAATCTGCTAAAGACTTTGTAAAGAAAAGATGTCTGGGTAAAATCGTTGGTTTGGACATTGATGATTATAAAAATAGAGATAAATACCATCGAACCTTGGCCGTGGTCTATGTGGATGGAATCAACTTGAACCAAGAACTTTTGAAAAAAAAATATGCTGAAGTGATGTATATTCCACCATCAGAGTTTAATCCCTACAGTTGGACCTAAGTTAAAAATTAATAAGATTAGGTAGACACGTTGAATTTTGTGGCGAAATTCAGGGTGTGAACTTGTAGTACTCCCCATCAGAAAGTTGTATCTTCTTTAAAATATTTTTATTCTCCAGTGAGGTTATTAAATTATACATTTTAATGTTGCTTAGTTCCAACTCACCATAGAGGAGATTGCCTTCCAGTAGAGTGCGGGAAAGATATCCTTGATCATCCACTAGCTTTCTGATTATTTCCAGGGATTGTTGTTCAGTTTCAGATAGCTGGTTTTCTTCTTCAACTTCCCGATTAATTGTTTCTGTTATGCTGCCATCATCAGGCACATCTTCTACTTTTTGAACATTTTCATCATCATTTTCAAGAATGATAATCCCCTCCTCAAGAGATATGTGCTCATGTTCTTCAAGGAACCCTAAAATCTGGTTTAAATTTTCTTCAGGAATATTTAAATCGAGTTTGATAATGTTGTAAGGAATTCCTTCAAGGTATTCTGCCTGGAAAACTTTTATTGTGTTTAAGACCCTTTTTTGTAGGGGTGTGAGATTTGTCATGGTTATACATTTTAGCTTGGCCATATTAATAAATAAAGTTTTAAATTAAGGTGAGTAAATATATTAATTAAGTTCAGATTTCTAGTGCTTATTTATCCTAAAAACTTATTTAAGAATTTTTAAATTAATTTTGGAGGATTGCATGCTTGATTCACTTTATGAAAAGGCTTTGAAAAAGAGAGAACTTGTTAATCAGAAATTAGACCAAATTGGATACTTCAAAGTAGACGCTTCTCAGCATTGGGCTGACTATTACATAGGAGAAAGTTCCCTGAATACCAATATTGCTGCTGGCGATGGTAGTATAAATAAACGGAAATTTTTGCCATTTATATTCTATGCTATCGGTGCAGAAGGCATATTAAGTACCGATAATGGTCTTAAAAGAATCGAAAGCTCTGAAATTGACATTATAGCCCACCATAAATATGTGGAAGATCGTTTGAGAAATTATATGGGTATATTTGAAATAAAAAATGCTCTGAAAATGATTGACAATCATGAAGTTGACTTATTCCTATTTGATGGATCAATCCTTGGAAACCTTATAAGACCTTTCCCCATAGAAAAAGAAGTTAAAGAACAGGTTAAAGAAAGCATAAGAGAAAAATACTTGGCCCTCCTCGAAGAAGAATTAAAGAATTCTAATGTGGAAATAACATCAACTAAATTTGAAAAAAAGATTACCAATGAATTTGAGGACAGCACTGAAGCAATGATATACTTGGAAAACTTGGAAAACATCTTGGTAATCAGTGAATTGATGGAAAAAAATAAAAAAATAGTGGCTATCTCTAAAACATCCTTCAGTACTGAATATTTTAATTCAAAAATACCGGACATGGCTATATTTGATATGTACAGTAAAAAACAGGGATATTCCAAACCCCGATATTCTGATGTTTCTGAGGTTAAAAGAGATTTTCCTGTTCGAAATAACTTTCTTAAGAGTTTAACATTCACCATTTTCTACGCCAGACTAGAAGATTATAAAAACATTTTGAAGTTTGAATTACCGTATCATGCCACAGAAGAAAATATAAAAAAATTGCTTAAAGATATTAAAAAGATCAGTGCAGAAGGATACCCATTACTATTAAAAAAAGCCCACAATGATGTTGTTATACGTAAAAACGATCTGGAAAATCTTTCTAAAATAATGGGATTTCAAGAGAAGCGCGGGAGGGAAATGTTAAATGAGTAAAGTAATTGGAAGATGTGTTGGGGAAACATCCTTGGTTGACGTCAGTTTCATCTCAAAGGAAATGCCCAGAGTTGGAGAATACGTTTCCCTAAGATACGATGCAAAAAATGTTTTGGGAATGATCGAATCGCTGGTCAGGGGTAGTGTTTCCATTAATGATCAAATATACGACCCCCTCACAATAGAAAAAATCAAAGCAATTGAAGGTGACGATCATTACGTTAAAGGGACTGTTAAGATATTGGGTGATATCGATGATGATCTCCGCATTCCACGAACACCAGCTCCGCCTGGAACCGAGATAAGGGTTGCTGATTCAAAGATATTGAAGAAAATATTTAATGTAGGCAAGTATGGTTTGAAGCTTGGAAATCTCATAACTCAAGATGATGTGGCTGTGGAAGTTGATATCAATAAGATGGTGTCAAGACACTTGGCAGTTCTGGCCATGACTGGTGCAGGTAAATCAAATACTGTTTCAGTAATTGTAAACGGTCTTTTAAATGTTAATGGTAGTGTTTTGATATTTGACATGCACTCTGAATACGTTAACACCGATTTTGGGAAAGATATGGTCAAAGTTATGAAACCACAGATCAACCCCCTTTACTTGTCATTTTCTGAAATCAAAAAATTATCAAACATTCCTTCCAATGCCTATGTCCAGGAAAGATACTTCCTAAAAGCATTTAAATCAGCACGTAAAAGTCTTATTCATGGTTCTGCAAGGGGTAAAAACTTTATTGCAGTGATACAGAGTAAATTAGAAGGTTGGTTAAAAGAAGCAGAGGATCCAGAATCTAAATCCCCTTATTCTTCAGATAAAAAATCTATTGCAGATATTTTAAACAAGTTAGATCATATGCAAGACAAATACGGGAATATATTAAGTTTAGAAGCAAAAGATGCCATTGATAATCTTGAAGTTGGAAAAGCAAATATTTTAGATTTAGGTTCGGTGGATGAATTCGCATCTGATGTTGTGGTTAGTCATATTCTTAGGAATGTTTTACGCAGCAGAAAAGAGTTTTTGAGAAGTGGAGATGGACTTGGATTTCCAATTTTTTTGGTACTGGAAGAAGCGCATATTCTTGCACCTCAAAACAGGAAAACCGAATCAAAAACATGGATTAGTAGAATAGCCAGAGAGGGACGAAAGTTTTCAGTGGGTTTATGCTTGGTTAGTCAAAGTCCCAAATCTTTGGACTCTGATGCCCTTTCGCAAGCCAACAACATGATAATTTTACGTTTAGTGGAGCCAACAGACCAAAATCACGTTCAACGTGCCAGTGAAAGCTTAAGTGATGATTTAATCGCACAATTACCCTCCCTAAATATTGGTGAAGCCGTATTATTGGGTTTAATGACTAGAATACCAACTCTAGTTAAAATTGATGAATTTATGGGTAAAATATCTGGAGGAGACCTTAATATTGTTGATGAATGGTCAAAATCTCATGAAAGCCATATTAAAACCTTAAACCAGCAAAAAAAGGAGTATGAAGACCTTGGAGGAGATTATTAATGCAGTTTGCCCATTTAGCAGATACTCATATGGGTTACCGCCAGTATGGACTTGTTGAGCGGGAAAACGACTTTTTTCAAGTGTTTGAACAGGCTATTGATGAAATAATTCATGAAAGACCTGATTTTGTTATTCACTCCGGAGATCTATTTGAATACTCAAGACCCCCTACTCGAGCTTTATTAACAGCCCAGAAAGGTATTCTGAGATTAAAAGAGTCAAAGATTCCAATTTACGCCATAGCCGGTAATCATGATGTTGTCATGCGTAAAAACGCCCTTCCTCCCCAAATTTTATATAAAAATTTTGGTTTGAAACTTATAAGCCCAAATAAACCATTTTTCATAGAAAAAAATGTTTTTATAGGTGGAGCACCCTATGCATCTAAATATCATTCGAAACAATTAATTGAAAGGCTTGAAAACATAACAAAATCATCCTTAAAATATAAAAAAAGGATTTTAGTTCTTCATCAGGGTATTGATCGTTATATTCCCTATGAATTTGAAATAAAAATTGGTGATGTTCCTCAAAGTTTCAATTACTGTGCTTTTGGCCACATTCACGAGAGAGTGATCGATGATTTTGGAGAGGGTAAACTAGCATATCCAGGTTCCACTGAAATATGGCGTTCAAATGAACTTGAAGGATATAAAAAAAATGGTAAAGGGTTTTATTTAGTTGATATCAGCAGTGAAACGCCTGAAATTGAAAATATTAATCTAGAACTTCCTAGAAAGTTTATAAAAGAAATCATACCCTACATCAAACTCCAAGAAGAGTTATCCAGAATTAGTCAATATATCCACACCCTTGATAAGAAACCGATACTTATGGTAACAGTTGAGGGAGGAAATTTCAGTCGTTCTGAGGTTTATGAAACTTTAAATCGTTCTTTATCAGACTTTTGCCTTGCAATAAGATCTAACTACAAACCAACAACAGTGAACGGTGAAGATCATATTTTTGAGAAAACTAATGAAATATTGGATATTAAACGTGTGATTGAATATAGTCTGAAGGATTTTAACAATACAAAACTTAACGAACTTACAATCGGTCTTTTAAAAGAACTTTCCGAGGGTGATCTTAAAACTGCCGAAAATAGGGCTCAGAACTTTTACGAGGAGTTATATGATCATTGAAAAAATCCATATGGAAAACTTCAAGTCCCATAAGAATACTCAAATCGAATTTGACACCGGAATATCTCTAATAATAGGTGGAAATGGTGTGGGTAAGTCCAGTATCCTTGAAGCAGTGAGTTTCGCACTTTTTAAACAACACACCAGTAAAAGAATTGAACAGCTTATAACAATTGGTAAAAAAAGAATGTCGGTTGAAATCCAGTTTAATGCCAATGGTCGAACTTACCGAGTGTTAAGAGAACGTACAAAAACATCTTCTAAAGCTATTATGAGTATTAAAGAACATAGAAGATTTCAACCACTAGTTTCAGGTGATAAACAAGTTTCAACAGAGATTCAAAATCTTTTGGAGATGGATGGAGATCTGTTCCTTAATGCGGTGTATGTTCGCCAAGGAGAAATAGCAGATCTCATAGAAAAAACGTCTTCAGAGAAAAAACAAATGATAGGAAGACTATTAGGGATTGATTCTCTGGAAAAAGCTTGGAAAAATATAAAACCCCTATTAGATAAATATAATGAAGATAAATTAAGATTAGAAGGTAAATTAGAATCTTTTAGTGAATTAAAAGAAGAATTAAGTTCCAAAATTGAACAAAAAACCCAATTGAACATTAAAATCAAGAATCTTAATCATGATATAGAAGAAAGAATTATTGATTCCAATTTGCTTAAAGAAAAAAAGGAAATCCTTGATAAAAGGAATTTAGAATATGAAAAGAGTATAACCCTTTTAAATTCCAAAAAACATTTCCTTTCGCAACTTGAAAAAACAAAAAATGACTTTGATATCCAATTTGCTGAAATAAAAAGTAAAGAACTTGAAATTAATAAAATAAAGCCAAAATTAAGTAAATTAATTGTTTTAGAGAGTTTGCAAGAGAAAAAAAAAGAATTAGTCAATGTTAAAAAAGAGAAAAAAAAATTGACAAAAATTTTAGATGACATTGAAAAATTTGAAAAAATATTAAATGATAACGAACAATTTTACAATGATTATTCCCTTTTAAACAACACCATCCATGATTTACTGTATGCTAAAGAACAGTTTGAGGGAAGCAGAGTACTCTTTGAACAGTATTCAACAAGAAAATCTAAAATCACTACAAAAATCAATCAATCAATTAAAAGGACAAAAAATATCCTCGAAAAATATAATTCAATATTGAATCAGAGTTTTGACTCCATTGAAGAATTTGAAACATATTTATCAAATTTTAGACCTAACTTAGAGATAAAAATCCAAGAAACAACAGAGACTATCCAAAAAATGCAAAGGGAATTATCCAACATACAAGTAAAAAATCGAGAGCTTAAAAAACCCATATCTGAGTTAAAAAAAGTAAAAAATCTTTGTCCCATTTGTAAATCAACTATAACTCCCGATAAAAGAAATGAATTAATAAATGATTATAAATCCGATATTGAAGTTAATCTTTTAAAATCAGCCCAATTAAAACAAAAATTAATAGAAATAGAAGCTGAAAAAGAAAAATTAAACACACAATATTCTAAAATTCAAAATATAAATCTCGATGTTCTAAAAGAACACCTAAAAAATACAGAAGAATATAATGAAGAGATTGAAAACATTAATTCAAACTTAAAGGAACTTAACGAGAAAATAATTCTTCTGGAAGATATTGAAAAAGATATTGAACATAAAAAAGCCAGTATGGGCTCTATAACAGAAAATTACGAAAAATATATAGGTGCAAGAGGCTCCTTAGAATCTTTAGGAAATATTAAAAAGCATTCATCCGATTTAGATGAAATAAATGCATCCATTAGGGATTTGAGAAAAAAAATAAGTGCCCTGATGGAACTAGCTGGAGATAGTGTGGAACACCTACCAGAAGAAATAGCTTATCTCGAAAAAATGAATCAGAAATGCCAGCGTTTGTTAGGGGAAATCAGCCAAAAAGACTCGTTACTTCAGAAAAATGATGAAAATCAAAATCTCATCCAAAAAACCACCACAGAAATAAACGAATTAAACAAAAAAATTGAATATCTAAAATACGATAAAAAATCACATGAAAGGGTTGAAAATGAATGGAAATTGAAGAAAAAAGAATTAGATAATCTTAGTGGGAAAAAACAGATATTTTCAGGTCAGATGAAACAATTATCAACATCTATAGAAGAATTGGAAGGAAAAATCGGATCATTTGAAAAATATAAAAAAGAGTTGTTAAACCTTACAGATTTTTTAAAGCTTTTAACCCTAATTCGAGACATTTATGGTAAAGATGGGGTTCAGAAAGAATTGAGAAATATCTCCAGACCATTGATTGAAGAAAAAACTCGGGATTTATTTGAAAGATTTAATTTTGAATACAGTGACATAAACCTAGATGAGGATTATGATGTGACTATTTATGGACCTACTGGTGAAAGCAGTCTAGATATGATAAGTGGCGGTGAAAAAATTGCAGTTGCGCTTGCTTTAAGGTTAGGAATCACCCAAGTACTTTCTGGAGGGAACTTGGAATTAATTATGTTGGATGAACCGACTATCCACCTTGATGCCTATCGCCGGCAGGAATTGATTGATTTACTCAAAAAAATGTCCATAATACCCCAAATGATAATTGTCACCCATGATACAGATCTGGAAGATGCTGCAGATAACATTCTAAGGATTGAAAAAGAAGATGGAAATTCTTTTATTGCGGAATCATAAAATTGTAATGGACTCTTTTTTTCTTGCAGTTATTGCCCATTTTTTTCCTGATAACCCTTACTATTTCCCCTGTACCATGATACAAAAATTCCTACAAAGCATAATATAGTGAATATCACAAAACAAAGCTGTATACTCTCTAATAATGCCGGATACTGGCTTGGAGTTATCTGAACCCTTCCAATGAATAATGCAAAGACAAGAGTTGCTATTCCTATACTCATAGTCTGTCCTATTAGTCGCATGGTACTCACGGTGGCTGAAGCCACTCCATAAAATTTGCGTTCCACTGAACCCATAATCACATTGGTGTTAGGTGAGGAAAAAAGTCCGAATCCTAATCCTAAAACCACCAATCCAATTATGATATCCGTGATGGGCGTGTTTACATTTAAGAAAGTTAATGTAAACAGGGCAATGGTGACTGTGGCCATCCCTGCAGTGGCAATGATTCTGGCATCAAAGCGATCTGACATTCTACCAGCTATTGGGGCAGTTATGGCCATGAGTATAGGTTGAAAAACTAGTATTAATCCTGCAGCATGGGGTTCGAATCCTTTAATGTACTGAAGATAATAACTTAACAAAAGAGAAACTGCAAATGTGGCGCTGTAATTAATAAGGGCAGCCATGCTTGAAAATGTGAATGCAGTGTTTTTAAACAACCTAATATTGAACACTGGATTTTTAGTGCGGAGTTCCCATTTAATAAAAGCTAAAAAGCCAATACCTCCCATTATTAACATAATCCAGCCATCAATTTTTGGCAAACTTGAAAATCCGTACATTATCAATAAAAGCATAATACTGTAAATTACAGAACCTATAAAGTCAAATTTTTCTCCCCTAGAAGCAGCCCATTCATCATGGAGCTTCCAAAATACTACACCCACCATCAAAACCCCAAATGGTATCATTAATAAGAATAAACTTCTCCAACCCAAATATTGGGTCATTAATCCACCAATCACAGGCCCCAAAGAGAGTCCAACATAAACTGCTGCAACATTGATTCCTATGGCCTTTCCCCTGTGTTGCGGTGGATACACCGAGGTGATTATGGCCAGTCCGGTGACAAAGATCATTGCTGACCCAATTCCCTGCATGATCCTGGAAGCTATAAGAATGAGTGATGAAGGTGATAATGCACAGAAAAGCGATGCCACCGTGAATATGATAATTCCATAAGTGAAAATCTTTTTCATCCCATGTATATCCGCCAATCGACCGAATGGAACTGCAAAGATGGCTGCTGCCAGGAGAAATCCATTGGTAATCCAATTCAAAACAATAGCATCTGCCCCCAAATCCAATCCAATGGTAGGCAGCGCAATATTAACCGATGTTCCCATAAATGGTGTGAAAAAAGAAGCTATACTCGCCACTAAAAGTGCAGCTATTTTGACATCGTTATTAACTTTAAAAGAATTTTCAGTGGGTTTCATCCATTCACCAGATCAAGATTTTTGCAAAATAATAAAAAAAAAATAAAATAAGGGAGGAATAGGCCAATCCTGGCCATTAGACAATATTGTGCTTCTGTAATAGCATTAACTCTTCAGTAGAAACCTTTTTACCTTCTCTGAATTTTCGGTAGATTTCTTCTGCTTTTTCTTTTTCTTCGGAGTTTTTCTTACGTACAATTTCGTCTTCAATACTGCGTTCTTTGGCTTTTACCCGATCCATACCCTTGTTAGCTTTTCTAATCTTACCAAATGTGGCTTTGACTTCTTCATGAACCTTATTGGCTTTTTCTTTAGTTTTTATATAGTTTTGATGGGCTTCATCTGCCTGGCTACGGATATCATCTATCTTGCGGAAGTACTCTAACATTTTTTCGTGAGTCTCTTGTGCCTGGTCAGACAACTCTACCACTTTAGCATGGTGGGTTTCAGAAACTTCTTTAAGTTTTAAAGCCTCACTCCGACTTTCTTCATCTTCTTGCATGCCTTGAAGTTTTTTGCGAAGGTCCGTAACCTTTTTAACAAGTTCATTCTCTTTCCGAATGTCTAATACCCTCGTTTCAATTGTTTTTTCTAGACGTTTTATCTCGTCTTCAACTTGGACAGCTTCTCTTCTTCCAGAAGTCCATTCCATTTTTTTATAGGCCTGATGGGCTTCATCACGAAGTTTTTTATATTTTTTAACTTCCTTGTTAACTTGGTCACGTTCATCCCTATATTTGAGGGCATTATCCAAGTTTCCCCTAATTTGAGAGTTGAATTCGTCCCTTATCTGGCGTAATTTTTTGGCTTCATCATTTAACTGGTCTCGTTCAGCAGTTAATTCTTTAAGGGTCTTTTCAAGGTTTTTTTTCTTAGATAAAAGATCAGTGAAGCTTTCTTCCTCTTCAGGTTCTTTTTCCTTTGAAGAATTTGGATCATCGAATATTTCCAGTAACTCTTTTAAGTCCTTCTTCTCAACGATTACATCTGCCATTTCTTTTAATATCGGTTTGGCATTGAATGCTACTCCCAAATTTGCTTCTTCTAACATAGAAATATCATTGGCACCATCTCCAACCGCAGCACATTCATCGGCTGAAATCTTTTCTAATGCCATTATCTCGTTAAGAACATCTTTTTTGGATCCGCGTACAAGGGGCCCTGTGACTTTTCCAGTTAGAACTCCATCTTTTTCTGCTAGTGAGTTAGAATAAGTGTAGTCCAGATCCAGTTCATCCTTCATACGCTGGGCAATAACATCAAAACTGCCAGTTATGGTGGCTATTTTGTATCCTCTCTTTTTTAGCTGGCTAACACTTTCTTTTGCCCCTTTCATCAGAGGGATTTCCATCATTACCTTGTTGATATCTTCAACGGATGCTCCTTTCAAGAGTGCAACCCTTTCTTTTAGGGCTGTTTCAAAATCTAGGTCTCCTTCCATGGCTTTACTGGTTATTTTGGAAATTTCTTCCTCTACACCAGTTACTTTAGCCATTTCGTCTATGACTTCACCGTCAATTAGGACGTTATCAAGATCAAATGCTATAAGTTTAATCAAAAGATCACCAAATATAGTTAAAAAGATAGAATTATAATAAATCTAATTCAGCTAATCTTTCTTTCGTTTTTTCAACACCAAGTTGAGCGTCTGCGATAGTTTTTGCACCAGTACATACTACTTTTCCAGATCCGAATAGTAATAGTACTACTTTTGGTTCACCCAGTCGATAAACCAAACCAGGGAATTGTTCTGGTTCGTATTCGGTGTTTTCCAGATCCAATGCCACTGCCTCTAAGTTAAGAGTTTTTTCCAGATTGGCAGAAGCTACAATGTTCTGGACTTTCATTTCGTATTCATGAGGTATTTCAGGGTCTAATGCACGCATCTTATCCACAGCAATATGAATAGCCTTTTTAGAGTCTTCGATTGATTTGGCACCGGTACACACCAGTTTACCAGAACCAAAGATAAGTGCAGCTGTTTTAGGTTCTTTAATTTTGTAAACTAATCCTGGAAATTGTTCAAGGTTATATTCTACTCCTTCCAACGCGGGGGCTACTTGTGGAAGGTCTAAATCTTTTCCAATCGTTGCGGAAGTCACTATGTTCTCCACTTTGATTTCAGTTTTTGTCATCTAATATCCTCCCATGGTTTTTCAATTAACCATGTACTCTTTATATCTTTTATAAAAGGCTTTATATATACTATATAAACGACCGTGAATTGGACATAAAAATAGCAAGTTTTATACTACCAATTTTTTTATAAAAAGACTAATTATCTCACTTTCCCTAACTATGTTCTTTGCTATATATATTAGTTTGCTGAAATTCATTCCTTGAGGGCACCATCAAAAGATTGATTCTGCAGTGGAAATGCACTCCTTGTAAAATTGGTAGGTTATTAGTGATTCGTTAAATTTTCCAAAACAAACTGTAAATAAATTTATTTAAACTTAAACCAATTAAATTAATACATCAGTAATATCTCCATTAATATTTAGTAATCATGAGTTAATATTATAAGACATATCAACAGGTGAAACCATGTTTGGTCCAAAAATTTACCAACAACAATTGGATGAACTGGAAATTGACGGGATGGAAATAGATGTTTCAAACATTCAAAAGGCAATGGAAACCATGAATGAATTGGAAGAGCTGGAAAGCGTTTTAAAAAAAATCAGACATAATATACGAACCGATATTCGAAGTATTAGGAAAGAGTATATAGGGATTATTAATGAATTTAATCTCTCTCCAGAAGAAAGTCGTGAATTATCTGCTCGAAAAGTTCAAAAACGGATCAAAAAGAAGAAAGAAATTATAAAAAAGCGAAATACTAAAATCAAATCGTATGAGCTCATTGAAAACATGGTCGATAATTATTTAACTCAAATATCTGACGCTCAAATTTACATAAAAAATTCAATAGAAAGACGGGTCGGGTAAAAAAATCATTTTATATGATTTAATCCTACAAAAAGCAACATAGGAGTTTTTATGATAGAAGTTGAAGTGAAAGCTCATGCCACAAACCTTGATGAAATTGAAAAAAAAGTGATCGAAATTGGTGCTTCAAGGAGGGGGGAAGAATATCAGGAGGATCTGTATTTTAATGCACCTCACAGAGACTTTGCACAAACTGATGAAGCTCTCAGAATAAGAAAAACCAAAAGTGAAAATTCTGAAAAAACTTACATCACATATAAAGGGCCGAAAATGGATGAACTTAGTAAAACAAGGAAAGAAATTGAAGTGGCAGTGGAAGATCCGTCAAATGTGGCAGAAATTCTTCAAAATCTCAGTTTCCGTGCAGTGGCAATGGTTCGTAAGAACCGAACTATTTACACATTAGATGAATTAATTATAACCCTTGATCAAGTTCATGGAGTAGGTGATTTTGTGGAGATTGAAAAAGAAACTGCTGAAGGTGAAGACACCGAAGAAGCTCTTAATCAAATTTTTGCCACATATTCCAAAATAGGAATTGAAAATGGCTTTGAAAGAAGTTCATACTTGGAATTGATGGGGATTCACTAAACAAATGAATTTTCAAAGAAGAAAATCTTAAATTATTCTATAAATTCTGTATATCTTTACTGTCATTATTTTTTTTACCAAACGCTATTATTTAGACGAAGTAGTTACTGTTGAAAATGGTTTTCACCGGCAACCGGAATTAGCCCACCGCTAAATGAGAAATGTAAAACGAAAAATACATTTATATCTAAATAATATCCAAGATAGTTAAATAAACCATCACCAAAAATGAAAAATTGTTTTCAAGGATTATCATTTTTAAAATTTCAATAAATCGAGTTTAATCCGCTTAAATACATTCAAATCGTTAAATTTCAATTTTATCAAAAAAAATAGGTGGTAATATTTTGAAACATTTCGTAAGCCCATATAATCAATCGATTAATCTGAAATTTCCTGAAGAAATCACAGTATACGACACCACCCTCAGAGACGGCGAACAAACCCCAGGAGTCTGTCTTCAAACTCCTGAAAAGCTAAAAATAGCTCGAAAATTAGATGAATTAGGATTACATCAGATAGAAGCAGGTTTCCCAGTTGTTTCCAAAGAAGAGAATCGTTCCGTAAAAGCAATCGTAAGAGAAAATTTAGATGCAGAAATCTTGGTTTTATCCCGTACAAAAAAAGAAGACATTGACATGGCTTTAGACTGTGATGTGGATGGAATTATCACGTTTTTAGGCACTTCATCACTCCACCTCAAACACAAATTAAAATTCAGCCAGGAAGACGCTTTAAACATTTGCATGAACTCCATTGAACATGCGAAGGACCATGATTTATTTGTGGCTTTTTCAGCAGAAGATGCAACCCGTACTGATTTAGACTTTTTGAAGAAAATATACAACCGTGCAGAACTCTACGGAGCTGATCGGGTACATATTGCCGATACTGTAGGAGCAATAAGTCCTCAGGGAATGGATTACTTAGTTAACGAATTAAAAAAAGAAGTGAACATTGAAATTGCATTACACTGCCACAATGACTTTGGAATGGCCTTATCTAATTGTATTTCTGGTTTACTTGCTGGTGCCACAGCGATTTCAACTACGGTAAATGGAATAGGGGAAAGAGCTGGCAATACATCTTTAGAAGAGTTGGTAATGACTTTACTTCTAATCTATGGAGTTGATCTAGACTTTAACATAAAAAAATTCTATGAACTTTCCCAACTAGTAGAAGAGCTTACCAATATGAAAGTACCTGATAACAAGCCAATTGTGGGTAGAAATGTGTTCAGACACGAATCAGGCATACATGTAGATGCAGTGTTGGAAGAACCCTTAACCTATGAACCTTTTGTACCAGAACTCATTGGCCATCAAAGACAAATAGTTTTGGGAAAACATTCTGGATGCAGGGCAGTTAAGGCCAAATTAGGTGAATATGGAATTGATGTTTCCCGTGATGAACTATGTAAAATTGTTGAAATGGTAAAAGAAAAACGTGAAAAAGGAAAATACATCAACGATGAACTTTTCAACGAGATCGTGCGCTCTGTGAGGGGGCCGTTTAATTTTTAAAATTCAAAAATAAAAAAATTATATTGGACAAATCAAATTCCAATTAGTACGTGTTAAAAAATAATTAATCCCTTAATTACTTTGTAATGGTGCATATCAATGAATATCACTGAAAAAATACTAGCAAATGCTTCTGGAGTTAAAGAAGTTAAACCAGGAGACATTATCGAAGCTAGTGTAGATCTGGCCATGTCCCATGATGGTACATCAACCCCGACTATCAATACTTTCAATAAGATCTCCCGAGAGGTATGGGATCCAGATAAAATTGTCATTGTATTCGATCACAATGTACCGGCAAATATTATTGGCTCAGCAGAATTTCAAAGAATTACTCGTGATTTTGCTAAAAAGCATGGAGTCAGAAATATTTTCACCCATGGAGAAGGTATATGTCACCAAGTACTTCCGGAAGAAGGATTTGTTAAGCCTGGAACTGTTATAGTGGGTGCTGATTCGCACACATGCACATATGGCGCTTTTGGAGCTTTTGCCACAGGCATGGGTGCTACAGATATGGCAATGGTTTTTGCAACTGGAAAAACATGGTTCATGGTTCCTGAAGCCTTTAAAATCGAAGTTGATGGTATTTTAAGAGATTACGTGACAGCTAAGGACATTATTCTCCATATTATAGGCAACATAGGATCTTATGGTGCTACTTACAAGACTTTAGAATTTACAGGAAAGACCATCCAAGATATGGATGTTTCAAGTCGAATGACCATTTGCAACATGGCAGTGGAATCCGGGGCAAAAAACGGCATTATGGAAACTAATCCTGCTACTTTAAAGTATTTAAATGAGCGTAATGTTCGCAACTACCAAACATTCACCTCAGACGAGGATTCCAAATATGAAGAATTTCATCATTTCCAAGTGGATGATCTCCAACCTCAAATAGCATGTCCTCACAATGTGGATAATGTTTATCCGGTTTCCCATGTTTCTGGAAAAACCATTGACCAAGCCTTCATTGGATCATGCACTAATGGAAGGTTGGAAGATCTGCGCCAAGCCGCTAGTGTGTTTAATAAATCAAAAGTTCATCCAGATGTAAGACTCATCGTGTCACCTGCCTCTCGACGTATCTACCAAGAGGCAATTAATGAAGGAATAATAGATACATTCCTTGATGCCGGGGCTATTATAATCAATCCCGGGTGTGGGCCTTGTTTAGGAGCACATATGGGTGCTTTAACTTCAGGAGAGGTGTGCGTGTCCACCACCAATCGTAACTTTGTGGGTCGAATGGGAGACCCCCAATCGGAAGTGTATCTGGCTAATCCTGCAGTAGTGGCTTACTCTGCCATTCACGGTGAAATAAGAGACCCCAGTGAATAAAAATGGACCCTAAAATTTTTGAAGGAATAGGAGATATTGAAAAAAAGTTAGGAAAACTTTCCAGTGCTCAGAAGATACTTTTGGCCACTGATGGCTCTGTAACCACTATCTTAGATGTGCTTAAAGGTCATGTGAATATCAGGACCCTGGTGCAAGAATTCAGGGAAGCAGATAAGGAAGTTGCATCTTTATTGGGGATCAATGAGGGAGACACCATTAATTATAGGGTGGTGGTTATAGAAGGGAAAGAACCTTTGATATATGCTATCTCTATAATACCCTTGGACAGATTAAACAATGATTTTAAAGAAGATCTTATCCGGGCAGATATTCCTATTGGTCGCATACTTCGTAAACACAATATAGAGTCCCGGCGGGAGATAAAATCGGTTTCAATAGATAAATCAACCCCTAAAATGGCCGAAATCTTCAAATCAGATAGTCCAATGCTCACCAGGACTTACAATATAATACACAAAAACCAAATTCTAATCTGGTTAATGGAAACATTTCCCCACAGTTTGTTCCAAGATTAAAATGTGATAGTTTTATTCGGCATGTTTAAAGAATAAGTAGGAAAATAAGTTAAAGGGCGGCACATATTTATGGGTGTAAAATTTAGAGACATTGTATCTCCAGAAGAGATAAAATTTGATGATCTAGATGGTAAAGTAGTGGCTATTGATGCAGCTAATGTTATTTATCAGTTTCTTTCCAGCATCCGCCAGTACGATGGCACCCCACTCAAAGACCAAAATGGGAGAATAACCTCTCATTTAAGTGGAATCCTATATCGAACCTCTTCAATTATAGAAAAAGGAATTAAACCAGTTTATGTTTTTGATGGGAAATCAAGTGCGCTTAAAAAAGAGACTCAAGAAAAACGGAAGGAAATTAAAGAGGAATCAGAAAAAAAGTGGAAAGAAGCCCTTGAGGATGGTCGAGTTGAGGATGCACGTAAATTTGCAGTTAGATCATCCCGCATGTCCCCTGAAATAGTTGAAGGATCTAAAAAACTTATTAAACTCATGGGAATTCCCTATATTCAAGCCAAGGGTGAAGGTGAAGCCCAAGCATCATATATGGTGTCTCTTGGTGATGCATGGTGTGTTGTCTCACAGGATTATGATTGTATGCTCTTTGGAGCTCCCAGAATGGTGAAAAACCTCACCATCAGCGGTAGTCAGAACAACCCTGAACTCATTGAACTGGAAAAAGTCCTAAAAAACCTTGCTATAAGCCGTGAACAACTCGTGGATATGGCGATAATGGTGGGTACGGATTTCAACCAGGGAATTAAGGGTATTGGGGCTAAAAAGGGCTTAAAACTTATCAAAAAGTACGGTGACATATATCATATATTGGATAGTCTGGATATCAAGTTAGATGTTGATGCCCAGATTCTGCGTGAAATGTTCCTAAACCATGAAGTTGATTCAAACTATCAATTGAAGTGGGAAAAAGCAGATAAACAGGGTATTATTGACTTTCTTTGTGGGGAACATGATTTTTCAGAAGATAGAGTGATTAATGCTATTGATAAACTTAAAAAACTAGAAAGTAGTCAGAGTAGTTTGGAACAGTGGTTTTAAAAATATTCCAGTGAAATAGAGATGGAATAGGAATAAAAACAAAATTAATATGGTTAAAAAGGAGGATATTTTCCAAAAAATTCTTTGGCATACTTTATAGCTGTTTGGAGTTGTTTGGGATATAATTCTTTTATGGAATTTTCAATTTCTTCACGTGTTCTAGAAGCTGCAAAAATCCGTAATACATCTAAATAAATATTTAAACTTTCTTGAGTGGGATTGCATGGCATTTCCAGAGTAATGCAAACATCTTCTTTTCTGAAAATATTTGTCCTGATTGAAGGAGAAGCGGATCCAACCAAAACACCCTTCTCAAGTTCGATTAGTGGAGGAACTCCTTTTTCGTTCATGCGATTAGTGGATGTGAGTTTTTGGAAATTTTTTTTGTTGTAACAGTGGGCTTCAACATAAAATGTTGGCTTATAATAATCAATAAGAGAGAGAACTTCCTTCCCCACTTCAGACTGATAATAAAAAGGGTCAAGAGTGCTTAAATAAGGACTTTCGTCACAATTATGGATTACAAGTTTACCATAAGATACATCCTCATCTTTTATTTGTTTAAGGGCTTTTATTGTAGTTAACCCTTCTTTTCCATGCACACCACCAATGAAAAGTCGGTTAACTCCTTTTCCCTTATCAATTATCTTTAAGTAAGCCACAACACCACCTTATATATGAGATTCAATATTTGGTTCGTTTTTCATCAATATGATTCTGGAGATTGTATTCACATCAAACCATTAACGCTGGCATGGCATCTTTAGGATAAATAGGAAATCGTTGAGAACAAAAAATACAGAATGGATCAAGAGAGATATATCCCATCATGGTCCCTTCTTCAAGTTCTACAAGCTCAGGAACTCCTAAAATATCATTTTGATCCTTAATAATGAGTTTGTTCTTCTTTTCAGGATGATGACAGTGCATTTCAAGGCATGTCTTCGGCTGATATTTCTGGATGAGTTCAATTAATTTCATATCTACAATTGACATGTGATATGGAGGATCCAGTGTGCTGATATAGGGGTTGGGAGTTAAGTTACATGAACCAATCTTATTTCCTTAACATCCATGTTTCCAATGGTTTTAAACACACAAATGGTGGTTAAACCTTCTTTATCATACAACCATCAATAAGCAGATGGAAAGGGCCTTTTTCCCAACTTACTCTTAAAAAAATTCACTTCCATTAAAAAACCCTTAACCGGTTCCTTCTTCCCACCCTTCCAAGTATTCTTTCTGTCGTTCAGTTAAATCATCAATTTCAATACCCATTGCGTCTAGTTTCAGTCTGGCAACGTACATATCTGTTTCATCATGGGGTTTGTGAACTCCTACTTCCATTTGAGTTTCTACTAGTTGCTGGGCAGATAATGCTTGCATTGCAAAACTTAAATCCATTATTTCAGCCGGATGTCCCTGTCCTCTTTCACCTGCGAGGTTTACTAATCTTCCTTCTGCTAGAAGGTATATTTTCCTGCCATCAGCCAATACAAATTCTTCAATATCTGGTTTGACTTTTTTCTGACCTACTGCCATTTGATCCAAGTCTTCACGGTTAATTTCTACGTTGAAATGACCTGAATTGGCCATTATGCAGCCACCTTTCATGACTTTGAAGTCATCCCCAGAAACAATATCAATGTTGCCGGTGGCTGTTATCAAAATATCAGCATGTTTAACAGCCTCCCTAACAGTCATCACCCGGAAACCATCCATACGCGCCTCTAATGCTCTGATTGGATCTATCTCAGTGACTATGACATTGGCACCCAATCCATTGGCACGCATTGCTATTCCCCTACCACACCAACCATAACCACATACCACTACAGTTTTACCCGCAATCAAGATGTTAGTAGAACCCATTATGGAGTCAAATGTTGATTGACCTGTACCATAACGATTGTCAAAGAGATATTTAGTGTAAGCATCATTTACTGCTATTACAGGGAATTTAAGAGCCCCATCCGCATGCATAGACTTTAAACGATGAATTCCAGTAGTAGTTTCCTCACATGCACCCTTCATGTTTCTTAATACGTCTTTACGATCTTTGTGGAGTAGAAATATCATGTCTGCCCCGTCATCGATGATTATGTCCGGTTCATGATCCAATACCATGTTGATGGTTTGATAGTATTCTTCGTTGGTTTGCTCTCTCCAACCGTACATGTTAAGGCCTAAACTGGCTCCAGCTGCAGTGGCATCATCTTGTGTTGAGAGGGGGTTGCAACCAGTCATTGCCACTTCAGCCCCTCCTGCTTGAAGTGTTAAGCCCAAATTAATTGTTTTAGGCTCTAAGTGTAGGCAAGACCCGATGGTGAGTCCTTCAAAGGGTTTTTCCTTCTTGAAATGTTTTTTGATGGTTTCCAGAACTGGCATGTGTTTTTGGACCCATTCAATCTTTTTTACACCCTGAGGGGCTAATTTTATGTCTTTTACTTTATAAGGCATTTTATCACATACAACAATATTATAAATCGGATATATAATTGTAGAATTATAATTAGTTGATCTTATTTAATTATATTTTTTCTTTTTTAAGGAAGAAATAAATAATTTTGTAAAAATGATAGTGATATAGCTAGTAAAAATAAAAAAAAAGGAGAAGATTCCATAAAAATAGGAATTTTCTCCTTAAGGGCTTCTAAAGTATAGGGGATTTTTTGGCGATCTTTTTTTAGTGATATTGTACCATGTTTACTTGTTCTTCGGTTTTGACTTTTTTCATTGCTTCTTTAAATTGTTCCATCTTCACGTTATCAGCTTGGATGTTATTTCTCAAAGTTAGCATCACTGCTTCCCGGCAAACTGCTTCAATATCTGCACCCACATATTTTTGGGTGTTTTTTGCCAAGTAATCCAAGTCTACGTCATCTGCCAGTGGCATGTTTTTTGTGTGTACCTTGAAGATTTTTAGCCTGGCGTTTTCATCGGGATCATCTACCTTAACATGTCGGTCAAAACGACCGGGCCTTAGAAGTGCCGGATCCATGATGTCTACCCTGTTGGTGGCAGCGATTACTGCCACGTCTTGCAGTTCTTCTAATCCATCAATTTCTGTTAAAAGTTGGTTAACCACTCTTTGGGTAACACCAGAGTCAGTGCTACCACCAGCCCTAGTGGATGCTATGGAGTCGATTTCATCGAAGAAAATTACAGTGGGGGCTGTCTGCCTTGCTTTGCGGAAAACTTCTCTCACGCCTTTTTCTGATTCTCCCACCCACTTAGAAAGTAGTTCAGGTCCTTTGACTGCTATGAAATTGGCTTTACTTTCATTGGCCACTGCCTTTGCAAGTAATGTTTTCCCTGTACCTGGAGGTCCGTGTATCAGCACCCCACGTGGTGGTGTGACTCCAAATTTATCGAAACTTTCCGGATATTTAAGAGGCCATTCCACTGCTTCTATTAGTTCTTGTTTGGCGTTTTCTAAGCCGCCTATATCATCCCATTTGATATTAGGAATTTGTACCAAGATTTCACGGAGTGCTGATGGTTGGATTTCTTTTAATGCTTCTTTGAAGTCGGATTTATTGATGATCATTTTTTTAAGGGTTTCTTTGGGTATCTCCTCATCAGCTTTTATATCAGGGAGCACTCTGCGGAGTACTCTCATGGCGGCTTCTTTACATAACATTTCCAGATCTGCACCTACAAAACCATGGGTAGTGTCAGCGATTTCATTCAGATCCACTTTTTCATCTAGAGGCATTCCTCTGGTATGTATTTCAAGGACTTCTTGGCGACCATCTTTGTCTGGTACTCCAATTTCTATTTCTCGGTCAAATCTTCCGGGTCGCCGTATGGCCGGATCCAATGCATCTGGCCTGTTAGTGGCGCCAATGACTACCACTTGGCCCCTGGTTTTAAGACCATCCATAAGTGTTAATAGTTGGGCTACAACGCGTCTTTCTGTTTCACCAGATACTTCCTCTCTTTTTGGAGCTATGGCATCTATTTCGTCTATGAACACTATGGATGGAGCGTTTTCTTCTGCTTCTTCGAAGAATTCTCTTAATCTTTCTTCTGATCCGCCAACGTATTTACTCATGATTTCTGGGCCCTGAATTGCGATGAAATGGGCTTCACTTTCATTGGCTACTGCTTTTGCAAGTAATGTTTTACCCGTACCTGGAGGTCCGTGCATTAATACGCCTTTTGGTGGTGATATTCCCAGTCTTTCAAATAGTTCAGGCCTTTTTAAAGGTATTTCAACCATTTCTCGGACTTTTTTTACTTCTTCCTTGAGGCCACCGATGTCTTCATAGGTCACATCAACCAAGGTTTTGACACCTTCCAGTTTTGATATGTCAACTGGATCAGTTTGAATTTCAACATCAGTCATTTCAGTGACTTTAACAGCTCCTGCTGGTTTGGTAGTTACAACTGCCAGTTTTAATTCTCCCATCGGACTTACATCCGTCACGGTGTCTCGGAAAAATTCATTGAATAAGCTTCCTCGCATGGCCGTTTGTTGTTGTCTTATCCCAGTTACAATTATGTCTCCTTTAGACAAAACTCTTCCCTGGAAGGCTCTTTTTACATCGCCCCTAATCATGATTTTCTGATCGACTGGAGCCATTACTACTTTTTGTGCTTCTTTCACTTGGGCTTTTCGTACGATAACTTCCTCTCCCAAGGATGTTCCTGCGTTTTTTCTGATAAATCCATCAATTCTTATGATTTCTAACCCTATATCCGATTGAGATGAGGCCACTGTAGTAGCAGTAAGTTTCTTGCCTTCTATTTCGATCATATCACCATCTACAAGATCAAGCTTTTCCATACAAGATGGATCTATTCTGGCAATTGATCTTCCTACATCGGACTGTGAAAATGCTTCTGCAACTTTTAATTTCATATCTTCCGTTTTAATAATTATTCCCCCTATATATTGTTTTATATGCTAAATTAATGTAATTATTAGATTAAAAAACAAATATATAACATCTTTATATTTAGTTAACTTAGGTTACTTTAAGATTGTATGTTTTAGTATATAAATGTTACTATAAGATCAGTGATATGAAATACTAAAAAAAAATTAAAAATAAAAATTCTGACCAATTAATCAAATAGTAAACCAAATATTCTCCATATTGAGAATTAAATTAAAAAAAAGGATCTATCTAATTTTACCGCCGAATCCAACTAATAATTCTTCAACTTTCTTTCTTGAGCTAGGATAAATCACTTGGTAATTAAAGGTCAAACTTTTAAATCCCTTTGGAATTTGTTCACCCTGATAAACATCCTTAAGTTCAACTTTAACCACATCTTCCAATGAGTTAACTATATAAGATATAACTTCTGGTTCGGAACTCTCCGGAAAAATAACTGAAATGTCAAATGATTTCAATGGAAGATTAGCTTTCTTCCAATCGATTGTTTCTTCAGAATTTAAAATCTCAATATTGGAGAGTTTTAGTGTTATTTTCTTATTGTTCTCTCTTAAAGTTACAAAATCAGGATTCAATGATTCTAAAACTCCAATGTGAACTTTTCCAGAGTACATGTGGCGTAGTACTACTTCATTTCCAACAGATTTTTTAAGATTGGTTACTTCAGCACTTAACGCTGATATTGCCTTGTCAGATCTACCCAGAGCAGCTTCAAGATCATCTAGATGTTTAGCTGCCGAACTCATGGCTTTCACGAATCCATCCTGGTTTTTTTCGTCAACCATTGATTTAAGATCATGAAATGTTTTCATGAATGCATCATGTACCTCAGGTATGTGTCGATTCTGAGTCTGGATTGAATAACAGAGATAAGGATTTTGAGCAACAATCCGGGCAATTATATCCAGCATCAAACTATATATGGGACTTGCAAAGTTTCTTGATTGTTTAACATCAATTTGCATCCGTTCAATGGCACTGGCAACTGCAATGTAGGCAAAATGAGTTAATCCCTGAACAATACTCATCATGCGGTCATGTTCTTCGGGTGTGGTCACCAGAACCCGGGCTTGTTCTGTTTCTAAAAAATCAACCACTTTCTGATACCATTGTCCATAGTTTTTCGGAGTTAGAACAATAACTTGGCCATCCAATGATCTGACTCTGGGCCCAAACATAGGGTGGGTGGGCAGTACTTCCACCCCCGCTGGAGCATGTTCATACATGAGTTTTGCAGGTTCTTCCTTTACAGAAGTCACATCCAGTAATAAACTACCTTCTTGGAGATGAGGTGCTATTTCGCTTATAGTTTGAGGAGTAGCCTCGATTGGTACTGCTAAAATCACTACATTAGCTTTAAAAGAAGCTTGAATGTTATCAGATGTGTATGAGACTCCAATTTTGCTGGCAATGGCTTCACCCATAATGGAATTTCGACCGGTTATGGTAACTTGGTATCCTTTTTTTTTAAGAAAGTTAGCTATCCACTTTCCCAGTCCACGGGTTCCACCAATAACCGCTATCTGCATAGAGTTATCTATAGCAGGAGAAGGATATATTATTTATCCCTCATCAAAGAACACTAATCTTGATGCAATATATCATACCTCCGGTTAGATCTTCAACATTTCCACATTCTCACCATTATTGGTACCAGCCATAGAATCAATAGTTTCTAAAAATTCCATCAGACGAGACTCTTGCATTACATCTAAAAATCTTTCCAATTGAATTTTATGTTGTAAAAAAATGCCTCTCCTCTTTATAGGGCGTCCAAATTCATCTAAAGGATTAATTTCCACCATTATGCTATCTTGATCTCCCCTTGTAGGTGCCTTTATCAGAAACACGCCTTCTAACGAAGTAGGGACTCTTTGCCATGGTTTAACGTTTTCTAGTGTTTCTCTTATCTTACTTTCCAATTGTTTGTCCATTTTTAATCACCAAAAGCAAATGTGTAATACCTTTTATATAAAATTTATGATCATCTTCATCTATGAACGTCAGTACCAAAAAAATAAAGAATGTTAAAAAAAGATTTAAAGATAATTAAGGTAAATACTGTGTAAATAACATCTTAAAAAATATAATAATCAAAATCTAGCCAACCATAAAAAGTAAAGTACGTAATTACTGATGAAGGTTTTAATCATGCGTATCATACATCAAGATGCAAAAAGAGGAATAATTGAATTATTCCCCGAAACACTGGACGATCTATGGCATCTTTCCCATCTTATAGAGCCAGGAGATCTGGTTTCATCAAAGACAACCCGCCGAATACAGGACACCACTGGAGAACGTCTGCGCAGTGATCGAGGTATTAAAAAAACCTTTTTTATGGGAATACGTGTGGAAAGTATTAATTTTCATAAATATACTGGAAAATTACGGGCAAAAGGCATTATTGAAACAGGACCAGAGGATTTAGTTTCTTTTGGCTCTCACCATACGATAGATTTGAAACTCAACAATTCAGTGAGGATAGAAAAGGAAAGATGGTCCAAATGGCACCGGAAAAGAATAAAAGAAGCTATAGATGCATCAAAAATACCCCGTGCACTGGTGGTAGTGATTGAAGATGATGTTGCTGATATGGGAATACTTCGCCAGTATGGAGTTGAATATTACGGACCCATTATTGGAGGGGTTTCGGGCAAGAGGATAGTTCAGAAAAACCGTCAACAAATAATAAACAATTTTTATGATGAAATAGCAAGGACCATTAACAATTTTGAAGGAATAGAAGGAATTGTCATTGCCGGACCCGGATTTGGGAAAAATGATTTTTTCCAGTTCATCAACGATAAATATCCAGATCTGGCCAATATTTCCAGATTAGAAAATACTGGGGCAGGTGGAAGAACAGGGATTCATGAAGTGCTGCAGAAAGGGATTCTGGAAGAAATGGCTACTGAGGGAAGAATTGCCCATGAAATTAGGATGATGGCCAGAGTATTGGAAGAAATTGGAAAAACATCAAACATGGTAGTTTATGGTAAAAAAGAGGTTAAAAGTGCAGCTGAAGCAGGTGCAATTGAAGATTTACTGATTATTGATGAATTGCTGCGAGAAAGAGATGTTGAGAAAATAATGGATATGACTGAAAATCTGGGAGGTAAGGTCATGGTCTTAAGCAGTGAACATGACGGAGGAAAACAGCTCAATGCCTTGGGCGGCTTGGCAGCTTTGTTGAGGTATGCATTAAATTAAATTTATAAAAAAAGGGGATATAAATTTACAGGAGAGTAATTAAATGAATTTTTTAGAAATCAACATTACAGAAATCACAACACTCATATTGGCTTTTATTTTCTCCTGTATTTTAACCATTTTCTTTTACAAATTATTTCCTCGACTTGGAGGAAACCTTTACACCACTATACGTGGAGGAACACCAAGAGCCATTGGACTTGCCCCGTTTATAGTTCTTGTAATCTTCTATCCTCCACCTGGACAATATTTAATTGGAATCATAGGAATATTCGCATTTTTTGATGATTTACTTGGGAGAAAAAGGTTTAAAAAACTACCATTCGAATTAGGTCAACTATTACGAGGTATAGGAATGTTGTTGGTTATGGTGGTGGGATACTTCATTTTTGGTCCGGTTTCCATAATCATAGCACTGATGATACAACCCCTGAACATCTCAGACATGCAACCAGGAACAGCATCATCCACCATTATCATAATGAGCTCAATAATTTCGATTCTTCTTTATTTGACTACTGGAAATCCATATTCATTGTCTTTAATACTTCTTGCAGCTTGTATCGGATATGCTCCCCTTGATTATAAAGGGAAAATAATGATGGGTGAAGTAGGTAATCACTCCTTTGGAGTAGGGTTAGGAATAGTATACACACTACTGGGAATCAGCATGGCAAATCTATATAATTGGGGAAGTGAAAATGTGTTTTTGGTTGTTTTAACCCTGTTAATTATCACTAGTTTCCTAATAGCATTTTTACGACGTTCCAATCTGAAAAAATTCCTGGAAACAAATCTGAATATAACTAATCCTACCTATGGCGATTTAATAATGGATGTGTTGACTGGTGGTGGATTGGGAGATCTTCTTCGTAGATTTACATTGGGTAAACGGGAGATAGTTATTAAAAATCGATTTTTAATCTTTCTAGGATTTAGAAGATTATTTTTTAACCCACAATCTAATATACGAAACATTTGAAGATTTTATTTTTGATTAATTTGAAGCTGTCTCAGAAATCAAATTTAATTATTTTATAATTTTTCTTTATTTGAGGTTGTAAATTTATTGGGGGTTGTAATTTTTTCTGTGTTTTTGTGTCCAGTA
>ENA-UOOK01001533-UOOK01001533.1-fermentation-metagenome-genome-assembly--contig:-NODE-1533-length-30235-cov-9.976740_pt1 | contig 30235 bp, 25 predicted proteins | sample MGYA00245777_ERZ724023 | MGnify/ENA primary metagenome ERZ724023 (study PRJEB28704, sample SAMN03018312) | fermentation metagenome | biome: anthropogenic terrestrial biome; feature: soil; material...
GTTGTGAGCCAGTATCTTGCCGGGAATTTCGGCAGCTTGATAGCCGCACTCCTCGTAGATGGCATAAAGCAGGTCAAAGGCATAGACCAGCATGTGTCCGGAGCCGCAGGCCGGGTCGCAGATTTTTATCTCCTCCGGAGAGCGTATGATCAGGAAGGGGGGTTCACCGGGCTGTGAGGATTCGGGTTTGATATAGTAGTCCATCTGTTCCAGCAGCCTGGATTCGGGATGATTAAGCATCCAAAGCCGTCCCAGGGAGTTTTCCACCAGGTAGCGCACTATCCAATGAGGGGTAAAAAGCTGGGTAGCGGCAGGAATGTTTTCCGGGCTGATCTTTATATTCTTTTTCAGTTCGGCAAAGACCTGGTCTTTTTTCTCGGATATGTAGTACTGGTACAGCCAGCCAATTATCTCTACATCCTGCCAGTCTTCTTCCGGGATGTTTTCCGGATCGGTCATGGCCCGGAGGAAAGAGCCTTCCTGGAGCAGGTTGTCAGGAAAAAGGATTTCGCTATAATCTTCCACCGGTTCAAAAAGGAAGGGCAGGATTTTATTTAAGCTATTGCATTGCTTGATAAGCAAATATTTAAAAAGGCTGTTGCTGTCATTTTCTTCCTTGAAATTGATTACTTTATTCTTATCAATAGTGGCTACCCCTATACATGTGTCTGCAGCTCCATAATAAACATAATACTTGTCCTGAAATTCCACAGCACCACAACTAAAAACAACATTGGGTACATTGCCTACTTTTTCCCATTCAAGCTCTGGTTCAAGTATGGGTTCTTTTTGCCTTGCAATTACTTTTGATGGGTCATTAATATCTAAAAGCGCGGCACCCAATCTATAAACATTATTTTCATCAACTCCATGATATATAAGAAGCCATCCATCTTCTCTCTTTATGGGGGGGCCTGCAATACCTATCTTTTTGCTATCCCATGTGCCTTCAATCGGTGCCATTATTGTTTTATGAACAGGCCATGATTTTAAGTCTTTTGAATAACTTACCCATATGTTTGGAACCCTTCTATGGAATACAACAAAGTTTCCATCTATCTTTTCAGGAAGAAAAGCCGCATCTTTGTTTGACTCATCAAAAACAATATCATGACCTTCCCAATTTTTAAGGTCTTTTGAATATACCATGCAAATTTTAAAGTCTTCCCATTCTCGTCCTCCAAAGCCTGTATACATCATATAATAGGTATCATCTATTTTAGTTATTCTAGGGTCTTCAACTCCCCACTTTTCCTGCTCTGTTTCTCCAATAATAATAGGTGAGCAAGAACGTGTAAATTTTATACCATCTTTGCTTACAGCATGACCTATAGATGATACAAATTTGTTTTTTTCCATAGGCTTTTCACCATCTAAAACAAAACTATTATCTGAAGCCCTATAAAAAAGGTGGATAAGTCCATTTTCATATAATGCGGCCGTATTAAATACAGCTGCTTTTTCCCAATTATGATCCTTTATAGGCGATAATATTGGCTTATCGCTTAATCTTTCAAGTTTAAACATGTGCCCCTCCTAGTTGTTTATTTTACATACTCAGTAAACGGATCTTCAATTAATATTTTATGTGCTTCTGCATCGCTGACGCCCACGTAAAGTTCAGCCTCTCCGTTGTTTTCTCTTATTATTCCTCCGCTAAACAGCACATCAGCAAGATCTGACCTCTTAGCAGAGCCAGAAGGTAAATCTCCTCTTTTAGCTATGATTTTGATTTCACTAGCCTCATTAGTATCTATATTAAAAGAATATGCCATTGGGTAATAATGCCTATTCCCATACTCATCAAATGACGCAATGTGACCTAAAACTCCAACTAGAGTGTCATTTAGTATGTGAATTTCATTACTTCCCCCCCATTCTTCATTAACAAATTGATTTTCAATTATTTTAGCTGAATTTATTGTATCTGCATTTAAATTATCAATAGATTTTATTTTAATAAACCCTATTTTGCCTCTTCCGCCAACCTCTCCTTGAGGCCTTGTTAATACAAGTATTTCCCCATTAGGTAGTTTGGCAAGCCTTATATCTTTCATCATTTCAGGGCCTTCAGCAAATTTCTCTAAGGTTTCTATTGTGTTGCCCCTATAAAAAACAGTTTTATATCCAAGGCTTCCTTCAATCTCAGGATGTGGATATATATATACACCGCCAAATATAAGCTCCCCATTAATTTTTGTAACGAAAGGGTCTTGAAGTTCAAACTCTCTTGCACCTTTCTTGGGGCTTAAAACCCCATTATTGTCCACAAAAAACTTCACCTTGGAGTTTTCACTATTCCTATCTTCAACTCTGCCGGCTATTACCAAACTGCCATCATCCCCAAAAGGGGCTGTTATATTGTAAACATCCTTCCCACCAACTCCAGTAAATATAAGTTTCTTGCTTTTTTTTATTCTTGGTTTTAACTCATATGCATCTAGTAATTCTTTACATGATTTAGCCTTCATTTTTTCCCCTCCTTATTCCTTAAGGCCAGAAAAGGTTACGCCCTCTATAAAATACTTCTGTGCTGCAAAGAAAAGTATTATAATTGGTAATGCAATTATTGTAGACATTGCCATAAGGTAATTCCACTTTGGAGGTTCATTAGGACCGCCCATAAAGAAATACATACCAATATTCATTGTATATTTTTCAGCATCACCAAGATATATCATTGGTCCTAAAAAGTCATTCCAATATCCTTTAAATGTAAATACGCCTATTGCCAATAAAGCTGGTTTTATTTGTGGAAGTAAAATATGATAAAATGTCTGGAGAGGCGATGCTCCATCTATTTCAGCCGCTTCATCTAGTTCTATAGGAATTCCCATAAAGAATTGGCGAAGCAAAAATATATAAAAAGGTCCCCATGCAGTCCATGATCTAAGTACTAATGGATCAAAATTATTAACTAATCCAAGCTTATTCCATATAACAAATGTAGGAATAAGTGTTACGTGAAAAGGCAGCATCATGGTACTTAAAAGTATAAAAAATATAACATTCTTTCCTGGAAAGTCAAACCTTGCAAATCCATATGCCACCAGGGTCTCACTTATCATTTCACCTGTCATTCCTAATATTACAATAAATAATGTATTAGAAAGATATTTTGAAAATGGCATTGCATTCCATGCATCTGCGAAATTATGCCACTGTGGCGGCCTCGGAATCCACTCTGGAGGCCATGCAAAAATGTCAGCATCAGATTTAAGCGCAGTAGATATCATCCAGAAGAATGGAATTAGTATTATAATTGCCAATCCTATAACTATGATATAGGTTATAATCTTTCCAATCATTTTTCCTTTGCTATTTTTCATATATATCCCTCCTAATTCATGCCTTCTGATTCATAGTAAACCCATGCAGGCGTAGTTTTAAATACAAGCAGTGAAAGTGCTAAAATTATAATAAACAGTACCCATGCAATAGCTGAGGCCTCGCCCATATGAAGTTGAGTAAATCCTCTTTCATATATAAGCTGATTTAGGAACTTCCCTGCAGCTGATGTAGGACGGACAAACATTGCAACAGTAAATACCTGAAGGGCTCCAATCATTCCCATAATAATCTGAAGTAATATTATAGGCGAAATCTGTGGAACTGTAATATTCCAAAACTTCTTAAATGCACTAGCGCCATCTAGGTCAGCCACTTCATATAAGCTTCTAGGTACTCCTTGAAGTGCTGCCAAAAATACTACTGTATTGGTTCCGAATATTCCCCATATACTCATTATGGCAAAGGCAGGCAGAACAAATCTTGCATCGCCAAACCAATCTGGTTTACCTAGGTTAAACAATTTTAATATAGGCTGCAGCATATAATTTAAAAGTCCAGATTCACTGTTAAAAAACAATCTCCAAAGAAGTGCTACTGCTACTTCAGGCAATACTGCAGGAAGGTAATATATAGTTCTAAAAATTCCTACTCCCTTTATTTTTTTATTTAATAACATTGCCACCAAAAGTGACCCTATTACACCTATTGGTAAAGTTATGGCCGCATAAGAAAGGGTCAGTTTTACTGATTTCCAAAATTCTATATCTTTTGTAAATAGCCATTTATAATTGCTTAGTCCAACCCAATTAGGTTTATTAAATAAATTATAGTCTGTAAAACTTAAAAACAAAGAATATACAAGTGGAAATGCTGTAAAAATTAAAAAGCCTATGACCCATGGAGAAATCAGTGAAAACCCCATGGCTTGCCGATGTTTCCATCCAATACGTCTTAGAAAATAATATAAACCAATAGCTATTAATACAAGTATTATCGGGGTCATAAGCCAACGCCCGAAAGTTCCCGCAAACCGTTCCATAGATCTATCTCCTTTTCTTTAATCATCTATTAATACAAAAGAGGCATTTAAGCCTCTTTTATATTAATAGACTTTCGTCTATTTTCTAACTAATTTTTCGTCTAATTGTGGTTTTACAACTGGTATAAGCTTTTCAGGATCTCCATGATTGTTTACAATAGGATCCATAAGTTGAGTCCAGAATATATTATCCCAATCAGGATAGTTTTCGTAGTATCTATATAGTTTTGCATATTCTAGTGAGTTAATAATAGCTTGCATTGACTCACTTCTTTCCGGATGTAATTTATTCATTTCATCCATAGTTGCTAGAGACTTACGTGGTGGCATAACCTTCCAATGATGAATAGCATCAGTTAAGTCAAGTAATGCTGCAAAAGCTGCATCAGGATTTTTTGTCTTTGCATTTATACCCATTCCAAGAACATCTCCAAAAGTTGCCTTCTGTCCTGATGGACCTGCTGGTACTTCGCATACTTTACATTTGAATTTAACCTGATTCTCAAGATTATCTGCAGCTCCTCCCATAAACATTGCAACTTGCTGGTCTTTAAACATTGTGTCAAACCCACGATCTCTTATAATTTGCTGCTTTGGTACTACTGGTCCATTTATTAAATCAGCATAGAATTTAAAAGCTTCCATAGCCTCTGGAGAATCTATAGGCGAAGTACTAAAATCAGGAGCAATGACATCGCCGCCATTTTGCCATACAAACATCTGTGCTGGTGGCCAGCCATTTACAGTAAATCCCCATTGTTTAGCGCTTTCTGCATTAAATCCGCTCTCTGCAGCATTCTTTCCATTGCCATCTATTGTAAGCTTTTTAGCTGCATCCATAAATTTATCCCAATTCCAGCTGTCATCTGGAATAGGAACTCCTGCTTTTTTAAATAAGTCTTCATTTATATAGAGAACAATAGGTTGTTCAAGCCATGGTAATCCATATAATTTATCATCTTTTTTAAACGGCTGCAGTGATGCTTCAAAATAGTCGGATACATCTGCAGCAGGATGATCTGATGAAGATAATTTATCTGTTATATCAAGCATAGCTCCCTTTGCTGCAAGCTGTGATGCTCTTTGTGCACTAACCCAGAATATATCTAGTCCACCATTACCTGATAATTGCGTTGTTATTCTCGTGTCATAATCTGCAGGATTTGAATCCTGTTCAATTTTATATAGCTCTGAACTTTCATTTAGTTTATCTATTATTTTTTGAAGTTCTTTTGCCTCATCTGCTCCTGCCCATGTAGCAAGACGTATTGTAGCTTTTTCCTTTTTTTCACTTTTTTTATTGTCAGCACCTGTTTTGCCATTAGAGCATCCTGATAATAAAATTGAAGCAACAAGTATTAAAGACAATACACCGGTAAGCATTTTCTTCATTAATAATACCTCCCCCACTTAACTAATATTTACTTAAGCACTTTAGAAACATAAATTCAATAAGTTTAACAACTTCAGTATAAAATTTATTCCTCCTTTAAAATTAAATTTATATTAACTATTATTTATAAATTAATTATATAATATAAATATTGAATTTTCAATACGATATACTTTAATTTAACACTATTTTAGCTTTATTTTTAAATCTATTTATTGCTATTTACTGTATTTTTGCCTAAAATATAGTCTTTTTAATATTATGTATACATACTTAGTCAAATCTATTTATAGGAGGGTTCTTTATGAGCAACGATATGGGTGATTTAATTCAAGAAGCAATGCATCAATTAGAAGCATTTGGACTTTCAGAAGGGACATTGAAATCATATTGTACAAGATCATTTAATTCTATCAGAAAATTTTATGCCGACAAATGTGTTACGAAATTCCAAAAAACAATTATGGAAGAACTGAAAGAGGATTATCAGAAACAATATAACGATGGAAGAATACCACATAATACTTTATAGGGTAATGGGAGCAACTTGTCAGGATAATATCCATTTCCCCATAAGTAATATTACTACATAATGAGTAGTTCGGAAAAACAGCAGGAATAGAATAAATCATGTTTTGCTGCAATTTTACATACATATCAGTCGGGTGGGAGTGGTCTATTAAATTAAATCTTAATTATTTCTTCAGGTAAGTCCTGATACCAAGAGAACAATTCAACGCTAATACTGCCATAAAAAGTCTTTTCTATAGAATTTAGCATACAGAAGCGGCTTTCATATCCATTAATCCCCAACTTTTTATCGGGTTTAAAAAGTATGAAACCAGATGAATTTCCATATGCTGGCCTTGCATCCAAATACTCTTTAGCATAAAAATTAAGTTGCAGGCCATCTTCTGTTTCATATTCAATCATGGCTAGATCCATTCCATTAGGGCAGATTAATTCAAGGTTAGTCATATATTGTTTTTCAAACTGATCTCTACTTTCTTCTGTAAAACCTTGCAGAGATTCATCTTTAAAAGATTTTTTTACTTCCTCCCAAATATCATAGTGATTTAGTTTATCAATATAGAAGAACCGGTCTTTTTTATTAATAAAATCATAAAATGAATACCTTATTCCCTTTTGTTTTTCACCAAATTCTAAAAGCATTGGTTGTTTTATTAATACCTCATTGAATTCTTTGCTAACTTTCAAGGTTATTTCTAATTCCTTTGCTAAATCAATTTGAGGAAATTCATCAGTGCTTTTTTGGATGTAAGCTACTATAACTAAATCTGATAAATTTACATCATCCCAGCATGCTATATCCAAACCATTTTCTATAAAATGTTGTAGTCTCATATATCCTTTATAATTATTATCATTTATAGGACTTGTTTCTGAAGATGTAAATGTCATCTTTTGCTGTTGAATGGTTATTTCAGATATTTGATAACGTTTGAAACTATGGCTTCTACGAATAGCATTTATTTTTTCATATCGATTCGTAATGGGATTTTCTTTTTTATCAGCATCAATTTCATCTTCTATACATTGAAGAGGTTGGTACATTGTCCATAGCACATTTCTATTTTCTTCTGAAGTTATAGAAATTAAAATTACGTCGGCATCTCTAATTTTCACTAATTTATTTATGAAAATTTCTTTATTCGGTATAAGCCATTTTTTTACTCCAATATCCAGGGTGTCATGAGAAGTATTGTAGATATAGTACTCCCTTTCTTTGTGGAGTTTGTGCAGTTCACTATATCTTTTAAAAGCACGATCACCATCATCTGCAAAACTGCCGATAACATCCATTTGTTCATCTCCCTCAGTCATGGCATTTATTACTTCTATGAGTACCCATTGCTCCGGATAAGTCTTTCTTACATCTTCCCAAATCATTTAAACTACCTCCTGTTTTAAGATTTATGTAGTAATGGAACAGAAAACCGCAACTAGATCTCAGTAATTGCCATATTCTTATTAATGTTAAGAAACATTGGTGAAACAATACGATATCAAAATAACCTGCGGGTTAAGAAATTAGTTTTATTTGTGTACTCAAAGGCTAAGGAACATGTTCCCATAAAAGAAATTTACAGCTATTTGAAAATTGCATAGTTCAATTTTAGAATGAGTATTTCTTTTTGCGGGAGATTCTATGCATATAATTTGGATAAATACTGCTACACAGTTATACCTACCCATCACTGGCAATTTGGCTTTTAAAATTGTCTAACTAAAGTTATTAAATAACTTTTTTAACTGATTCCCTTTCTACTAGATTTACTGATAGTTTAACATGCTGATTAGGCTGATCCATGTTCTCCATACGCCACAACAGATTTTTTACGGCCTTTGCACCCATAAGCTTTTTATCTATTCTCATAGTAGTTAGATTAGGAGAAGTTATTTTACACAAATCAATGTCATCAAACCCTATAACAGAAATATCATCAGGCACTTTTATATTCAATTCCCTTAAAGCACTTATCAATATTACCGCTGCACTGTCATTGGCACAAACCCAAGCCGTAGGAAGCTTATCCATACTCCTTATTATATTAGCGACAGTTTTAAAATCATTTTTAAGAACGTAATCTTCAACTAAATCTGTTATGCAATAATCTAAATTAATTGGTATATTAGCCCTTTTCATTGATTCATTAAATCCAATCCATCTTTCATTAAAACTCAGTGTAAAATCCTTATCGCCAAAAAAACCTATTTCCTTATGACCACAGTCTATAAGATACTTTGTAGCCATAAACTCTCCTGATACATTTTCAGTAAGTATTGCATCCGTATTAATTAAAAAGCTGGCATGATCTACTAAAGCTAAAGGTATCCCATATGATAAAATTCTCTCTAATAATTCGTCATCAATAGAACCTACAATAAGAATTCCTGAAGTTTTACCAAGTTCAATACTTGACGGAACCTCATGCTCATCTTTATCAATAATGCTCACAAGAAGGTCATAATTATTATTTTTAGCTTCATTTTCTATTCCAAGTATAACCCTAGAATAAAACCTTGTATCTTTAAAATTCTTTTTCTCAATCATTAAGCAGATATTGTCTAAATGATTTATATCAGCTAAAGCTGTATGCCTATCAAAATAATTAAGCTCTACTGCAGTTTTTAATACTTGCTGCCTCGTTTTTTCACTTATGCCCGGTTTATTATTTAGAGCCAATGAAACAGCATTTATAGATATATTTAGTTTATCTGCTATATCCTTCATTCTCACCTTTTTTTTAGCTTCGCCCATATTGACTTTCCCCTCTTTAAAGTATTTCTATTTTTATTATAGCATGCTAACCTAAATATTCAAGCTTTTTCACTTTAATATGTGGTGACATACGTAAGCATATCTTTTTTGAAGGATTCTGATCAATTGAAAAAATAAACTTTTATCTTTTATAATTATTGCCCCAAATATCCACCGTAAAATTAAGGTAGATACTTGAGGCAAATATAAATGCAAACTATTTTATTACTATTTTTATATTGTTCCACTTTTCTCTAAGAATACGGCAATACCATCACTATCATTATCTGCAGTAACAAAATCAGCAACCGATTTTGAATTCTCACTTCCATTAGCCATAGCCACACCGATGCCCGCATTTTCTATCATATCAGCGTCATTATCGGCATCTCCAAAAACAATCAAATCCTTCAATGTAAGTCCATGTAACTCCATTGCCTCTTTAAGGCCATTTGTTTTAGATACTCTTGGATCCATATATTCATAAAGGACGCTTGCTGTTTTCAGACTTGCGCTTTTATAGCTTTGGCTGCTAAATGTCTTGCTGCGTTCTATTACCTTGTCCATGTATTCTGGTTGGCAAATAATCATGACCTTTCCATGTGGGGTTTTTAATAGTTCATGAAAATCTACTACTTTATATGGTAGCTTATCTGCTTTTGAAAGCATTCTTATATGATCATCATCCCTATATCCAAGCAAAGTTCCATCTTTAGGGATGCAAAAATTTAAATCCATATCTTCATAATGCTTAATGATCTCCCAAATTAATTCCCCACTAAGCGGATAACTAGATTTCTTGACTCCAAGGGATATGTCATCAATTTCGCCGCCACCCATTCCTACAATAGAATCTACCAAGCCTTCAATATCCCACTCTTTCAATAACTTTTTACAGGATACAGCATCCCTGCCTGTTGCGAGGCCAAAAAGAATTCCCTTTTCTCTAGCTTTCTTGATGGCATTTACTGTTCTTTCTGTCACATATCCCTTACTGCATAAAAGAGTTCCATCTACATCAGCCATAATTGCTTTTACTTGTTTCATTCTTTTCCCCTCCATTTCAGCTTACCTAATTATCTGCAAGGGATGCTCCCCCCAAAACAGCATATAGTTATATGAACCAATAGAACTTGTATTTTATAACTTCTCTCCATTAGACTCAATTATATCCTTGTACCAATAAAAGCTCTTTTTCCTAATTCTATTTAGCGTTCCATTGCCTTGATTATCTTTGTCTACATAAATATAACCATATCTCTTTTTCATTTCTCCCGTACCTGCGCTTACAAGATCAATTGGCCCCCAGCTTGTATACCCCATTAGATCTACTCCATCTTCAATTGCTTTTCTAGCTTCGGTTAGATGGTCTCTTAAATAGTCAACCCTATAATCATCATTTATAACATTGCCTTCCTCAACAACATCTACTGCCCCTAAGCCATTTTCAACTATAAACAAAGGTTTTTGGTAACGGTCATACAGCTGGTTTAAAACATATCTAAGGCCTTTAGAGTCAATTTGCCATCCCCAATCAGAGGATTTTAGATAAGGATTTTTAACCCCACTAAATAGGTTCCCTGAGGATTTATCCTTACTTTCCTCTTTGCTAACTGCAGTACTCATGTAGTAGCTAAACCCTATATAGTCAACAGTATATTGCCTTAAAATATCCTCGTCACCATTTTCCATATTTATTACTATATTATTTTCTTTAATGAAGCGTTTAATATAGCTTGGGTAATACCCTCTAACTTGTACATCTGAGAAGAACAAAGTGGCTCTTTCCCCTTGCTGTGCTAAAAGTACATCCTCAGGGTTACAAGTATATGGATATATAGCAGATTTTGCAATCATGCATCCTATCTTTGCATCAGGTATAATCTCATGACATGCCTTAACAGCTAAGCTGCTTGCTACAAATTGATGATGTATTGCCTGAAATACTATGCTTTCTTTATCTTCTCCTTCTTCGGTTGTAATTCCTCCGCCAATAAAAGGTGCAACTAGCATTATATTTATCTCATTGAAGGTCATCCAATACTTTACCTTATCTTTATATCTTTCAAATATAACCCTTGCATATCTTTCATAAAAATCAACTAGTCTTCTATCTCTCCAGCCGCCATACTTTTCAACTAAGCCTAAGGGCATCTCATAATGAGATATGGTAACTATGGGCTCTATATTATACTTTAAAAGCTCATCAAATAAACCATCATAGAATTTAAGCCCCTCCTCATTAGGCTCCTCTTCATCACCATTAGGGAAAATCCTTGACCAAGCTATAGATGTTCTAAGGCAGTTAAACCCCATTTCATTGAATAGAGCTATGTCCTCTTTATACCTATGATAAAAATCAATTGCCTCATGGGATGGATAATACCCTTCTAAATTATTAATTGCTTTTACTACTGAATCATGGTCATAGATGTTCTTAAACCTATCATTACTGCAAGGCAGTATATCTGCTATTGAAAGTCCCTTATTATCCTCAAGGTACGCCCCTTCTATCTGATTTGCTGCAAGAGCGCCTCCCCATAAAAATCCTTTAGGGAACCTCTTTGATTTTAAACTATCCATTTTATCTCTCCTCAAAATTATATTGTGTATCTTATGCAGCAGCCTGCTTATTCTTCTTCTCAATCTCAAGGTTTATTGCATCTTGCTTCTTAAAGAATGGGTAATACGCAATGGTTGACCAAGCAATTATTATTACCTGCCATAGAGCACCTCTCCACCCTTGGAGTATAAATCCTGATATTATAGGAGGGGTTGTCCATGGTACACTTACTGCAGTGAATGGATGTAAAAACCCAATCTTTATTGCAAAATATGATGCTAGAGCTGAAACTGTAGGTACAAGTATAAATGGTATAAACATAAATGGGTTCATAACTATTGGAAAGCCAAACAGTATAGGTTCATTTATATTAAATAGGCCAGGCCATATTGCAAGTTTCCCCAATGCCTTTGACTGTTCAGATTTTGCTGCAATTAGCATTGCAATTACAAGACCAATTGTAAGCCCTGATCCAGTTATTGTTACGAATTGTTCTCTAAACTGAGTTGTAACAATATGTGCTCCATTTGCAATAGTAAGCGCTGCGCCACTTTCTAGTATAGCTTGGTTTGCGAGGGCATTAGCACTTGCTATAGGATCTAGAACGCTTGCAACAATTATTGCACCATGTATACCAAACCACCATAAGAATGGTATTAAAGCACCCATAACTAATACCCCAGCTAATGAGTCTGTAACGCCTTGAAGAGGTATCTGGAGAACCTTAAATATCCACTCTGCAAAAGTAGTCTGAAATGCAGCCTTGAAGAATATGTTAATTGCAAGGGCTATGGTAAATATAGCTAGTGCAGGTATAAGGGCAGTAAACTGATTTGCAACTCCTTGAGGCACCTCTTCAGGAAGCTTTATAGTAATCTTTTTTCTCAAAAATAATGAGTACATATATCCTACGAATAGTCCTATGATTATGGAAAGTATCATACCTTGTCCACCAGCCCAAACAATTGGGATGACCCCGCCTACGCTTATTTCTTGTTTATCAAGTCCAATTGCCGTCACAGTGTTTGGAATAAGCATTACAAATGTACTTATAGCAATTATAGCTGCAGGCATAGGTTCATAACCTTCATTTTTCGTATAACTATAAGCAATACCTGCAACACCTGCAAGAGCCATAAGAGCAAGGGAGCCGTTGTATATTTTAAGCAGTGGAAGTATCCACTCAGGGCCAAATATTCCTGCCATCCAATTATTAAAGGGTTCATAAGGTATCTGAGCAAGGAGTAAAAACAATGATCCTACTAAACTTAGAGGCATAGTATAAAGCAATCCATCCTTTAAGGCACTTACTGCCTTTGTATTTACAAATTTCATAATAACTGGGGTAACCTTATCTGACCAGCTTCTCTTCTCAATATTCTCTGACATTGCTAGACCTCCTAATATATTAATTTATTAGTAATTTCTATTTGAAAATCAAAAATATTTTAGTTATAATTCACTTGGGACCTTGTTTGTTTTTAATCATATGTGTAAACATAAGCTTGCCAGCTATGAACATTGTTAAAATTCAAATAGGGTTCCAATATTACTTTTTGGCTAACTTAATTGCAAGATCCAAAACCTTTTCCCCATTCATCATTCCATAATCTATCATCGGTATCATATCCACTGGAATACCCTTTTCGCCACATAATTTCTTTGCCTTTGGAAGAGCATATCCTATCTGAGGCCCTAAAAGCACTACATCAACCCCTTCTATATTTTTCTGCATAGAGTTTTCTGAAAATGCATCAATATCAACCTCCATGCTCCTTGCCTCAGCAGCCTTCTTCATTTTGTTTACCAGTACACTAGTTGACATACCTGCAGCACAAAATAGTCTAATTTTTAACATTTAATCCACTCCTTTATTATTTTTTAGTTATTTCATTCACTCTCTTAGTAAGTTCAATTATCTGTTCTATTAAGTTTTTCTCCGATATTGCCGTCATCAAATGATCCTGAGAATGGACAAAAAGTATACCCATATCAAGCTTTTCACCATTTGCCTCTTTATTTAGCAGAGATGTTTGAGCATTATGGGCTATATCTAAGGCTTCTCCAGCTTTCTCCATCTCCTCATCAGCTTCTTCATACCCCCCATTTTTAACTAGCTCAAGAGCCTTGTATGCATGAGTTTTTGCATCTCCTGCGTTCATTATAATATTCATTATTGCTAATTCAATTTCATTCATTAAGTTCCCCCCAAATAATTTATTAGTATTTAAAGTGTCCACTTGCCCTATATTAGAGCAAGTTTCGTGCCAAACGCTTAAAATGGCTTCCCTCAACCGCTACATATTAGTGTTTAAAATATTTTTATTAGTGTTTAAGTAAATAGTCCTATTTATCCTATGTTTGCATAGTGTTTAGATAGTTTAAACTCTATTCTTTACTCCCCATATAGTGTATAATTTACCTTAATACATTTTGTAAGGGGCGATTTTATGGTTAATAAGGATATTATTTATAATAAGCTTAAGGAACTTAATGACCCTAAAGGTGTTGACACACAAACTCTAGCTTCCATACTTGGAATGACAAGAGCAAATGTAAGTCACGAGTTAAATACTCTTTGGAAGGAGGGTAAGGTATACAAATCCTCTAGCCGGCCAGTGCTATTCTTTATTACAGATAATAGTCCAAAGATAAGCAAACTTGCTGATATGGTAAATGACAACATAAGCCTCAAAGCCTCCATAGATAAAATGAAGGCTGCCATACTTTACCCTCCAAGAGGTCTGCCCACGTTAATATTAGGAGAAACAGGAGTCGGAAAATCCATGTTTGCATCTTTAATGTATGAATACGCTAAAGAGACAGGAGTAAGAGGGGAAAATTCCCCTTTTATAGTATTTAACTGTGCTGATTACTATAATAATCCCCAGCTTCTTGTATCTCAGCTTTTTGGTGTAAAAAAAGGTGCTTATACAGGAGCTGATGAGGATAAGATTGGGCTTATAGAAAAGGCTGACAAAGGGGTTCTTTTTCTAGACGAAATTCACAGACTTCCCCCTGAAGGCCAAGAGATGTTATTCACATTTTTGGACAAGGGATATTTTAGACCCCTTGGCGGATCTGATATGAAAAAATCTGATGTTTTAATTATTTCTGCCACCACAGAGGATCCTGATTCCGCCCTTCTTAAAACCTTTACAAGAAGGATACCCATGGAGATAATCATTCCACCATTAAGGGATAGAACTCTAGAGGAAAGGTTTTTCCTAATCAAAAGTTTTTTCAAAAAGGAAAGCTTAAGATTAAATAAAGATATATCAGTTTCATTAAACACTATGAGAGCATTCTTATCTTATGATTGTCCAGGAAACGTTGGACAACTTAAAAGCGATATACAAATAATATGTGCTAAAGCCTATTCTGAATACCTTACCAATGTAAAGCAGGATGTAAGAATTTTTAGCGGAAACCTACCTTCTAATATAAGAGAAGGACTTTATAAGGAAAAAGAACACAGGGTGTTATGGAATAAGTTAATGGGAGATGAAATAGAGTTTTTTAAGTTTTCTCCTTTAGCAGATGACCAAAATCAGTACGACAAAAATGATGATGATACCATATATAAAATAATTGATCAAAAATTAGATAGACTGAAAGCTCAGGGCATATCAGACATTGCTATAGAGAATATACTAGAAAAAGACATAATAAAATATTTCCATAAGAATATTGGCGGTGTACCCGAAGAGGTAAACAAAAAAAATCTTAGGAGCATAATCCCTGAAGATACATTAGACTTTATTGATAATGTTATCTCCTACATGGCATCTGAACTTAAGCGGGAGTTTTCCAGCAATATGTATACGGCTTTAGCCCTTCACCTCAATACATTAATAAAAAGAGTTCACAGCAATAGCACCATGGTCAATCCTTGCCTTGATAAAATAGAAAGTTTGTACCCTGAAGAGTTTAAAGTCGCTATGGATTCTAAATCCGTAATTGAAAAGTATGTTCATGGAACAATAAGCGATGATGAGATAGCCTATTTAACTATTTTCCTACTTCCAGAAGAAGAATTTAGAAGTGCTAATAAAGATAAGGTAAAGGTTATACTCATTATTCATGGCGATACGACTGCCACATCCATGGCTGACGTGGCAAACAATCTTTTGGGGGAGAACTATGTAATAGGCATAAATGCCCCCCTTGATGTAAGTCCACAAGTAGTGCTAGACAATCTTAGAGAATTAGTTGCAAAAGATCTAAATTCTGCAGGATACCTTCTATTAGTTGATATGGGATCTCTTACAAGCTTTGGTGAAACTATTGAAAGGGAGTTCAATGTAAGAATGAAGGTTGTATCTTTAGTTTCAACACTTCACGTGCTTGAGGCAGCTAGAAAAGCCCTGCTAGGAGTTTCTCTTGATGATATATACAACGAAGTTCTGCTAGTAAATTCATATTTTGAAACAAAAAGGGTAATTAAAGAACCTGATAATGGAAATAAAAAGTTTGTAATAGTGACAGCCTGCCTAACAGGTGAAGGCTGCTCCATGGCGCTTAAAAGCTTTTTAAAGAACAACCTTAAATACGATAAAAATATTTTTGAAATAATGCCTCTAGACTGTCTCGACAAAAATTATTTTATAAAAAAGCTTGAAGAAATTAATAAAGAAAAAGAGATACTATTTATTGTATCCTCTTTCCCCATAGATATGGATATAAAGCAGTACAGTATGTATGATGTTTTAAGTATGAGAGTCATAGGGGAACTTCAAGAGATGATAGATGTAAAAACCACATTGCAAAAGATGCCCATGGTAATACAAGAAAACGTATCTAATATAGACAGTAGAGGTCTTTACAACGATGTTATAAGCTTTATAAATAATCTGGAAAATAAACTTAATATAGAAATATCTGATGAAAAGCTTATTGGGCTTATACTTCACCTTGCTTTTTTAATAAGCAGGCTGAAAGATGAGGACTTTTCTATTGAGTATCCTGAGAAAGATAACTTTATATCTGAAAACAAAAATCTCTATAGTATCGTGAAAATGTGCATTGATACCATAGAAAAAAGATATTTTATAAATATATCAGATAATGAGATATGCTATATTATAAACTTTTTTATATAACAATAAATCATCAATGATATATACAGATATGGCTTCCCTTTAGGGAGCCTGTTTTTTATAACTTTTCTCCCACAAATACTATAATATAAGATATAATTTAAAATATAATAATACAAAGAACAATAAATACAGCTATTAATATTGCTATTAATATTGCTATTAATACAGGTATAGTTTTGGAGATGATATTATGGAGCTTAATAATTGGCTAAACAGCAATATACCTCAGATTGCAGATTCTATAGAAAATATAAATAGGAATACTTTCTTTAATGAGAAAACTATTGGTTTTGCAGGCAAGGAAAGTATAAATAGGGTGCTTCATCATCTGCGTTCAGCACTTTTCCCTGGAGTATTTGAGAAGTTTCCAATTGATGAATCAAAGGTGAATATACTTATAGGCAACAATATACGTACTGCTACTCTAGAGTTAAATGACTTAATTGAAAATGTACTTATAAATAGATGCTTATTGGTGAATAAAGAACAGCAAGATTGTACAGAATGCATGGATAAGGCCTCTAAAATAACCATTGATCTTATAGAGAGGCTTCCCTTTATAAGGGAGATACTTCAAACGGATATACAGGCTGCTTATGATGGAGATCCAGCAGCTCTTACGAAAGAGGAAATACTTTTAGGCTATCCTTCAATTACTGCTATTACCATACATAGGATAGCTCATGTACTTTATGAGCATAATGTACCAGTAATTCCAAGGATAATGTCTGAATATGCACATGAATCTACTGGAATAGATATACATCCAGGCGCAAATATAGGAAGTTACTTTTTCATTGACCATGGAACTAGTGTTGTAGTTGGTGAAACCTGCACAATAGGAAACCATGTTAAATTATATCAGGGAGTAACTTTAGGGGCAAAAAGTTTTTCCCTTGATGAAAACGGTAATCCTATAAAGGGTATAAAAAGGCATCCTGATATTGAAGATAACGTGGTGATATACTCTGGTGCAACAATACTTGGTGGAGATACTGTAATTGGCCATGATTCTGTAATAGGCGGTAATGTATGGCTTACTCACTCAGTCCCTCCACTTTCAAGGGTATATATGCCTGAGCCATCACTTATTATAAAAAATGGGGATAAAGAACCTTTTTAACTGAAAGGAGATGAATTATATGCCAAATATTGATTCTGATTATATTGATCTTGTTACAGTGATGAAAACAAACGACAAAGCATTGATTGCCTTTATTAAGTCTGTTTTCCAAGAGGCTGATATAAAATACTTTGTAAAAGGTGAGAGCATAGTAGACCTAGGAAGAGCAGCTTTAGACGTTGAGATACAAGTGGCTGATACAGATTTAGAATATGCAAAAGAGTTATTAAAAGAGTTCCTTTAAGACAGATAAAATACCATTTATTGTATTTTATTTGACAAATTCTAAATATGGAGGTATGATTTCCTTATCAAATAAGTTTACTTGAAAATATTGCCATAATATTTAAAGTAAACTTGTTTTATGAGTAGTTTATTTTAAGTATAAATTATTCATGCATATATTATAGAAGGGAGGAATTACCTATAAACGACTATAAGGCTTTCCTAAAAAGATTCACACTAAGAAAGTTTATAGCTCCAATTATGGTAATCCTAATAGCCATCTCAGTAATAACGTATGTACAATTAAAAAGGAAAACCATTACAGTAATAATTGACGATAAAAGGAAGGACATAGTAACTTATAAAGACACTGTTGGAGCAGCGCTAGAAGATAATGAAATATCTTTAGCCCCAAAAGATAAAATTGAACCCAAAGTGGATTCTGAAATAAAGGATAAGGATACCATAACCATAAAAAAAGCTGTGAATGTGAAAATCGCCGTAGATGGTAAAAGCATTCCTGTACAGTCTGCAGAGAATAATGTTGCTTCTTTGCTTAAAGAGGAAGGTATAGCTTTAAATGATAAAGATAAGGTTACACCCGACATTAATTCAAATCTTTGTGAAGGTATGGAGGTAGCAGTCACTAGAGTTGAAACAAAAAACTTTACTGAATCTATTCCAATAGCCTATAAAGAGGTTGTTAAAAAGGACAACACACTTCCAAATACCACTAAAAAGGTGGCTCAGGAAGGTAAAAAGGGAGAAAAGCAAATAACCACTTCCGTTGTTTATGAAAACGGAGTTGAGGTTGCAAGAAAGGTTATAAAGGAAGTAGTTGCAAAAAAACCTGTAGATAAGATAACCATTTTTGGAACTTTGCCAGTGGTGCCTGTTTCAAGAGGGGGATCCTCAATGGCCTATGGAAAAGTTCTCAAAGTAAAGTCTACAGCGTATTGGGCTGTTAATGGGGTTGGGAAAACCTACACAGCTTCAGGAAGAAAAGCCGTAAGGAACCCTGAAGGCTATAGCACAATTGCCGTTGACCCTAAAGTAATACCCTATGGAACAAGATTATTTGTTGAAGGCTATGGCCTAGCTATAGCGGCAGATACGGGGACCGCCATAAAAGGAAACAAAATAGATGTTTACTTCAATACATATGGTGAAGCCTGCAAATGGGGCGTAAAGTACGTTAATGTATATGTGCTTAGATAAAAGTATGGCTTGTAGTTTTAAACTACAAGCCATACTTTTATCTTACTTAGCAGCTTACTTAGCAGCTATATTTATCTCTCCTGCCTTCATAAGAGCAATCTTTGTCATAACAGGACCTATCAGCTCATAGATCACAGTTGCTGACAATATTATAGCCCTAAGCTGCACACCATAAGTAGGCATAGTGTTTTGTGCTATCATGGAAAGTCCTATTGCAACACCTGCCTGGGGAATAAGTGTAAACCCAAGATATTTTTTAACAGTTTTAGGTGAGTCAGCAATATAAGCACCTAAAGATGCTCCTAATACCTTTCCTATAATCCTAAATACCATATAACCTACGCCTATAATTCCTACATCTTTTAAAATAGATATGTCTAAGTCTGCCCCAGCTATTGTAAAAAAAGCAATAAATATAGGAGGCGTAAATTTTTCTGGAGCAGTTAAAACCCTATCACTATTTGGAGCAACATTAGCAACAGTAGCTCCAATCATCATGCATACAAGAAGTGAAGAGATATCGAGTGCTTTAGCTATACCAATTGCTAAAAATAAAGCTGAAATAACAACTGTTAAAAGTTCACTCTCTCCTTTTGTTTTAGTTGAAACAAAGGAAAGTACCAGCCCAATTATAATTCCAATTAAAAATGCCAATATTATTTCTAAAAATGGAGAAAATATAGCCTTTGCCATGGAAACCTGTCCATAACCCGTTATTGATTTAGCTACAGCCATTGATATTCCAAATGCCATTATACTTACTGCATCATCCATTGCAACAACTGGAAGCAGTGTACTTACAACAGGTCCTTGTGCTTTGTACTGCCTTATAACCATAATTGTTGAAGCTGGTGCTGTAGCTGCTGCAATTGCACCAATTACTATGCTAAATGCTATTGGCTGCTTAAATATAAATATCATAGCAATATCAACTACCGCAACAGCCCCTAAAGCTTCAAGCACCGTAATCCATAGTATTCCTTTACCTAATTTCTTTAAATGATTAAATTCAAATTCGCTACCTATGCTATATGCAATAAAACCTAGTGCTGCTTCAGATACCACTGAAAGGCCAGGTACATTACTACTTGATACTATATTTAAAAACGAAGGCCCAATGATAAGCCCCGCCAAAAGATATCCAGTAACATTAGGTAGCTTAAATAATGAAACAACTCTTGCCATAATGATTCCTGCAATGAGAATTACGGCTAAATAATATAATACATACAAAAAAAATTCCTCCCTTTATGTCTAAAACTCTTCTAAGAACATATCCCTTCAGTGTAACTGAGAGGAATTGTGAATAAAACCCCTAAATCTGGTTTTGATAAATCCCCTAATACATCTTTTATTGCTTTTATGGCATCAGGCACTTTCTCCTCTTTTAGTACAACAAAAATAGTTTTATTAAAAGGCCTGTTTTCATTTAGTACCATTCTTAATGACCCAAATAGGGGCAAATCATCAGTATTGTCATGAGTTAAAACCCTTGCCATACCAACACTATCTAGTATTGTTGCTCCCTTAATTTCAGCCTTTATAAATCCTTTAAGTATATCTTCAAGGCTATCTACTTTATTTAATACTAAGACTAAAAGCTGCATAAAAACACCTCCATTTTAGATTTATATATCTGCCTCCCTGCAATATATATTATAACACCAAGATTTATTTTATTTATTACTTGTTTATAGTTAAATTTTAAAAAACATACTGTAATTTATACTATCAAAATTGATAATTTATAAAAAGTAATTTAATATATATATTAGGGGTAAAAAATTACTGATTGTAATTATGGAGGTTAAAGATGACTCTACAAGTTTTTAATTTTATTGATAATGCAATAGAAAGCCTAGATAAATCCAAGGAAGATTTAGAGACTGCAACTAAAATACTAGAACATTATTTTGATGAAATACTATCTGTACGTAGTGAAGGGTATCTAAATATTAATTCGAGGGTTAAATCAGCTATAAGCCTAAAAGAAAAGATAATCAGAAATAGCTATTATAAAAAATACGGCTCACCAGAGGAACTTTTTACTAATCTTTCTGACTTAATAGGCATTCGGGTTGAATGTAGGTTTATTAAAGATGAGAATGATATATATAAAGCAATAAAGAGCTATTTTAATAATATTTGTTCTGATGGCCTATATTGTAACCACTCAAATAAAAATGTTAAATTAGATTTAAGAGGCAAGCAGCCTCAAGAACAGAAAAATGGATTCGCCATATACAGAATAGATGGAGTATATGAGTATAAAGACAACTCCTTTAATTTTGAGCTCCAGATTAAATCCCTTGTTAATGTATTTTGGAGCGAAATAGAGCATAAAGTAATATACAAAAATTATAATTATATGATAGCCGATAAATTCTTTAAAGATATGATGTTCTCTATAAAGAGAAATCTTACAATGATAGATAATCAACTGCTTATAATTTATAATCAATTTAAAAATATGAATTCTATTGATTCATCTTATAGAAAATATCAGATAGAGTCTCTTCTATCTAAAATTATTTATGATATTTTTTCAACTAAGGTACAAAATAGCCTTGGCTTCATTGTAGATTTTAGAAAATCCTGCGATGTAATAATGCAATATATTTTTAGCACTAGTAATGTTAAAGATATAAATGACTATAATAATGTACTGCTTAATACTTTAAATAGATTCAATGATATAAGTAAAAATGAATTAGATTTTGAAAGTGAAATTACCTTTGAAAGAGATATTCACTTTGAGGACAATTTCTCCAGTATAGTTGGAGGCCATATATTAGAATCTATAAATAAGGACTTTGAATGGAATATATTCTTTAAAATATTGTTTGAAATCGAACTAGGAAATAATGCAGAAGACTTTGAAGACTTTATTGGTTTCTTTAAAAATCAAGTATCTGTAAATAAGAGTTTTATGAAGCTTTATATGTCCTTTAAAGATGAAGAAGCTGAAAGCATTATAAATTCCTTTATGGAACAAATAGCTTACTCTTTTAAAAATATTGACTCAATAGAATTTCTATATGAGGACAATATTAAAAAGATTAATGAAGTTATAGATAGTTTTATCAACCTTCTGCTTAGGGATATATATTCTTTCTCAGGATGGGAGATAATGAAAGACAGCTATTTAGAGCTTTTCAATATGAAAATATTATCAATATTTAATATTGAAATACCATCTAATGAAGCTGCAGAGATTATCAAAAACATTATGGAAGGAAATACAGAGTTTAAAGGTAAATTAAAATGTATAGGTATTGATAAATCAACTCATTTAGCTTAAGCTAAATGAGTTGATTTCTATACCTTGCGGTCTTCTTTTTTCATACTTAAATATATACTTAAATCCTATAGACTTTAAAATATCAACTCCATCATAAAAATTCTCTCCTATAAAATCTATAGAATGAGAATCTGAGCCTATGGTTAGTATTTCTCCTCCAAGATTTTTATACATCTTTAAAATATCTATAGATGGATAAGGCTCTTTTACATCATTTCTAAATCCTGATGTATTAAGTTCTATGCCTATACCTCTTTTAATTGCTTCTTTTAAAATCTCTTGTATGATCTCTTTGTAACTATTAAATTCATAGTTTCCAAAATCTTTATATGCATACCTTTTCATCAAATCTAGATGACCTAAAACATCAACATCTGAATATTTTGCTACTTTATAAACTTCTTTAAAATAGTCAAGATAGTTTTGGCTTTTTTCTTTTCCCTTCATATATGTTCTTAGTTTTAAATCATCTATATTATGAACAGAACCTATTATAAAATCCAGATTCATATTTTCTATATTTTTTGCTAATTCATCTTTATTTATATAGGGCTCTCCTATTTCAAGTCCTTTTTTTATTGATAATTTTCCACTAAAAGTCTCCCTGCACTCTTCTATTTCCTTTGTAAATTTATCGTAATCTAGATATTTATAGCTTACTTCATTAGGGAGAATTGAATAATGCTCAGTAAAGCATATCTCCCCTAATCCTTTTTCTATTGCGCCTTTGCACATTTCAGAAATTGTTTGTTTACTATCAAAGGAATTATTTGAGTGCAAATGATAATCTATAGCCTTAATTTTTACCACCTCTTAATACAAAAGCCCCAAGCAATTACATATTTTCTAGAATCTTAGTTGTAAACCCTTCAAGGTTAAAGCATTTAACATATCTATCAATGGATGCCTTTATATTGTTTATTACATATTTTTCGCCATCTATCCCAGCATAGCTTAGGCTGCTAAACATGCTTTGTATTTCAGTTTTAACTCTATCATTGTTGAATGTGTAGTGTCCACTGATCTCTGTTATAAGGCGAGTTAGCTTTTCATCCTTTAAAGCATCTTCAACAGCTAAATTTACCTTATCTCCTACCATCCACTTTCTCCATCTTTCACTTTTAACTGCTTCTTCTTGAAGTACCTTCTCTAAGTTTGACTTGCTCTTCAATATTCCTTGCTTATATAGCCTGTTCTCAACATCAATTAATTTTAAATAGCTCTGAGTTTCAACGGCTCCAAACTCTGGTGCCACATTCATTGCGGTTATTCCAATAGCTGGGTGTAAAAGCAATATCTCATCATCTAGGTAATCCCCATTATGCTCTTTTAAACCTATGCTATACTTTTTAGCAATATTTGCAAGCTTTTTAGCATTTTCATCACTAAAATGTCCTACATTCTCTGTAAGCCTTGTTAATGTACCTGTTTGCCCAACTATAAATAGTGGTATTGGAAGGTTTTTCTTTTCTAATTCATCTGTTAATCTCTTTATAAATGTTTCATAGGATTCCTCGGATGTTAATCCCCCATTAGTCTCTTCTGTACCAACTTCATAGCCGATAGGTGGAAGGTTTCTGCTAATCCTTTCCTTCTCTACAAATTCTATTAAATCTACAGTTCTTCTTAAAACAACGTCCATGGATATAACTTTTCCTACAACATAAGGATCTTTTGTTGGGTCTATATGCAAAAGGTCAAATCCATTTACCAAATCTTCAACATATGACTTCTTGCCTAATTCCATTGCCTCGTTTTCAGGTAGATGAGCATTTCTTTCGTTATCTCTCTGCCATGGGCCACCATGGTCACGGCATATAAAATATGGGCCATTAAATCCGACTTCTTCAGCTATATCTGAGATAGCATCTGCAAAGCCTTTTTGATCCCAATTGCAAACATATCCACCGCCAAGCTCCATGGAATCAACCTGATTCCTACTTGCTATAAACATAATAGGCATATCTCTTTCCTTTGCAAGCATTAAAGATGCCTTTATAAGTGTTTTTGACATTGGTCCTATTCCAAGAAGAGACGCTTTATCCTTCCCTTCAAGCTTCAATGAAGTCCTAACTACGTCTGTTAAACTAATTTTTTTCATAGCAAACCTCCAAATTTATATTTATGTTTTAAGTAACCGTTCGTTATTAAACCGGGTATGTTGGTTGATTGACTTCCGCTGCTCCAAAATGCCCATTTTTTTCAAAGAAGATAAAGCGGATAAAAATGGGCATTTAAGTCGCTGCTACAGTAAATCAACCATCATACCCTGAAATTGGCACTGTACTAATCATTGCTACAGTAAATCAACATACCCTGAAATCAGCACTGTACTAAAACATAGCCTTATATTTAGATTTATATATAAATAGCTTGAACCTTCTATATTCTAATTTAATATTTTGTGAGGATGCCTTTTATTTTAGACTATAGAAGGTAGCAAGCTTTTAAAACAGAAGGAATAACTTTTGTTATCCCTTCTGAAGCTCTGTTAACTCTTATATTAATACTGATTATTTGTGTTTACTTGCGTAATGCTGCTCTAGTTTTTTAACTATTGCATCAGATTTTTTAATAACATCTGTTATGCTAACCCTTACTATAGGTTTACCTTTAAATCTTTCCTCGTTTTTAATTGATATATCTGTTGTCAGTATAACATAATCTGCATTACGAATCTGCTCTTTTGTAAGCTCATTTTCGATTCCAATTGAACCTTGAGTTTCTATATTTACATTGTGCCCAGCTTTCTTGAATGCTTTCTCAAGTGCTTCAGCTGCAATATAAGTATGTGCAACCCCAGATGGGCAAGCAGTAGCTCCTATTATATTCATATATATCATTTCCTTTCTTGTTTAATTAAAATTAGTCAAATTTTAATTCTATATCTTCTGAATCATCATCTGCTGAAGCCTCGCTAATTTCAGGTACATCTTTCTTTAATAAGTTAACCATTAATGCAGTTACTACAACGCCTACTATAACTGCTATAAAATATCCAAGTCTATTTCCTACAACTGGCAGAACTATTAATCCGCCCCAAGGGGCACTATTGGTTGCACCAAATAACAATGAGGTTATTGATCCTGCAGCTCCACCTACCATTATTGAAGGTATTACTTTTAAAGGATCTGCCGCAGCAAAAGGAATGGCTCCTTCTGAAATACCTATACATCCCATTATAAGAGCCGCTTTACCTGCTTCTCTTTCCTCTAGAGTATACTTCTTTTTATTCATAAGTGATGCTAATCCTAATCCAAGTGGAGGAGTACAAACTGGAACTGAAACTGCTGCCATTAATTCTGGATGTGTTTCAATTAAAGCAACTGCGAAGAAGAATGCTGTCTTATTAACAGGGCCTCCCATATCAAATGTAATCATTGCACCTAGTATTATTCCAAGCACTACCTTTGATGCACCTTGCATTCCTTCAAGCCATGCATTTAAACCTGCCATAATATTAGCAATCGGTTGGCCTATTACATAAAGTACCAATATTCCTGCAAGGAATGTGCCAACTAGTGGTATTATAAATATTGGCATTACTGAACGCATAACTGTTGGGACTTTTATTTTTTTGAGATAATAAACTATAATACCAGCAGCTATTCCTGCTATCATACCACCTAAGAAGCCCCCACCTTTAGCGTTTGCTAAATATGCAGCAATCATTCCTGGAGCAATTCCAGGTCTATCAACCATTGAATAAGCAATGAATCCACCAAGTATTGGTACAAATAAAGTAAGTCCTGCTATTCCTATATCTGACATGGATTTAAGAAATCCAGTCTCAGGAACTGCGGCTTGACCTGATAGCATAACTGATAAAGCTAATAGTACACCACCAGCAACAACAAATGGAATCATGTAGGATACGCCTGTCATTAAGTGTTTACGTGTATCTTTTAATAAGTCTAACATGGATAATTCCTCCTTTTAATATATACTTGTATAATTTTTATATAAAAAATTATGCGCAAAATTTTGTGAAGCGATAGTATCTAATTTACCAAAAACTATAGATGCATCTATTAGCTATCTGGGTACCCAATCTATTTGAGTGCTTTCTATTTAAGTGCCTCATCAAATATACCTGATAATATTTCAAGCAGCCTATCTCCACTTTCAACATCCATAAGTTCCTGTCTAAACTCATCATCAACGAGCTTTCTAGATAATGCTGCTAGTATCTTAAGATGCTGATTTGACTCTGCTTCTTTTGGTACAGCCAATAAAAAGACTAAGTATACAGGTTTCTCATCTAATGATGCCCAATCTACGCCTTTTTTTATTTTTCCAAATGCTACGCTTGGTATATCCACTGCATCACATTTTCCATGAGGTATTGCTATTCCATATCCAAGTCCTGTTGTAGTTAATTTTTCTCTGCTAAATACCTCTTCTATATATCCATCGTAATCATTAAGCCTGCCATCGCTTTTAATAAGCTGGCTAAGTTCTTTTATTATCTCCTCTTTATTATTTCCCTTTAAATCTAATTTAATTAAATTTTTATTTATTATTTTCTTCATTAAATATCACCTCTAGTTAAATAGTTATATATCTTTGCCTCTGATTCCAAATTCCTGATTGAGTCTACTACACTTTCATCATCAATTACTGAATAAAACTTTTTAAAAAATTTAGTTAAGTCATTTCCGCTTTTGAATGAAAATGCCAGCATAAATACAACATCCACCATATCTCCTGCCCAATCAATTGGGCTTTTTAAAGTAGCTATAGCAATTGAAGGCTTTATTATAAAATCAACATCCCCATGAGGTATTGCAATTCCTTTTCCAACGGCCGTGGAAATAATATTTTCTCTTTCAAATACTGTTTTTTTAAAGCCACTTTTTACATATCCATTGCTTTCGAGTTTGCTTGACATATAATCAAGAACCTCATCTTTAGTTTTTAAGTCTAGACTTACAAAAGTTAAATCCTCAAAGTAGAAATCTATATTGTTAGTATTTAAAACTCTATTGTCAAATTTTCTTGTGTTTTGTATATTTACTATATATTTTTTAATATTTGCAATATCTTTTTCTGTAACAAAAACACTTATATTAATTAAAGGCTTTGATTTAAGCTTTTCAGGCATAAATGTCAAAGGCACTGTAGATAATATTATGTCAAAATCAGTAAGCTTTGTTTTCTCTAATGCATATATGGATGTAATATCTACAATCTCTAATTCGCTTATTTCTTTTCTAAGCCTTTCGGCTACTAATTGAGATGTTCCAATTCCACTGCTGCATACAATAACCGCTCTCGTCTTTTTATCTAATCTAACTAATGCTGCTCCTATATGAAGAGCAATATAGCCAATCTCTTCCTCAGTAACCTTTATCCCATAAAATTTCTCAAATAATACGCTTGTTGTCCAAGCCGCCCCATATACACTGGAATATTTACTTTTAATCTCTGCTAGCAGAGGGTTTCTAAGTGTCATACCATATTTTAGTCTGTTAATAGCTGGTCTTAGGTGAAGTATTAAGCCATTTAGCAGTTTTTCATCATTTGAAAAATCAACAGACAGTATGGTTCCTATCACAGCTATTATCTCTTTTGCTAAATGTACTATTTTCCTATCTGAATTGTCTAAAGCAGCTTTGATCTCACTAGATTGAAAGTTCTCCTGCACCTTAGCACCTAAAATATGAAGCATTATATATCCAATCTCTGGCTCAGGAAGCTTAATATTAAATTCTTTTTCAATGTTTTCTGCAATATATTTTGCGATTTTGTATTCTTTTTGATTATCTATGGAATATACATATTTTGACTTAACTTTTATATCCTTCTTCTGCCTAACTCTTTCTATACTTATTGCAATATGAATTACAAGCCCAGCAAATGCCTCATCTGTAAGAAGAAATCTCATATTGTTTTCTGCCTGAATGAGTATCCCTTCAATCTTTAAAAAATCAATATCAGGGAACATTTCTTCCATATGGTCAAAATATTCATATCCTATTCTAGAGCTTTTTATTTTATTGTTGTCTTTTAGTAATATGTTTTTTATCTCTTCATCATTTTTCAATATAACCATTAGATCAGCGGCTGCTTTTCTCCAGTTCTTTTCGTCCCCAGTTATTTCAATGCCAGAGTTTCTCCTTGTCTTAAGTGTAAGATTGTATTTTTTAAGCCACTTTTCTACCTTCTCCATGTCCTTATATATGGTAACTTTGCTCACATATATTTCATCAGCTAAATCTTGTATGCTGATATGTCCATTAGAAAGCATCAATCTTCTTATTATAAAGTATTGCCTTTCTTCAGCTGAATATGGGTGTATATATATTTTGCTTTTGTTTATGGCGTTCCTAAGCCATATTCTGCTTTGTTGATCTGCATTAATCCATATACCAACCCTTGGCTTTTTAACTATTTCTCCAAGATTGCTTCCTTTCAAATATTGCCCTACTATTTCTAAATCATTCCTTATAGTTCTGTTTGATACATTAAGTTTTTCTGCTGTGGCGGAAATAGTTATAGGGTTAACTGCATCTAAAAGCATTTCGATTATTTCCCAACATCTATTGTTAGGAAAAGTATCCATAAATAACACCTCTTAGTGATTCATTTGTGGAAATATCTTAATGAATCGCATTATTAACTATATTCTGACTTCCTTTTGCAATTTCATATTACCATGCTAATGTACTGTTTTCAACGGTTTAACGTATATATTATGTTGCACATTAATGTGGCAATTTATAAATTAATCGCCCTAGGACATAGATATTTTCTTAAACCAAATGGCATAATAAATTAAAAAAAAGTGGAATAAAATAATCCACTTTTAATATTCCCTAATTTTTTTCTTATATAATACCTATATTATTTCCCATAAGTATTTTGCAAATATTTTTCTCTGGCGTCTCCTCTGTAATTATGGCATCAATATCATATATATCTGCAAACTTATAAACACCATCAAAATAGAATTTGCCATTGTCCATAACAAGGTATGTCTCCTTGCTTGAATTTATTATGGCCTTTTTTGTGTTTCCATCTTCAACATCAAATGTTGTAACGCTTTTATCATACATATTAACCCCGCAGCTTCCAACAAATGCTTTGTCAACCTTATACTTCATTATATTTTCTATGGCGGTAGATCCTATAAACCCATCTAAATTCTTGTTAAATATACCGCCAACGCATATTACTTCAATTGTATTATTGTTAGAAAATGTTTTAACAATATCAATCATATTTGTAATTACAGTTATTTTCCTATCGCTTGCTGCAAGAAGCTCTGCAAGCAGTATATTTGTTGTGGATATATCAAGAAAAATGGTTTCTCTATCTTTTATAATATCAAACGCCTTTTTTGCTATTTGCCTTTTAGGCTCTATATTAACTGCCTTTCTGTTTACTATATCATAATTATTAGCACTTCTTCTTTTAAGCACTGCCCCTCCATAGGTTCTCTTTATACGTCCTTCTTTCTCAAGTGTCTTTAAGTCCTTTCGTATACAATCCTCCGTTACATTAAACCTACTGCTTAAATCCTTTACCAGTACTTTCCCATCAATATTTAAAATATTAATAATCTCTTCCATTCTCTCCTCAGCAAACAAATCTATGCACCCCGCTTTTTATTAAATGGCTATGTTTTAAGTAACTGCGCGTTTTTAAACCGGGTATGTTGAATTGACTTTTTGCTGCTCCAAAATGCCTATTTT
>ENA-UOOK01001535-UOOK01001535.1-fermentation-metagenome-genome-assembly--contig:-NODE-1535-length-30214-cov-9.058888_pt1 | contig 30214 bp, 46 predicted proteins | sample MGYA00245777_ERZ724023 | MGnify/ENA primary metagenome ERZ724023 (study PRJEB28704, sample SAMN03018312) | fermentation metagenome | biome: anthropogenic terrestrial biome; feature: soil; material...
AATACACACTTATATATATTTATAAGTATAAATATATACGCAAAAATATTCTATTGTGTAGCATATTCTTCACCAGTTATGGTTTTATAATCCTGTAATGTTATAACTCCCCATTGTGCTGCATCATGTACATCTTGCTTTTCTAAATATCCCATTTGATAAAAAACTCTATAAAAATCAAACATTTGTACTTCCTCCTTGTAATTGTGCTATTTTTATATTTAAATTAGATACAGTGCCTGCTAATTGCTGTATTAATGCATCTTTTTTTGCATTTGCTACGCTTAAATCTGCTATAGCTTTTGCTGTATTTTGTTTACCCAGTTGTTCATTTATTATATTTATATTTACATACTTTCCCATGAAATCATCTCCTAACTTACTACATATGCAATTTTATCTATTTTAGCATCTTTACCGTCTATTTCTAAATCAACTTTGTTATCTTCCACATTGTCTACTTTGTAAATTAACTTTTCATTATCTACTTCTGTAAGATTTGCATTATTTCCATTTATTTTTGGATTAAATTTATATTTCATTAAAGCGTCTGTTACGGTTATAGTTATTGGTTTATCTAATGTTATAATATATTTCTTTGTCCAAACTATTGTATAACATCCATCTGAATCCACAGTATCAGATACCAAGATATCAGATGACAGATTACAAGCGGGGCGAACCCCCAAGTAACCACCGCCGGCACCGCCGTAGCCCAGAGAACCGTCAGTGCTCACACGGCGGACATAGCCCGAGTAGGAGGAGTGCGGAGAGCGAAGCCACCAATACCATGCATTGGCTATTGCGGAAGGCTTGTTATTACTTTTAGTGTTGGAAAAAGCTTGCTGGGTTAAATAAGCAAGCCTGCTGGTAGCGTCTGAAAATAGTGCTAGTTTGTTACCTTCAGCTATATTATTTTCATTTCCAAGCCCAACTTCTGTAACGGAGGGTAAAAATATCTTATCTGTTATGGATTCGCTTGACCCTCCATCTGTAACTGTATTTTTTGCGGTAGTTAATGATGTGTTTAAAATGCTTGTCAGTTCTTGTTGATTGAAAAAATTTAAAAATCCATCTTTGGTGTTATAGCCTGTTGTTGTATTCATGTTTGCATCAACAGGCGGTGCATCATGGTTATTGGTATTGGCTGTTTCATCAGTTAAGTTTTGTGCTGTGAACCACGTATTTGCCAATCCACCAGAGTTTAACCACTGTCTTAAATTTGCAGTTCTGTATCTATTACTACCGTAACTAGTTCTATTGCTATCTGCATTTCCCGATTCTTTTCCGTCAAAGCCACGTAAGTCTATTATTTTTTCTGTTATTAATGTAACAGAGTTTGTAGGATACCCAGAATGATTTTTATCTGCTATTTTCCATATTATAGATTGCTTACTTTCTGTCTCTACTTGATATTGCCCGAATTTTATTTTACTGCCTACTGCTAAATTTGCTATAGATTGTGTCATTTAATCACCATCCTTAAAAATTTCTTTATATTTGCCAATTTTATATTTATTATTTTTAAATTGGTAGAGTAGGTAATTTGTGAATTCAATGGCATTTACTTCATATTTTGCCGTAGAATTTTTATTTCTTTTACCTTTTCTGGCAATTAAGTAAGATTTGTATAAATGTTCAAATGTAAAGACTTCATCAAATGTCATTAAAATCTCCTTATCGTATATAGCTCCAGTATCTTAGAAACTTTTGCATCAATAATCATGTATTTACCTTTTTGGGAAGGATATGGGTTCCTTGGATGATGGTCTACTGTGTTCAACATAAGTTTACTAAGTCGGAGAAATCCATCTAATCGGGGCGAACTCCCAAGTAACCATTGTTGGCATTGTCGTTGTCCAGAGAACCGTCAGTGTTCACATTGCGGACATTGCTCGAGTTGGAGGAGTTCGGATTGCAACCCATACCCTATAAATTATTTACAACTTTTCATCCATGCGGCAGTAAGATATTTAACGTTTAAACAATGCTTACTCCATATCTCGCATTGGTGAAAATTAATATATTTTTCTTTTAAACACATCTCTATTAAAAACAAAAGTACTTTTATATTGCTTAAAATATTAATAAATATAGATTTACGTTCTTTAAGTAATAATTCATTTACTTTTAATAAATCTGTATAAATATCTAAAACTAAATTTTGTATCCTATTAACAAGTACAAATCTAACCTTTTTAGGGAATTTCTTGCCTTCAGTAATACTAAAAGTGTAATTTATTAATTCTTTTGCTTTTTTATAGGCAGTAAGTTCATTGTCTTGTTTCCTTCTATTCATTTGTTAGCCTTCTAACTGCACATTATTTACTATATAAATTTCTCCATTAAGATAAAATTTATCTCCAACAGTTATACTGTCTGGAAAGACTGTAGCCTCTATAGTGTTACTATTATTTACAGCCATATCTACATTAATGGATTGTCTTTCCGAATCATAAACTGCTAATTCTACAGTCTTAAATGAATCAAATTGTTGCTCTAAGAATTTTAACAACTGTTCTCCCGTAAATACCGCATCTGTATTAACTATATTTACTGTAGAATTTGTAGTATCTATATTTTCCGTATTTTTAAATAAATCATAAAATCCTATACCTGTTTTACTTAAAAAAGACATTACATCATTTTCATCAAGTTTTAATTTTATATCTAATATTTCTCTTCTAGCTTCAACATCATTTGTGCTTAAATTATTTATTAAGTCATTTAAATCAGCAAATTGTTGTATATTATCTGCCATTTGCGAAGCAAGTTGATTATTATTTAATTTAAATATTCTCTTATCAATTAAATCTAAATTTGTAATTGCGGTTGCTCCTGCTCCTACTTTTATATCATAAAGTAACATTCCTCCATCTGGTGTAGTTGGAGCTGTAGGATATATTTGTGCTGTACTATTTGTAGCAGTACCACTTACTATAGAAACAGTACCAGTAGTAGTTGCAACTGTTGGAGTATTCCCACCCCCTGCAACTTTTTCAATAAGAGTAATTATATTTGTAGATGAATTAGCAGTATATAAACCACTAATTGTACTATTAGCATTTAAAGCACTTACTAAATTAGTTGCTGTGGCTGTAGTATCTCCACCAACATCAAATTGATTACTTGTAGCATTAGATGCCACCGCAGTAAAGGTTACTCCGTTTATTGTAACTGTATCTGCTGGTGTACTTGTAGTAGCAGTGCCAGCAGTAATTACTCCTGTGCCAGTAGTTGTCATAGTTCCTGGTGTATCGCCATTGCCTGCTGTCCTTTCTGCAATTGTAACTATATTTGAATTTGCTGTAGCTGTAAAATTATCATTAATTGTAGAATTAGTATTTAAAGTGCTTGCTAAATTTGTAGCGCTTATCATATAATCTGCACCGACGTTAAACTGTGCACCTGTAGCCCCACTTGCTACCGCAGTAAAGGTTACTCCATCAAAAACCACCGTATCTCCAGAAGCAAAATTTGTACTTATAGTATAAGTATTACTTCCTGCTACTGCCACCTTTGCATTAGTATTTATCGTATAGTTCCTAGTGCCTGCTACTGCCGCAGTTCCTAACCCACTTGCTAAATAACTTGGTACACCACTAGCATTTATATAAACTATATCAGTTCTAGGTTTTAATGCGTCTGAAGCTGTAATTGGAATAGTTGTACTTGATGTTAAATTGACTCTTTTACTGCTTACTGGCATATGAGCACGGCCACTATTAACTAAAACGCTCATATTAGGTGTTGATTGTGCTGTAACTCCTAGTCCAGATATAACTCCATATCCTGTAGATTCTGGGACACTCTCTATTTTGTCTTGTATGTCTTGTGTTAATGAACGTTCTGCAACACTTCCATTTTGTAAGTTTGAACCATCTGCCATAATAGGAACATGATTTACAAATTTCCATATGTTATAAGTAATTTTTTCACCTGTAAGTAATGACCACCCCACTAATGAAACTTGTGTACCGTTTAAAGTATAGTTGTCTCCTAATTCCATCCTATCATTGCCTTTATAGAATAATTCTACATGGTCAGTATCAGGATTATATGGGCTTGATATTTGGAAACTTGTCGTATTATCCGCTGTAGCTGTAAAACTTCCAACTTCAAAGTTTACAGTGTTTTTAATTAATCCAATAGTAGTATCTATGCTATCATTTATTTCTTTTTGATTATTTCCAGATATAATTGCAAAAGTTGTTGACGTTGATGCAACCGCATAATCAAAAGTTGTGCTTGAAACTGTTGCCGTAACGTCCTGAGCATTTCCTACTGCGGCATTAATTTGATAATTCCATGCGAAAGCTCCCTTACTACTTGGGGCTATCCAATCTCCTTCTGTTCCTGCTGTAGCATATCCGTATAATATTTCGCCCTCGTCTGGGTCATTAGCAAATAGTCCTAACTCACAAATATACTTTCCTTCTGTTATATTATTGTTATTTATTGTACCTGAAATTACAGCTACTTTAAGTACTGTATTGGGAGTTATGGAACTTATAGAAACATCAAAAGCATATTGTTTTAAAGCTGTAAAAGTTGTTGGGTCGTCTCCGGCGGCTAATTGTCCAGAACCTATTTTCATTTTTGTAAAATTAAGTGGTTTTCCTGCTTGAACTTTGTTGTAAAGTGCTTCACCTTTTGTTGTTATTACCATATTATTAAAAACTGCCATTTATTTTTCCTCCCTTATGAGATTACGTTTGTAATATCTTGGCATACGATCATAGAAGAATAAGTTTTTTGACTGATTGGATATTTAGGATTTTCCATTGAAACTACGCTAGTAATGTTTTGACATACAACCATAGAAGAATAAACTTTGAAGTCTACTGGTGATTTCCCAATGAAATTTAAACGAACCCCTGACGGCTTGGGAACTATATACCCATTAGCTATCAAGAGTTCTCTTAATTCATCTAATACACCGTAAATTACTGCGGTCATACTCATATCTTGATTATCAATTAAATCTAGTCTTAAGTCTGAAAACATACCCTGCCAAATAGTTTGTATCTCTGGTTCTGTTCCTAACCAATTGTTTTTACCTATCTTAGCTTTTTGAATAAGTCTATAGGTATCATCATTAAGTAAAGGTGATATATCTGGTGTAGGTTGAAAATTTAATGTTCTACTAACTCCAATTAACTCGCCTAAAACATCTTGCTGTTTTCCTACTGCCTTATCTAAGTCAAAAGCATCATCCATCACAGATAAGCAATTATAAATACCATCTGTTTTAGTTAAAGTTGATGTTAGCCATTGTATAAATTTTGGCTTGTCTCTATGTTCACTTGTTACTCTATCTAAATACTTTTCTATAGCCATTTAGTCACCTTCTAAACTGGATTTACAGTTATGCTATCTATCTTGCCACGTGCTACTTCATAGAATAAAATGCTTATAGTATCATCCGAGGATTGAGGCTCACCATGTCTTGCCGCAGTTAAAGAGACAATAGAAAAAGCCGGATTTTTTAAATCCGACATTGAAGATAAAGCAGCTCCCCAAATTGAAGACAAAGGTAAATTAGTTCCTATTTGAAGACTATTTAAGTATTCAGCTACATTTGTTTTTATATCTGCTGTGTTCTCCGTTGTATAAGCATTTAAAGCCTTAATGTTTATAGTTACGTCTATGTCTACATAAGTAGGCCTATAAAATCTTCTTATAACTGGTTCATTAAAAGCATCCCACATTAAATTACCGCTTGAATCAGTTATTTGTATCTCTGTAGTTCCATTTGTGTAACATCCTGGGGTCTTCTTTAAATAAATTGTATTTGCTATGGTTTGACTATTTCCTCCTTCAACTACTGCCGTAATACTGTGAGGTGGCAATCCTCTTGCATCAACTTGGTTTGTATCATTCTCATATACTTGGTATCTTGTAACTCTTTCTATTTGAGCTATAGCACCTTTTATTCCATCTAATTCAGTTAATGAAGGTAAAGCTACACTAGTTTGCTGTCTTGCCCTTAATTCTGCGTCTGTTTCAACATATGACCCTAGTTCTGCCATGTCTGTATTTGTTACGCCAGTCCAGCCATACTGAGGATTATATATCTGTATAATGTCCCCGGGGTCTGCTTGAATTGGTCCGGGGATTGAACAAGCTAATAATAGATTTTCTGCTACTCCAGAATCGGGGATTATAATAGAAACGGGTAAATTCCATTGTATATTTCCTTTATCTAAAACTACTCCATTTGTAATTATAGAACCTGCGTATCCTGTTACATTTGCATGGCAAGTACTGTATTCTGCTTTTTTTCTTTTTATTCCATTTACTTTTACTATTCCATCAAGTCCTCCACCTATTGCAGTTCCGGGGCCACGATTGTTATAGACTTTCTGTGCTAATAGATAAGCATCATATATTTTTTCTGCATTTACAGCTATCCATTGATAGTCCTGTGTGTCTTCTCCCAGATACAAGTCCTGTCCAAATATGTTTTTACATTCTTGTATAAGCTGGTCTCTTATGTCTAAATAAGTAGGTATGTTTAATCCACTTGAATCGACGAATGGCTCAAAGTACATATCCTAGTCCCCCTTTCCTAGAAGGTTTTTGCTACTACTATATTCCCAAACGGTGTCTGTACATTACATTGGAAAGAATAACTTCTAGCTTCTCTGTTAAAACTACTTGTATAATCGCTTATACTTGTTACATTCTCTGTATCTGTAATTCTCTTTTTTATAAGAGAATCAACTAAATCTATATGTTCCATTGTTCCTGTATTTCCTATAATCTGTTGAAACATTGGCAAACCATTTTCCAAATCTTCCCACCACTCATTTTGAAATAACATTAAATTTGTCTTTATGGCTTGTGCCACGGCATATACGCCATAAGTTATATTCTGTTGGCCACGTCCGAAAGAATAATCTCCATTAACATCAAGCATGCGGTAGCGCATCGGATCACTTCCTTTTGAGCAATAAAAAAGAGACGCTTTCGCATCTCTTAAATTTCAAACTATTTGTTTTTGCTGTTTAATCATATTTTTAACTAATTCTACGGTTATCATATTAAGTTCTTCAGTGCTTAACTCATTAGCGTTAAATATTGGTCTATCTACTGTCCTTGAAGCAAATACTAAACTTCCGTTTTTATTCCACTCAGGTATATTACATTGCTTTCTCACATCACTCCTTCCGAACAGCCTAAAAAATTTATAAGCTCCATGAAGGTGTTTTCATAATAGAGTGGTTGTGTCTCTTTTTCTGAGCCTTTATCATTTACTAAGTTTTTGCCATATTTTAATCCTTTTTCAGTTAAAGTCCAATACTTCTTAGTTCCTTTTGTTGATTTTCTTTCGTTTTCTTCTAAAAATCCATGTTCAAGCATTAATTTGTTGAATTTAATAGTGCTCATAGATATGTCAAATTTTCTTAGAAGGCTTGTAGCAGATGTGCCAGCTTTTTCATCTACATATACAGGAAAATATGCTGTGCTTAATCCTTGAGATTCATTAAAATTTCTTAATATCTTTACTGTAGACGCCTTACTAGGTTTCAATAAATCTACTACAAGTTTAAGACCTTGTTGTTCTAACTTTAGTTTTTCAATTTTATCATCAAAATTTACTACATTATTTTCTTCAATATGTTGTTTTATTTCTTGCACTTTGAAATAGCTTTTTACAAGTTGCCTTTGGACTTGCCATGACAATTCGTCTTGCATTGGTTTAGTCATCATTAAATATCCACTTTCTGTGAACACTGGTATATTCTTTGAAGCATTTAGTGCCTGAGTTGTAACTTCTCCGCTGTGGTTTAGAGTCACAGCAAAATCGCTTTGCTTTTCAAGTAAATAGAAATCCTCATTTTCAATTAGATATTTTTTATCTCTCTCAAATATTTTCCTTATATCTCGGACATCTCTATTATGCAATCTTGCAATATCCCATAAAGTGACAACTCGTTGTTTTTTATATTCTTTCACCATTAAATTATCATTATTAATAGCTATAATTTCATTACTCATACATTATCCTCCTTTTGATTTATCCAACCAAAAATGATATAATGTATTTACCAATTTTGATTGGGTACTGAGATAGTCTGTAATCGCCAAATTACAAGAGAGACTATCTCTTTTATTTTTTGCCTATTTCACCATACAAATCTTTTTTAATAAGCTGAACTATATAATCTTTAAGTGAAATTCCTCTTTTAGCAATATTAATTTTTATATCCTTATGCAAAGCGTCATCAATTCGTATGGTAATAGTTTTTTCTGCCACATTCTCACCTCCTGCATTTAGTATATACTGCAATACTGCAAATGTCAAGAGGTAATATATTAGCAATTGCCTTTTATATATTGATTTCTTATTAATTGTCAAGATCCTTTATATATTTTCATAAATTCCGCTTTTTTCATAACTTGAATTTTCCCATTATAATAAACACGCCTTGGGAATTTGACAAAATCTATATTAACTACTGATTCTGCATAGCACCTGCATCCATCACATTCGCCTGCATTATATTCTCCTATAAATGGTTCTCCAACTAACCTTTCTGGAGAAGGTGGTTCATTAAAATTAATTACTAACCCATCCATTTTTCTATGAGATTTTCTAACTTTGCTATCACCAGCAGTACGCCAAATATACCAATTAAGTCCTAAATCTTGGCTTCTATTTTGATTGAAACTTGCTGAACATGCGCTGCATATTGTAAACGTAATTTTTCGCATATCTTTGTTTGATATGTCGAAAAATTTATTTTGTATATCTTCACATATACTTTCTGGTCGCCTACCTTTAAAGTGTTCATTTATTACATGATATACAATATTCTTTGGAATATTCTCTGGGAAAAACTTCATTATCATATAATTATTTTTTACTTTTTTATATATCTTTTCATATAAAGAATAATCTAATTCTTTCTTTATTTCTTTATACATTTCATTTCCTTTAGTAGCTTTTATAGATGCTTCCCTCCATGTCTTTGGCTCAGAATTTGTTCTTCTTATACTAGGAAGTACTTCTCCAGTTACCCATCTTCTAAAAGGTCTTGCGTTTTTAGCATGGCTTTCTAAACATAAATCATAAAAGTTTTGTTCACTTATCCATGTATTTTCAAAATCAGTATTAAAATTAATTTCTTCAAAGTTGTCACCAAGTGACAACCCTTTAATATCAATGCTTTTACATATATTTGTAATTTTATCTTTTCTTAAATACAACTTATTCTTAGCTTGCCTAGTATATCCCAAATGAAAGCAACTGTCATATAGATTAAACATTAACTTATCATTTAGCCTAGCAATTCTTATTTGACCTAGTCCTTCTTTTTTAAATGTTTTTTGTAAAATTGCCATTTCATTATTCATACTGTATCTCCTTTAATTTTATTATTTTAAATTTGTTTTAAAATAACTCAAAATAGTATATAATAATGAATGTAGGGTACTATTTTGAGTTAACCCATTGCTAAGCTGTCAAACTTATAGCAATGGGTTATTAATTTTCCACTTCTTCATTGAAAAATAGTTTCCTCGCATCCTCTCCAAGAATTTTAGCAATTTTTTTCATCTGGTCAAAAGTAACATTTGAATAATTTCCTCTTTCTATTTGTGTCATTTTATTTGGAGAAATTTTTACCTGTTTTCTTAATTGCTCTTGAGTTCTACTCTTTTAAGTTCTGATATTAAACAATATATATCTGAAAATATGAAAAACTTAATAGATGAAAATATGATTACAGAAAATGGTGACATGCCAATGCTTTTCCAACGATACGAAAATAATATTGATTCCATAAAAAATACAGTTCGTTCATTACAAGATAATGCTATTTCTTGGCGTGACGCTGTTTTTAAAATAGAAGAAAAGCCTAATTATTTATTAAACGCTATATTAAATTATTTAGAAAATACTGAACAATATTATTCACCATTAAATGTAAGCACTGAAATTCCGCAAGACCCTGAATTAAAATATTTCACAGATAAGCAAATTCGCGATATCATAAATAAGATATCAGAACTTGTTAAATATGAAATTTATAAAATAGAAAATAATATTAAATAAAAAAGAGCTACAATTAAGTGGCTCTTTTTACATATTTTTAACCTTTCTAATGAAGCATATATTACTATCTTAACGTTAATTTATTGGTTTAATTGTATCTGTATCGGCATCATGTATATAAATTTTGCCTGTGCCTATTTCGGCATAATAAAAATCTATAGTAGAAATATGGTCATAAAGATTATCATAAACGTGTATAATATAACAATTCATATTATCTTTATCTTCAATTCCATCACATTCAACTACTGTATTATCATCTTTTTCAGTAACATGGTCTGCAACAGTTTCAAGGGCTTTTTGTTTATCGTTAGTATTTAGTCCTATTTGCATATCGTCAAGTGGAGTTATTTCTTTAGTATTTATGTCAAGTTTATAAGTATCTCCTGTTTCTGTGTCTACTAAAAAATCATATTGATAGAAACCGCATAAATCTAGTCCATTTCTTCTCTCATGTAATGAAACAACATAATAGCTACTTCCATCATATTTATATTTCTCGTATCCAATTTTTAAATTTAAGTTCTCACTAAGTTTTACCTTAGATTTTATAATATTTAAAGCATTTGTTCCGCCCACTATATCATTTAAAAAATCATCTTTTATTGTATATTGATCTCCTAGTGCATATATATTTGTTGTTTTATTTTCGCTTAATAAGCTTTCTATATATGGCTTTTCACTAATATTATCTGCTAAAATTATCGGGTTTCCGTTTAAAGCTGCAAAAACTGAACCGCCTAAACCACTTACCGAATTATCATTTATAGCTAAAAAAATATTGCTAAAATCTAAACTACTTTTAAAAGTATTTATAATATTTAAATTTCTGGAATAAACATCAAATCCAGTTGCTATTCTTTGTACATTAGGTAATTTAGAAACTACATTATTGCTTATTAAATCTGCATTTCCTATTACATAACTTTTAGGAATAACATTTTCTGCTACAAATTTCTTTTGTACAGAATCTAAAACGTCTTTTCGAGATAATATTATAGGCATTTGCAGTTTCCCGGCTATAGGTATCATTGAAAGAGCATCTATATAATCGTCTCCTGCAACAATAGTAACGCCATTTTGAGTTCCTATTCTCTTTGCTATCGCTATGGAAGTTTGATATCTATCTGCTCCACAAATTCTTTCACAACTTATACCAGATGTTTGAAATATAAATTCAAAGTTTGCTGATAAAACCGCTGTTCCACCAACTAAAAATACTTTTTTAACTCCTAATTTAGTTATTTGAGACATTTGATATCCATTCAAAATGTCAGAATCGCTGAATATAACAGGTGCACTATATTTTCTAGCTAATATAGAAGCACTTATCATATCTGGCGAATCATTTTCATTTACTATAACAGCGTAATCGGATTTTTGCCAGCCTTTATCTACTGCCCTAGTACCTATAGTTGAAACACTATTACCATCTAGTCTAGTAACTTGCAATCCATCTGCTTTTACTCCATATGTAAATAGCAAAGTAAAACATAAAGTAAAAATCAAACCTAAAAATTTCTTTTTCATATATATTCCCCCTCTATATGATAATACTATAAAAGAAGGAAAAATAAAATAATAATAGAATTATCTTTTAGAAGGAGGTGCTATATATGTTTAAAAGTAAAGAAGAACTTAAGTCCTTAATGTATGATATATTAAATACACTCAACAATGATTCTAACGTTGATAACTTAGTATCAAAATTTAAAAGCAAAGATAAAGATTTTAATACTGCATTAGAAGAATGTATTAATAGAAATCTGATATTAGGAATAACTAGACGGTGCAATCAAAATAGCGTTATGCTAAGTGCAGATAACCCTAGGCTATCTTACGAGGGATTAAAGTTCATAGAAGATTTTAAAAAATAATATTATTTTTGGATAATCGTATGGAAAGCAACCGTATCTTTTAATTTTTCCAGTAGATTATCCAAAGCTTTTATTGGCACTTGGTTTTTAACTAAAACATCCACAAGCTCTTTCACAATTTTACCTTCATCTAGCACTTTGAAATCCATTTATTTTCACTCTCCTTATTATTTAGGGGTTACATCTACCCCGTTCATTTTTATACTTTTAGAAATTATATTTATTTCATCCTTCTTTAAAGATATTTTTGTATTGCCATCTAAAGTTCGCCATTCTGAAGCATCTAAAGAATAATTAGATACTCTATTAGGCTGACTGTATATTCCTAAAATGCAAAAAGCATCTGATAAATCATGATATCTTTTCTCTAATTGAGGTTGTACCCCACCATTGCTCCACCATGCGTCTATACATCTATCGCTAAAAACGATTAAACATTCATCACCTTGTTTTGGGGGAATCGTTAATACAAAATTTCCTGCTCTTGGTAAAACTATAGGCACATCTAATAATAAAGGCAAATTAACTGTTTCTCTTGTTTGATCTGCTTTTATTATATTTTCTTTTATTGCCGGTTGTACAGTTACGGTTTGTTCTGTAGAATTAAATGATTGAATAATACCAGGCATGGCTACCCTAAGTTGTGTCATAGTGCCTTTCCTAAACTTCCTGTAAAAATCATCTTGTCTATTTAAAAGTTGTGATATATCTACTTTTGATTGATTGTTCATATTATCACCTCTAAATTGCAGTTATAGGTATTACGCCACCCGCCTGTGTCACAGTCGAAAAATCCGTATACCACTCGTCACCCCTCGTGTCTCCTGATATGGTAATTTTTAGAACTCTATAAATTCCATCCTTATCCAGTGAACGATATACAGGTGTTTGTGTAGTATCTGAACCTGTAGTGCTTGTTCCACTAGCACTAGGCGGATTGCCATTATCAGCATCCATTAATTCCTTAGGTCTGCCCCAAGAAGTCATATAAGGTGATGTTATATTATTATCATGCCGTATTTGTTCTGGTATAGGTCTATTTGCTGTATGTGCTGCATAGTTTCCACCATTACCATCGTATATTTCAACATGTTCTGACCCTCCAGAACCTTGAAATAATAAATCTCCTGGTTTTCCTTCATTTTTTAATCTGCTCATATCGCTTGAAATAAGTCCTCCATTTGCACATTTGGAATATTGATTTCCGCTAGGTGCTGGCATTGTTATTCCTGCTGCTGCATAACAAGTTTCTGCAAATATAGAGCAATCATACATTTCTTGTCCTTGTGAATTTGTTCCTCTACCTCCTAGAACGTAAATAGCTTTACCCTCTTGATGTTTTTGAACTATTTCTTTTGCTTTATCTATAATCTTTTGCCTAGTTGAATTTGTACTGCTACCTCCCATGGTTGGTACTGTACTATTTCCTGTTATGCTTATTTTCTGTGCTCTTATTAAACTATTGTCTATATGAATAAGTGAATTTACCTTTATCTGTGGGTTCAATAAACATTGTCCATTTACTCCATAATCACTTTGCTCTGGAGTACCTATTAAACCACTAGAGGGGCTTAAATCAAATATTTCATTTTTAGGCATTTCACTTAACTTTATAAGATTTACTTTTCCATCTTCTGTGTAATATTTACAACCATTACTTTCCGCAATTTGGTTTAAATAATCACTTGATTTTCCAAAGAAAACTTTTCCTCTTGTGAGTTTAGGAGAATTATTTAAAGACTCTGATATACTTCCTAAACTAACAGGATATTGAGCTTTATTTACAATATGATTTACTATACTTCTAGCTGTTTGCCCTCGTAATAGTGAATAATTAGCTATATCAAAGTTTACAGCTCTATCACTGTCTAGTGCTATTATTGTTAATCTATATGTAGCAGAGTCTTCTTTATCTCTTATAGTTTGTAATATATCTCCATCAAATATTGTCCCATATTGACTACCTTCGTATCCTGCTTCGACTGTAACTCTTGTACCATATAATTCAATGTTATTTTCTGTTTGAGCATTTAAATTGTATATTATTATCTCTGAAGTGTTAGGCTCCATAAGTATAGTCTTTACAATTGAAAACGTGCATCTAAGTTGAGATACATCGAAGCCATTTCCTTTATCATCACTTACAGTTATTCTATACCGCCTACCATATAGTATTTGCCCTTGTTTTTGACTATTTGCAACCACTTCATAATTGGTAGATGGTATTGAAACAGATTGTTGGGAATCTGCACTTGGTGTACCTGCGGTTCCTGTAAATTGATTATAATATTTTTGTGCATATTCTTGTCTTACACTTAAACGTGGTACTCCTGGTCTTTCAAAGCAAAAACACATTGCTGCAGTTAAATCATTTATACTTCCATTGCCAGACATAAAATTATCATGTGTTAAGTATCCACTTCTATCCGTCCACTGAAAAGATGCTCCGGTGCTTCCGGTATCTCCAGTTAATTCAGCCCATAAAAAATTAAACTGATGTGTTAAATCAGTTCCATACGATTCAAGCTGGCTGCGTCTTTCACCTGTCCATTGGATTAGTCCAAATCCTCCACCACCGCCGGATTCAATTTCACTAGGGTCAAAACTGCTTTCAGCATATATATTTCCCATGACAGCTGCGGTGCTTTTCTCAGGAAGATTTTTTCCTCTTAGAAATTTCCAAGTATCTTCTTCTATGCTCATTTAGTATCACCCCTAATCATTGTTGGTCCATACAAGTTTAAAGGTATCTCCAAGGTTATTTATGTCTGGTTTATCTGCTAATAAACTATCGTCCGTCTTAACAATGTAAGCTTTCCCTATATGTAAATACTCATATTGTTCTAAGATGTTTATTCCGGTTATTAAAGGAATGGATGATACTATGGGATTTTTATTAACATCTGATAAGTCCATAACCCAATAATTAGCTTCTTCATTAAATCTAAGAAAAAAATAAAATGTTTTGTTTTCCCCGTTGACTGGTATTGTACTCGAAAAAGTATCATTAGGGTCTGTTGTTAAAGGAATTATTACTGTTGCCATATTATCACCTCATCTATTTAAAAAAGCCTGATAAAATACTTGAATCCGCCTGTTGTGCTTTTTGGTCTCCATTATTTGTAGTTGTGCTTGCTTGTGGTCTTGCTGAAATTTTAACTGTTTCTACTGCTACAACTAATATTTCTTTCATAGTTACGGTAGCTTTTAACCCAAGTGCCGTAGTGTTATCATCACTTGTAGTTATAGTTTCTACTAACATATTTGTATAATTCCCAAGCCTTGTTACAAGTCGGCAAGGTGTTCTTTGCTCTTGTAATTGTCTTAGGAATAAATAAGCAGTTATTGACCTTGTATTACCGTCTTTAGCGTCAAATCCTTGTCCAGTAACATTAGTCATTACATCCGACATTCCAACATCGAATGTGACCTCTTTTGGTTCCATATAAGCGTGATCTGAAATGCTTGCTCCTGTCTGTACCGGGGATTCTGTTATAGTTAAATTAGTATCATGTTCTGTTTTAAATACAGCATCAAACCTATATACTCCTTCATCCGCTCTACTTGGGTTTATATCTATATAAGTAGTAGCTTTTATTTCTGCCATTAGTCAACCACACCTCCTAAATTACGACTAGCAATTCCTAGTTTGCTTGTAACTGCTGTGGCTGTAGCATTAGCATTGCTACCATAAATATTGAATGTGTTACTTTGACTATTGTTATGGGTTGCATTGGTTGTACTATTCTTTGTGTTATAATTTTGTGGCATTAAATATGAGAACATATTAGATGCTCCTTTTTTACTGTTGTTTTCAAATCCTGCAACTTTACTTTTTGCACTAGGTAACGCTTTATCTATTGCACCCACAAGCTTTCCTATAGGGGAATTCTTAACATTATCTTCAAATTTCTTGAATTTCTTTTCTATATTATCTATAAATTGTCCAATACTTCCCCAAAAACTATCCCATCCATTTTTAAGTTCTTTAAAAGGTTCTGTAACTGCATCTTTAATAGCTTTAAGTTTGGCTTTTAAATCATTAATTGCTTTAGCACCTTTAGTGAATTCACCAAAGAAACCGCCTATAACTGATTTCCCGCCTTTTAGGTAGGTAAACAAATCATCTAATGCTAAGAGAATTAAAAATATAACTCCTAATGGCCCGGTCATTAAAGCAACCCCTATCAATCCAATTAATTTTAAAATGTCTTGCAATGGTTTAGGGAGTTTACCTAACTCTTCTGCAATAAATTGAATTATTTCTACAATAGGTTTTATCAATGTGTATACAGTTTTTATTAAAGTTATTGCTAATCTAAGAATCGTACCTAAAACAGTTCCAATTACTTTTGCTGCTTCTGGAATATTTTTCAGTATCCAGTTTGTAAAGGCTTGTAAATCTTGATGTATACCTGCTATTGGTCCGGCTGCATATTTAGCAATATAATATCCAATCCATTGGAAAGCTAGACTTCCAGCTTGTTTTAATCTTTGAAATTCAAAAGTTACACTTCTAACACGTTTTAAACTTTCTTCTGCATCATCTGGAAGTTTTAATTGTGCTGTATCTTTTCTTAATTGATTAAACTGCTGTAATAATTCTGGGCTTAACCATAAATCCTGCATAGATACTTTCATGGTTTTTAGTGCCATGGAAACCTCTCTAGCGTTTTCTGTAGTAGTCCATAATTGCATTGCTAATTTTTGAAATCCTAAGTCTTGTTTTGCTAAACCAGTAATTGTTTTCCAAGCTCCCACTGCAGCTACCGCAAAAGCAGCGAATCCACCTGCTACAAGTCCTAATGCTATTTTAGAACCTTTGGAAAAATCTTCTACAGCTTTTCCACCAGTATTTTTTAAAACTTGCAATGCTGTTGTTGCATTGTTAGTTTTTCTAACCATATTATCCATGCCTTTAGTTGGTAAATTAGTAGGCAATTCTATAGGCTGCTCTTTTGGAATAGGCTTAGTAGTATTAGGTATTTCCTTTGGCTTTTTGACTTTAGGCATTTTAGGAACTTTTACAGGTATGCTAGGAATTTTTATTTTTTCTAAACTTAGTAAAAGCCTATCTATGCCAATATTTAATTCTCTTACAAGTTCTATAAGCTGGATTAAAGGTGTTTTAGCTTCTGCAGTTCTCTTTGAGAAATTTTCCATAGCATTTGAAGCATTTTTTATTCCTTTTGAATCTACCTTATTTTTATTTAGTTGTTTAAATGATTTACCTGTATCATTACCCTTTTTATTTAAATCTTCTACTACACTAGAAGCATTTTTTACGCTATCTGAATCTACATTTAATTTAATATTTTGTGCAAGATTATTTATAGAACTATTAAGTTCTTTTATTAAAGTAATAAGTTGTATAATAGGTGTTTGAGCTTCTATAGATTTTTTAGATAAATTATTCATTCCACTAGAAGCATTTTTAGCTTGCTTTTGAGCATCTTTTAGCTTATCTGAATTTACGCTTCTAAAGCCTTTCGATACTCTTCCTATTGCTTTATAAAGTAATTCTGCAAAACTTACTATTTGTAAAAGGGGGAGTTTTGCTTCTGGTACAATTTTAGAAACTATTCCTAAATTATCTTTTATAGAAGAATTGAATAATTTAAAAAAACTTTGTATAGACGACATATTATCCATATTTGAGTCTGCAAAGTTTTTAACCATTCCTTCTACGCCCTGTATAGATTGCTTAGCGTTATTTAAAGAATCTTCATTAATTCTGAAACCGAGTGATATTAAATATTCTTTAATTACATTCATATCCATATTTTCTAAATTCCCCCTTTCTGTTCTCTTTCTATTGCTTCTGCAGCACGTGCTTGATTTTCTGATTTTACAGCTAAAATTTCATGAGCATCTAAAAGATCGTTTAAGTTATAAGTTCCATCATAAACCTCATGTTGTTTCCACATGCCAGCTATTACCGGAGCATATACAAAAGTATTTACGTTAGCGAATTCTGCAGGGAAGTAGCTAACCCCTCTAGGTTCAAAGCTGAGAGGTTTTCGCCGAAAAAACCACTAACATTAAATATTAATGACTGTATAGTCAAATTTAGTATTAGTGGCATATCATAATCTAATATTCCAAATGTTCCAAACTCATTAAGAACAGGTGGTGAAGGTTGAGGATTATTTGGGTATATTTCATTTACTACCATTAAGCAATTCTTTTGAATATAATCAAAATCCTCTTTAGGAAGTTTAGTTATTTCAGTTAGTATTTCAGCTATGTTATTTACACTTATATCTTCTTTATTAACATCTTTACTTTCATCTTGATTAGTACCTTTTAATGTGTTTTTAGCTTCTTCAATATCTATGTTCTTAAATATAGGTGCTAATATTCCTACTAATTTAAAAAGCATATAGGAACCAGTTAAGGCATCAAATTTATTAAGCCTAAATTTTCTGGTTCCTATTGTAATATCCTTATAATCTATTCTCTTATTTATTTGTTCCATAAGTGTTCTCCTATTCCTGAGTTATTTTAGCTGCCAAAAAGTTCCATGTAATTAGTTGACCTTGAGATTGGTAAGGCCTATCTGGGAGTTTTTGTGGTGAAACTCCAATACATGTTGTTGAGTCTGTTAAAGCGTTTGATTTTATTATAATAGTCATAGCAGCCCAGTCTGAAGTATTGCTGGATTGATTTATATAGTTATACCAGTTGTCTAATAGCCATTTGTGTAGCTGGCTTGTTTGTTGAATTTGTAAAGCTATAGTTCCATTTTCGCCTAAAATTTTAGAAACCATAATAGAACCGTCTGCTGCTGCTTCTTGAACTGTCTTAGTCTGTGTCATAACAATTGATATACTTCCAAGCCCTGCGCCATCCGAACTCTTAACTCCTACGCCGGGGCATGAAAATGTAGCTACTACATCTTGAAAACTATAAGTAGTAACACTAGCAGTCATTCCTATCCCTCCTATCTATTTATATACAAACCAATTTTAAGATATTGAATAGCACCAGATAATTTAGCAAGCACATAAACTGGAGGTGCTTTTCTAGCTTCTCTATCTGCCTGTGTTTGGTCTGTTATAGAATCAAATAATATCTTATAGCCTGTGGTTAGAACATCACCCGTTTTAACACTTAATACCGATTGGCTGTTCCATACACCGGGTGCTATAAATCCTATTTTTACTGCATTTTCTAGTGGTGCTGTTAAAACATTTTGTAGCATTTCCATTCCAGCATCGGTTTGTGGTATTTTACTTTCTGTTGTAAACGCATTTATGACAGCTACTTGTAAATCATTTGAAAGCATATCTAAATTTAATACTTCGTCAAAAAATGTGCCATCATGCATAGTACCATTCTCAAACAAGTTATAGACACTGCCACGATTTACATATACATTTCCGTTGTAAAATTTTATTTTAGTTAATTCTGTACTGGTTATATCTGCAGCTGCAACTCCAACTTCTGCTTTTGCATCTAATGTATAAGCACTATTAGCTGTTTGTGCATTAGCTCCCATTGCATATCCCATTATTGCTGCTGCTGCTTCTTTATATGTTGATGTACCGTCAATATCTGTTGCACCATTTGCAGCACCTATTTTTAATCCTGCTGATATATCGTTGGTATCTCCTGCTGTTATTCTTATTTGACTGCCTTCTCCAGCATTAGCACTAGTAATAACATAATGATCTACTGAATAAATTACAGTTACACTGGAATATCTTGTGTCTGAAATTGCTTGAATTTGTTTTTGCATTTCTGCTGCTGTAGTATCTCCACTTGTACAATTAGCTAAAGTCAAAACTATTTCATGTGAAGTTGTGTCTCCATCTACAGCTATTTTAAATTTATTCGCTGTTCCACTATGAATATCTGTTGCCGCACTTGCCCCGCCTACTTCATATCCTACTGTTTTTGTGCTGTCAGTAGAAAATTGTCCTAAAGTTCTGTGGACTTTATTTTTAGACAATAAATCCATAATATTTCCACTTGTGCCACTTGCTACATCATCATCATGTGTTGTATAAAAATAAACACACGCTGGGCTTGCTGCTTCTATATAAGCACTAACTGCCTGTATATCTGCCTTAGCAGCTCCGCAAACCGTACAAGCATACCATTCGGCATTAGTATTTCTACATGCTGTAACCGCTGCAACTGCTGTTTCTGGTGTTTCTCCAGTATTAACCCATCTTCCTACTGCTATATGTCCAGGTTGAGGAGTTTGAGAAAAATATAATTGTGCTGCTAAATATTCTGGTTCATTCCCTGTCCATCCGTCTGCTGTCATATCCCCTAACTTTGAATAAGTTTTAACCCTGTCACTTGCTGAAATAATAGTTGATTGTCCAACTATAAGTCCTAAGTTAAAGTTAGTCCTAACTTGTGCAACCGGACCAACATTTACAGAAACGTCAACTATATCGCTTAAAGGTAAAGTCGTCATATATTTAACCTCCTTCTTTTTCCAATAAAAAAAGAGAGACTTAATCTCTCTATCTGCTTGTTATTAATCTTATATCTGTACCTAAAATGTAAGGTAACTGGCTTCTTCTAACTACTAATTCATTATAAGAAGCTGAGAAGTCTGTTCTTTCCCACCATTGGCCATTAAACAGTTCTGGTAATCTTACAGGCATTGTTACATCTGTAATTAAAAAAAGATTACTTTTCCTAAAATCTTCTAAGTAATCTTTGCTTAAAACTTTATATCTTATTAAATCCGCATTGTCATATGAATTTGGGCCATATAATGTCCAGTCTACTTTGTGTACTCTAGTATATCCTACTTCTTTTAATGCATAGTCAGAAGCATTTGTATTATATAAAATGTCTTGTGGCCTTGCAATTTTATCATCCTGTGGTGTTATCCTTAAAAATACAATGTCTTCATCTACACTCCATCCTGGTTGACCATCACTATTCCAAACTAATCTAACTTTCCCCTGGTTTTCTGGCAAGGTAGGATCCAAATTTAGCATTTTACATGTCTCATTAAAAAAAATGTCTTCTATTTGGTGAAGCGTTAAAACAGTATCTTCCACATGTCTCCCTCCTAATAGAATTTATTAATAACCATATTTCCATATATACCCCTTACATGTTTTCCTCTTACCTCTACAACAAGCTGCAATGTGTGAACCATCGCAATTATTTATTTTAGCTGCTTCTATTTCAGAAGAATAATCTTTTATAAATGTATTTTCTAAAGAATACTGATTTACTTTTTTACTAGATTTTTTAGATATTCTTTCAGGTCTGGTTCCATAACTTGCATTATATTTATTAGTGCACCATTCAAGATTATTAACTGAATTGTTTTCTTTATTTTCATCTTTGTGATTTACTTGTGGCAAATTCAAAGGATTAGGTATAAAAGCTTTAGCAACTAATCTATGGACTGAATATCCTTTGCTTTGAAGATGTACATTTAAATATCCTTTGCGCGTCTTTATAGGTGCTAGGATTTTTTCTTTAGTGATATATTTGCCACTTCGATTTCGCACCCATCTAGGTAATGATTTAACCCTTCCTAGATTACTAATTTGGTATATTCCTTCATACCCTTTAATATCTTTCCAAATTTCTTGCACAAAATCACCCCTTAACTATATTATACCATCAATTGATGGTAGTTGCAATTATATGATGTAAAATGCTATAATATTTCCGAGGTGATATTATGAATAAATATGGATTAAAAAATAGAACTAGAATATCTAATGCAATAGACACGGAACTTTATAATAAATTAATGGAATTATCTAAAGAAACTATGATTCCAATATCAAAATTATTGGATAAAGCAATAAAATTAGTCTTGCATGAATATGGTAAAAAATAGTGTATTCTATTTACTTATCATCCTTATTCCAATTGCATGATAAAATCCAAATTCATTCCAAGGAAACACGTTAAACACCCTATATCTTTCACCATTCCACTCGACTTCATCTGAAGTTCCTTGAAAGTTTTCACTCGATGAATGTGTTACATAGATAGGTGATAATGATAATATTGTTAATTCCCCGCCTGTTCTATCTCCTTCAGGAACCTGTGTAATATCTTTAGCTGTGGCAGGGGTAATAATTCCTTGTGTGGGTACTGAATCTTCAGTTTGAACCCATCTGCCACCTTGCCATGAACCAGATTTTCTCCATACTGTAAATGGTTTGGGTTGTGCTATTCGTGGGTCTGTTATTACTCTACTTAAATTAATCATTTGAATCATCCCTTAAAACCCATGTTATAGAACGTCTTAGTGCTCCTGTATCTATCAGGGGCTTATCACTGCCTTTTTTCTTTATAGTTAAAGGACTATTAGCAGCCCATTTATTACTTGGGTCCGTAAACCATTCTCTACAGATATTTTGTCCTAACATCCCTACTTTGCCTAATTCAGTGGTTATATTTCCACCTTCTAATACAGATTGAAAAGCTTGCTTCATTTGTTCTGCTATCTTATCCTTAGAATTTTCTATTGCTGGGGCTAAAACTGGTCTAGGCGGTACTTTAAATAAAGGCGAACCATGTTCTTGCACGTAAAATTCATATGCTCTCGAATAAGGCTTGCCAGAATTAATATCATGTTGCATTTCTTTAATCATAGTGTTGTCTCTAACACCGTTGGTATGGATGTATAAAAGCTGTGCATTGGTAATATGTTCTTTTTGATTTGAGCTACGAGCCGCATCATCTTCCTGTGGTACTCCTATGCAAACCATTTTATTTTTTAATTCTTTTAAAGAATTCTTTAAATCTTCTGTAATATCTTTGGTAACTTGGACATCTATTAATTTATCAAACATATAATCACCTTCTTAATAAACGTAGTTTAATATTATATTAACGGTGTATAGCTCCATTTGTATCCATGTGATTTAAATAATCTCCCATTGCAACAGCTGGAGATATTAGAATACCCAAATCCTGTAATTTTCTCCATTTCTTTAAGTGATGAATAGTAATGAATAAACCTATCGTCTAAACTATATTGATAAACTGGCTTATATTTGGAATTGGCTATTTTTACATTTACATTACCATAATTACTATTATACTTATAAGTGCACCACTCAAGATTATTAGTTAAATTATTTGAACGATTTTCATCCTTATGATTTATAATCGGATAATTGTTAGGATTAGGTATAAATGCTTCTGCTACTAATCTATGCGTTCTGTAATATTTAACTTTATTATTTTTATATAATGCTGTTTGAAAATACCCATCTTTGTCTAATCGTAATTTCAAAACGCCTCCCTTAGTCCCGTATCTGGTGTTGCTTTTAATTCTTCCTAAGTTAGATACTTGATATAGCCCTTCATATCCTTTAATATCTTTCCAAATTTCTTGCATAGAACCATCCTTAAAACATATTTGATATTTAGTAAATATAGGAATTACCCATTCCAATAAGTTTTGCCATACTTGCTAATTGAGTACCGTAAATAGTGCTTTTCCAATTCGCCCATCCGTCTAAGTCTTGGGCTATGATATTGTAATCTGTACTAGCCGAAACTCCTCCGGCACTTATTGATGTATCAAGTCCTCTTGTCTGCCCTGCTTGTAATATTGTTGCCGCTGTACTTCCGGGGTCTGCTATACTTTGAGCATATAAAGTGCAAAAATGAGCAATAAACCATCCCATAGCTATCTCCCACGCTTCAAACCACTTATCCTGCTTAATACAAGTTGTGGCTAAATTTATATACATCTGGATAACTACTTCTGGCACAGTTTGTTTTCCATTTGTGTCTTTATTAAATTGAGGATACATAGTATAAAAATCACTTAATATATAAGGAGGGTTGCTTCCAAGGCTTAAATTGGAAGCATCTCCTATTAATGTAGACATAAAAAATCACCTACTTTTTATTACTAGTAGATGATTTTTTATCTTTTCCATCTTCTTTTGGCTGTTCAGTTTTATTGTCTTTTTCTTCTTTTGGCTGTCCAACTTTAGTCTGGTATTCTTTGGGCTGTTCAACTTTAGGTGAATTAATTATTTTTGCTGGTGTTACTTTTGTAGTTGATTCTATTATTAAGCCAGCTTGGAGTCCTGCTTTATAGGTAGGTGTTTCTGTTACCCAATCCGGTAGCTGTGCAAATTCATCTAATTTTGTAAAGAATTTTTCATCTTCTCTTTTAAATTCAAATACTTGCTTTGAAAATACTGTAATCATATTAAACCTTCTTCCCTATTTTGGTTGTTATTGCCTTTTCAAAAGGCCATCCATAACTATTTATTCTAGCATAAAGTGTACTTTGCTTTATGCCTGTAATCTCTGACCATTCTTTTAATATATGGGTTTCTCCTTTATAAGTAAATCTTCTAGTGCAACGTCGATTAAGAACTTGTTCTCTCATAGTAGCCCATCTGCAATTAGATGGTTCATAATTTCCATTAGAATCTATTCTGTCTATAGTTAAGCCTTTCTTATAAGTACTATGCATATCTTCATAGAAATTATTGTAATCAAGCCATCTTTCACATATCTTTATTCCTCTGCCACCGTAATATCTATAATATGTTGATTTAGAATTGTTGCATCTTTCAATCATACTATTCCATGAGCCATATTCTGGAGTATGTGTTTTGCCATGGCTTCTGTTCCTATTTGCAGTCATTTCACTGTTATAGCATCCACAACTTACAGTTGTGCCATTAATTAACATTGATGTTTGTACTTTACAAATATTTCCACAATCGCATTTGCATAACCATTTTGCTCTAGTTGTTTTTGAGGATTTTATAAACTTAATTGCTACAAGTCTTCCAAACCTTTTCCCTGTTAGTTCTTTCTTTTTAGAAGCTAAAACACATCCGCAACTAGTTGTTGAGCCGGATTTAAGGTTATAATTCAATGCCACCGTCTCATTTCCACAATCGCATTTACACAACCACTTTCTTTTTCCTACATATTTTTGAGCTACAAGTTTCCCAAATCTTCTTCCTGTCAAATCTTCTCTTTTCATTATTGCGCACCTTCTTAGTATAATATCTATATAAATATTATACTCCATCTAAGCATGATACGCAATAATAACCTTTAATTTTATATGCCGTCCTTATAGCGACAGCACTGATAGTAGAGAAATTTGACCTGTCCTACGAGTGCAGCGTATGCCGTCAAATAAGACAACTGTGTAACATCTGGATTAGTCATTATTCTGCTTAATGGAACTGGTAAATCAAAGTTAACTCTATCTTCATCATTAACATATGCAAACATTCTATCTTTTCCACCTGTTCCGGCACCTATACACCATCTTGAAGGCATTATAGATAAATCTCTACCTTGATTTCTTGCTAAATTATTTTGTAACAAGAATTCTAAGATTGACATATTACCAGCAGCAGAAACTTTAGTGCTAACAATATAAGTGTACTGTTCTGGTGGTATCAATATATGATTAGCCATACCAGATAAATCATATTCAGATGTTACCCAAGTATCATTTATAACTTGGTTTACATCGTTAAGTATTTCATCTGGTGTTTTATCCTTCCATGTAGTTTTAGTGCTGGCACCTGCATCAACTAATGAAGCTGCTACATTAGGATTATTTAAAAGCCCATATACATTTTCATCTGGTAATCCAGTATAAACTATATAGTCTATAGACTTGTTATAATTAAGTCTAATACCTTTGTCCAGCATTTCGTCTAGGCTTCTACCTATATTCTGTAATTTAGCTTGATCTACAAAAGGTACTTTAAGAATATTACTCCATTCATAAACTTTAAAAATATCTTTTGTTACATTTGCTTGAATTACTGGTATGTTATTAGTTTGCCCTCTTATTACTCCTCTAGCATTTCCACCAGCACCAGCATAATCAACAAACGTATTAGATGAATATTCTACCCATCCACCGCCTGTCTTTGCAACTATATCTCTCATCCATGTTACACTAACTAGTGGTTCTAAAAGTCTTGGATCCCTTTTTTCTAATTCACCTTCTAGGAAAGCAAGTCCTGAGCCTGCGATAGCATCCTTTGTAGGCATCCTCCCTATTCCTGCTGAACCTACAGAGAAAGTTTGATTATTAAATTGTGCTACATTATCCATGTTTTATCCTCCTTCTTCCTATTAAGGTCTATTCCTTGTAAGAATTGAAATTTCTGCTACTTTATTCGTGTCTAAATCCCCTGTGGTAAATTTGCAATTAGTAAGTTCTATTGTATTTGTGCTGTCTGCTGCTGCTTCAAATCCCCCAACAACTCCAGCTGGAATAGCTTCATTTGCTACTATTCTCAAATAAACTTTGCCGCCTGCAGTTGGAGTTCCTACATTGCATAAAACTGCAACTGAACCTCTTGAAATTACATCACAAGGGTCTCCATCTGAATAGCTTCCTGTAGTTGGATAGTAATCTGTGGATTGTTTTACTTCTCTAATTGCTATTCCTGCAAAATCTGCTGGTACATTACTAGCACCAAATTTACTATAAGTGTTGTCTGTATTTAAAATAACTGGATCGCCAAAAGCTACGCTATCACCTGATACTGGTCTATTAGTAATTATTGCATCAACTTGTCTTGATATTGTTCCTGGATATCCTAAATTTAATATCTTTCCTATTGAACTACCTGGCATAATTATTTACCTTCTTTCTTATAATGTGGATTATATTGTTCAGCTATCTTTTTGCCTAACTCATCAAATTCTTTTTGTTTCTGTGTTGCATCTTTGCTTTGATGTTGTTGTGCTATTTTCTGCTGCCCTTTAATAATAGAAGAATAATTATTACTCTTTTTAATTGGAAGACCTTTAAGAGTTTTTACGCTGTTCATAAGAGCGTCACTCATTAATTTTCTATTTTCTTTGCCTTGAATTTTTGCTACTGCTGGCTTTAATTGTTTTAAAAGAGCTATAGCATCATCATGACTGCCTAAAGGGTTCTTAGGCCTTTCCTCTGGCTTTGAGATAGGTGCTTCGTCTGTAATGTCTTCTGGTGCAATTGTTACTTCTTCTTCGTCCGGAATATCTTCATCCTCTTCTACATGTTCCTCTGGAGTTTCTATTTCTTTGATAACTTCATCTATTGCGTCTTCTGGGTTCATTTGTTTATGCACCATCTTATCTGATTTAACAAGCTCTTCTATAACAGATGTAAGTCTATCTATCTTAGCCTCAAGCCCTGTTGCTGGAAGTTCTTCGTCTTTTCCTTCTGGTTCATACATCTTAGAGATAGCATCTGTAAGCCTATCAAGCTTTTCCCCTACTTTCTGAGTTACTCCTGGTTCTTCGTCCTTGGATTTCTTGTCTTTTTCCTCTTTAGACTCTTCTTTCTTTTCTATTTCTTCATCTTTAGATTTTTTGTCCTCTTCCTTTGCTGTCCCTTTTTCTTCTGCCATAGCATCTACAGCGTCCATTATTTCCTCTGGGTCTGCATCTGTTGCAAAATGCTTTAATCCTATGGAAGCTAAAATGTCAGTTACTCTTGAATGTTTCTTAGTTGGTAATTTTATTTTACTTGGCATATTTTTTTCTCCCTTCTTTATTTCAGAATCTTTAATTGCTACACGGTCTCCTGCTCTGCCTGCTTGTACGACAGCTACATGATTACCGCATATATCTTTCTGTGAATATGTACCGTCTCCGTTATCTACGTAAGTACAGTCATATCCGCAAGAAACTTCTCTTTTTTGGTTTTCTTGAATTTGTCTTATTAAATCTGCATCATAAACTATTAAATCTGCTAATAATAAGTCCGGTTCTGTTTCTGAACGTCTTATATTCTGGGTTGAACCTTTCATGTAAATTTTTGCGTTGCCTGGTGTAACCCAATCTGGTGGATGTTCATTAGTAACTGGTTTACCATTAAATGAAGCTATTGCCGCAGAGTTGAAGACTTCCTCTGGGCTTCTATAAACATCTACCATCTCGTCAGGATTTCCCTCTGCTCCTACCTCACGTCTTAAATATTGATACCATCCAGTACGGGCAATTGGAACATTTTTACATATATAGAATCCGTCTGGTGTTTGAGTAATATTAGGTGAAATAGGGCTTCCAAAATAAGCTCTCAATTTCTCACCACCTTTCAATTTGAGCAAAAAAATAAAGCGACCCACCATCTTAGAATTAATCTAAAATAATGGGTCGCAAAGAACCGCTAATCTTCAATATTATGTTTTATGATTTTATTACCATCAATCTTTATTACATTATATTTATGACATCGAGGACATTTTTTTCTTATAGTACAAGTCCCCTCTGCTTCTACTAATGCCTTATTGCATTCCTTACATCTTATTGCCTGCATATATTGTCTCCTTATTTAGTATTTTCTTTCTTGCCATTATAAATAGTTTGATTTAATATAATAGGCGGTTGTTTGATATCTTCGAGTGTACCCACCAGAGTCTTTATTTCTTCTGGTGTATCTGCTTCATAAGCAACAGTTACATCACCAGCTGTATAAGAATATTTCATGTATTCATCTCCTTCCATGCAAAATAAAAAAGCCCTTTAAGGCTTACCATTGTAAAATAAATCTTATAGCCCAAGAGCCTTCTTCTATATATTTAATGTAATATCCTTTCTGCCTATAAATTTCTTGTACTCTTTCGGCTATTATTTCATTAGGAAAGCATATGTCCTTTGTAAAACACATATATGCCATGGATGTCTCTTGTTCCCCTTTAGCAATGTCTATATAATGCTTTATATTATTGACTATCTGATTTATGGTATCTTCCATTAAATCTTCTGCCAATGGCGTTATTATATAACTCATTTTTTCTCCTTTTACCATACATTTGTATTATCTACTATTGAATTCATCCCTGACATAGCACCATCTTTACTCTTACTCTTTCCTGCTTTACTGTAGGCTATCGCGGCGGCTTGGTTAGGTTTATGCCCTGCTCTTATCAATTCTCCTATATTACTACTTATTGTTTTCTCTGAACTTCCTGGCTTAAGCGGCATATTACTCACCTCCCTATATTTGTTTTATATATAATATATCTCCACTATTTATTATAATGTCACCTATTTCTACTAAGTCCTTAGTACCTATCATCTTATATATTTCATGCAAATTCATATTAGATATAGTCAATAATTCCTTACCATTTCTTAGTGTAACATGAAATTTCCTTTTATCTTCAATATCCTCTTTACTTTCCACTTCTTCTTTATCCTCCAAAAAATCTAAAATTAAATCATGTGCCATTTGTTTATTACGAAAATCTAAATAATCTGTATGTAAAATAGCAACTAATTTAAAACCATAGCAAGCTAATACAAATTCAATAGTATTTTCTTTAATAACATTTTTATAAGTCATAATTTCAAAAGGGCAAAAATGAATTATAGTTTTTAATATTCCTTTGCAAATTTCTTTACATTTCTCTTTGTCTTTTAGCACTTCATTAGCAAATAAAGAACGCCAATAACATCCTATTTCAATTTCTGTTTTTATAGACTCTTTCCCTTTTTCTAGTCTGAATTCTAAATTGCAGTCACTATCTATGCAATTATCATTTATACATAGACGGCCTAATTTTAGTTTTTCCATATATCTTCCATCCTCCTAAGCTACTTTATTTAGCTTATTCATTACAAAATCTAGTTTCTCATGCATCCTGCGCATTTCAAGTTCCATCTTTAAATTAAGTTTATATTGATGTTCTGCTAACATTCTGTCTTTTGATGCCTTTCTATTTTGTGACATCATAATTATAGGAGATTGAAATGCCGCCAAACATGATAAAATCAAATTTAGCTTTCCATAAGGCGCAGGGTCAAAATGATAAAAGTAATGTGCTGTATTTATAAATAGCCATGCTAATATTACAAGTGCGAATAATCCAATAAATCCCCAACTACCGCCTATGTCTGCGACTTTATCTGCAAGCCTATCTCCAAATGATAAATTTTCTTCAAACTCATCATTGATGTTTTTAGAAAGTATTTCTCTCTTCTGGACACTCTTTGCAATATTCTTTTCCATATCTGTAAGATTGCCTTTTTTCTACTTTTAATACATCTGCTAAATGACACGTTCTATAATGATTTAAGCACTCTAAACATATACTTCCTTCTTCTAATATGTTAGGGTGCTCTTTCCGAATCACTTCTATTAAAGACTTATTAAGAGAGTTTATTGGTATACTTTTATCTAAAGATATTGTTCCATTGCATACTTCACATATTGTTACATCCAAATTATCACCCCCTTATACTGGATACCATTTATCTATATGCCAAACATAAGTATTCCCATTGTCCACATTTATATATCCCGAGCCCTCTGGAATATTTTCTGTTG
>ENA-UOOK01001536-UOOK01001536.1-fermentation-metagenome-genome-assembly--contig:-NODE-1536-length-30206-cov-83.122285_pt1 | contig 30206 bp, 26 predicted proteins | sample MGYA00245777_ERZ724023 | MGnify/ENA primary metagenome ERZ724023 (study PRJEB28704, sample SAMN03018312) | fermentation metagenome | biome: anthropogenic terrestrial biome; feature: soil...
TTGGAAATATTGTTTCAAATGGAGATATTAGAATTGATGGTAGTTTAGAAGGAAATGTAGAAACTAAAGCTAAACTTGTTCTAGGAGAAACTGGTAAAATAAAAGGAGAAATTATTTGTGCAACAAGCGAAATTTCCGGACTTATAGAAGGAAAGATTAGCGTTGAAGATATTTTGGCTTTGAAATCTACAGCACAAATAATAGGTGATATTCAAACTACAAAAATTTCTATTGAGCCAGGAGCTGTTTTTACAGGAACTTGTAATATGTGTACAAATATCCAAGATAAAGAAAATATATAAATTGGAAAATAATAAAGACAACAATAACGAAGATAAAAATAAAAAAAAAACAGGAAAAGAAAGCTTAGATAAGTTTATAAAATACTCTACCTTAGCTTTTGAAATGGCTATTATGATTGGTTTAGGAACATGGGCAGGAGTTGCTTTAGATAAACATTTCGACAATTCTACTCCTGGATTCACTATCGGTTTGTCTCTTTTTTCAATTTTTGGATCCTTGTATCTTGTTATAAAAAGAGTGTTGAATGACAAGTAAAGAACAATTTAAACTTTTTATAAACTTTAGCTTTGTAGCAATATTAATTTTTGCAGTACATTATTTTTTATTGTTTTATTTTAGAAGATATTTTTATGCTCCTAATGTACTTTGGATAAACCCTTTTTTATTTGTGTTAAGTTTTTTTTCTATTCTTATTATAAGTTTAATATTGAGAAAAAATAGAAGAAAAAATATAACAAATGTATATATGTTTACCATATTGGGAAAAATTATTTTTTCTCTCTTGTTTTTGCTACCACTTTTTATAAATAATAGTGTTTTTAAAAAAGAATTTGTAATACAGTTTTTTATATTTTATTTCGTTTATCTAATAATTGAGCTGTTTTGTTTGATAAAAATAACCAAAAATAGTTAATTGAAAAAAAATGACAAATAATATTAGGATATTAAAATTGAAGTTGTAAATTTGTATGCTACATTAAAAAACTTTTTTGATTGTAATGAGACGAGTATTATTTATAAGTGTAATTTTTGCAAGTTTGTTGTCAATACAAGCTTTTGCATCAGACGCAAAACAAGCAGATGCAGATGAGGCTTTTGATATTAAAGGAATGATAATGCACCATTTGAAAGACTCTCACGAATGGCATATTCTAGATTATAAAAAATCTGATGGAAGCGAAAAAATTGTTTCTATTCCTTTACCAATAATTGTGTATGCAAATGGGAAATTAGATGTTTTTATGTCTTCTAAATTTGAACATGGCAATAAAGTTGTGGATAGAGGAACAAATAAATATATACTTCACCACGATAAAATTTATTTAGCTGATGAAAATGGAGGATTGACAACCGAAATTCAAGATGGCGAAGAAAAAATAATGAATGCAACACCTTTAGATATTTCTATTACTAAAAATGTTTGTGCAATGATTATAGTTTCCATTGTTATATTATGGATATTTATATCTGTAGCAAAAGCATACGAAAAACGTCCTGGAAGACCAAAAGGTTTGCAAGCCCTTATGGAGCCATTGATACTGTTTGTGAAAAATGATATCGTTTATCCAAACTTAGGCAAGAAAACAGATAAGTTTTTACCGTTTTTGCTAACAGTCTTTTTCTTTATTTTATTTAATAATTTATTTGGTATAATTCCATTTTTCCCAGGTGGGGCAAATGTAACAGGTAATATCGCTGTTACAATGACTTTAGCAACGTTTACCTTTTTAATGATAAACTTGAATGGAAACAAACATTATTGGCAACATAATTTGTGGATGCCTGGTGTGCCAGTTTTTGTTCGTCCAATTTTAACAGTAGTTGAAATTATGGGAATGTTTGTTAAGCCAGTGGCTTTAACCATTCGTCTTTTTGCAAATATAACTGCAGGACATATTATCATTTTGAGCTTAGTGGGTTTAATATTTGTTTTTAAATCATTAGCAATAGCTCCAGTAACTTTCTTATTCGTACTTTTTATGGACGTTTTAGAGTTGCTGGTTGCATTTTTACAGGCATACGTATTTACAATGCTTTCTGCTTTGTTTATAGGCATAGCAGTAGCAGAACCAGAACATTAGAATTTTTTTTATGTTTAACTTAAATAATTTAAAATTATGGTAGGACTTCCAGCAATCGGCGCTGCACTAGCAGTAATTGGTGCAGGCTATGGTATTGGAAAAATTGGACACGCAGCAATGGACGCAATAGCAAGACAACCTGAAGCTGCAGGTAACATCCAAACTTCAATGATTATTTCATGCGCTCTTATCGAGGGTGTGGCATTATTTGGCGTTGTAGTTGCTTTGTTACAGTAAAACAATTTTACATTTCCCGACTAGCGATTGGCTACGGGAAATGTTTTTTAAAAGTAATTTATAAAAAAATAATATAAAATAATTGCAGTATGGATCTTATAATGCCCGGTGTAGGTTTAATTTTTTGGACAAGTATAATTTTCATAATATTATTACTTATCCTTGGAAAAGTAGCATGGAAACCTATCAACAAGATGATTAACAACAGAAATCAAAGTATTGAAGACGCTTTGAATATGGCAGAAAAAGCTCGCGAAGAAATGAAACAGCTAAAAGCTGGCAACGAACAAATTATGATTGAGGCAAGAATAGAAAGAGACAATATTCTTAAAGAAGCTAGAGAATTAAAAGAACAAATCGTTGCAGAAGCTAAGCAAGAAGCAGGAAAAGAAGTTGAAAAACTAAAGAAAAATGCTTCAATGGAAATCGCTGCACAAAAAGCTGCTGCTGTTGAAGAAATCAGAAACCAAGTCTTAGATTTGTCAATTTTAGTCGCCGAAAAAGTTATCAGACGAGAAGTAAAAGACAAAAAAGACAATCAAGTTTTGGTAGATGACATTTTAAAAGATGTAAAGTTTAATTAATTATGAATCAAAGTAAAATATCGGTAAGGTATTCGAAAGCAATTTTTGAATCAGCAAAAGAGAAAAATCTTCTTGATAAAATTTATGAAGATTTTCAATTAATTAAAACAAGCATTAAAGCAAATGAAAACTTTTATAGCGTTTTTACAAGTCCTGTAGTAAAATCTAAGGATAAAAAAGATGTGTTGAAAAATGTGTTTTCAAATTCTATTAACGAATTAAGCATGAGGTTTTTACTCATGTTAATAGAAAACAAAAGAGAAGCTTACATATCTGATATTATTCGTGATTTTTCATCTTTTTACAGAGAACATAAAAACATAAAAGAAGTTGTGTTAACAACAGCTATAGACATTGACAAATCTATTTCTCAGCAATTTGCTAATAATGTTGAAGAAAAATTAAATTGCGATGTAGAAATTGTAACTAATGTTAAACCTGAAATAATCGGGGGCGTAGTTGTAAGAATTGACAATTTATTATTAGATATGAGTGTTGAAACTCAATTAAGAAATATTAAATCAGAGTTAAGAATAGAAAAATAATTAAAAATTAAAAAAATAATATAGCAGTTATGGCAGACATTAAACCATCAGAAGTATCACAAATTTTAAAACAACAATTAGAAGGTTTAAGTTTAAAAACAAACCTTGAAGAAGTTGGAACTGTTTTACAAATTGGAGACGGTATTGCTCGTATTCATGGCTTGGATAATGTTCAAGCAAATGAATTAATAGAATTTGAAAATGGAGTTAAAGGTATAGTATTAAATCTTGAAGAAGATAATGTTGGAGCTGTGCTTTTGGGTCATAGTACAGATATAAAAGAAGGTACTACTGTTAAAAGATTAAGACGTATTGCTTCAATTATGGTGGGTGAAGAAATGCTAGGTAGAGTTGTTAATACTATCGGAGAACCATTGGACGGTAAAGGTCCTATAGGTGGCGAATTATACGAAATGCCTCTTGAAAGAGTTGCTCCAGGTGTTATTTTTCGTCAACCTGTAAACGAACCTTTGCAAACAGGTATTAAAGCAATAGACTCTATGATTCCTATCGGACGTGGTCAACGTGAGCTTATTATCGGCGACCGTCAAACAGGAAAAAGTACAATTGCGATAGATACTATCATAAATCAAAAATCTTTTTATGATAAAGGCGAACCTGTATATTGTATTTATGTAGCAATAGGTCAAAAAGGTTCTACAGTTGCTAGTATCGCAAGAACTTTAGAAGAAGCAGGTGCTTTAGATTATACAGTTATTGTTACCGCTTCGGCTTCTGAGCCAGCAGCGATGCAGTTCTATGCTCCATTCGCTGGTTGTGCTATTGGTGAATATTTCCGCGACACAGGACGTCCTGCTTTAATTGTTTACGACGACTTGTCAAAACAAGCAGTTTCATATCGTGAAGTGTCGTTGTTGCTAAGAAGACCCCCAGGACGTGAAGCATATCCTGGTGACGTTTTCTACTTGCACTCAAGATTGCTTGAAAGAGCCGCTAAAATTATTCAATCTGATGAAATTGCTGCAAAAATGAACGACCTACCCGAAAGCCTTAAAGGTAAAGTAAAAGGTGGTGGTTCGCTTACTGCTCTTCCAATAATCGAAACCCAAGCAGGTGATATTTCTGCATATATTCCAACAAACGTTATTTCAATTACAGACGGACAAATCTTCTTAGAGTCTGACTTGTTTAATGCAGGTATTCGTCCAGCTATTAATGTTGGTATTTCTGTATCTAGAGTTGGTGGAAATGCTCAAATTAAATGTATGAAAAAAATTGCAGGAACATTAAAAATTGACCAAGCTCAATTCGAAGAGTTAGAAGCTTTCTCAAAATTTGGTTCCGACCTTGATGCTGTTACTCTTGCAGTAATCGACAAAGGAAGAAAAAATGTAGAAATATTAAAACAAGGACTACATTCTCCTATTAAAGTAGAAAATCAAGCAGCAATTATTTTCTGTGGAACAAATGCCTTGTTAAGAGATGTACCAATAAATAAAATTAGCGAATTTGAAGCTGAATATATTGATTACTTGAACTTAAATCATAAAGATACAATGGCAAGCCTTGCAAGAGGTGAATATAACGATGAAATTACAGGGGTTTTAACAAAAGTAGCACAGGAATTTACAGCTAAATATAAAAAATAAATTAATTCATGGCAGGATTAAAAGATATACGTAATAGAATTGCTTCTGTAAGGTCAACAAGGCAAATTACTTCAGCTATGAAAATGGTTGCGGCTGCTAAGTTGAAAAGAGCTCAAAATATGGTTACGCAAATTAGACCTTATTCAGAAAAGCTAACAGAAGTGTTACAAGAAGTAAGTTCTGGTTTAGATAAAAATCATAAAAACATTTTTATTAACGATAATGAATCTAAAACTGTACTTATTGTTCTAATGGCTTCAAACAGAGGGCTTTGTGGTGCGTTTAATACAAATATTTGTAAAAAAGCTATTAGCCATGTAGAAGAAAACTATGCAGAACAAGCAAAAGAAGGAAAAGTTAAATTTTATTGTATAGGTAAAAAAGCTATAGATTATATTAGAAAATCAAATTATGAAATCTATAAGACAGAAATTGGTATTTATGACGATTTAACTTACTCTAATGCAAATAAAATTAGCGAATCTTTGATGGAAATATTTGCTAATGAAGAGTTTGAAAGAATAGATTTGGTTTACAATAGCTTTAAAAACGCCGCTGTTCACGAACAAATAGTAGAGCGATTTTTACCAATGACACTAGAAGTTGAAGAAAAAACTAATCCATCTGAGTATATTTTCGAGCCAGAAATTAATAAGATCTTAGACGAAATGCTTCCCAAAGCTTTAAAAATTCAATTTTTTAAAACTATTTTAGATACTAACGCTGCAGAACAAGGAGCTAGAATGACAGCAATGCATCAAGCAACTGATAATGCAACAGAAATGATTAAAGAATTAACTTTAATGTATAATAAAGCTCGTCAAGCAGCTATTACAAACGAACTTATCGAAATTACTAGTGGTGCAGAAGCACTTAAAGGATAACAACGCAGTTAAAAGTTAAAAGTTGAAAGAATTTCGGTGTTTCGACTTCGCTCAACACCCGATATTGGAATCGCTCAACACCCGATATTGGAATCGCTCAACACCCGATGTTAAAATGTAGATTAGAATTATGATTTAATCCAATCCAACTTTACGAACTTTAAAAACTTTATTAACTTTTAACTGATAAAAATATATATTCTACTCCTATTTTTAAACCTATAAATAAATTGTTGTTAGGTATGTTTGTATAATCAGGTCTTTGGTCTTTATGGTCACGAACTAAACTACAACTAACAAAAGGAGATAAATTTAATATCCATTTGTTTTCAATTGTTTGTGAGAAGGTTGAGCCAAGCATAAAACTTACGCCTAATTGTCTATTAGCTAATAAATTATTTTTAGTTGCAATATTACCGTTCATGTAATAGAACTTAACTTTGTAATCTATAATATGGTTAAATACAAATCCAGCAAGAATGCTTGAACTAAATTTGTTACGTGAAAAAATTTTAATATTTGCAGTAATTGGAAAATTTAAATATTGTAAATAATGTTTATGCTTTTCAGTAGAATAAAATGCGCTTCCTGCAGAATCATAATATTTCGTAGAATAATTTATTCCTGTACTAAGTTTTAAGTTTCTTATATAATGGGAAATTAACAATGAGAAGCCATAATTAAAATTATTGGCTTTATGGTCTCCAATGAAGTAATAATAGTAGTTTGCATCAGTTTCTATTGAACAAATGTTTTTATTTTGACTGTAGGTTTTTATCGTCAAAAATAATAATAGTATGCAAAATATTGTTTTTCTCATATTGTTGAAGTTTATGATTAATTATGCTGTAAAATAAAACGTTTATTTTGTTTTTTTTATTATAATTTTCAGTTTTTTATCATCGCATCGTATATACATTGATGAGTTTTCCTAACAATATTTTGTCCATAAATACCTTTATTATTTACATCGGGATGTATGCGGTTTGATAAAAACACATATACAATTTCATTTTCTGGGTCAATCCACATAGCACAGCCAGTAAAACCTGTATGACCAAATGTTGTTGCTGGTGCTGAAGCTGCATTTAGATTTTTTATCGACACTTTATCAAAGCCCAATCCTCTATGATTTTCGGGTTGAGTAGAAGAAAACATTTTTATAGTATTTTGTTTTAAATATCTTTTTCCTCCATAAGTTCCTCCATTTAGCCACATTTGTCCAAGTATTCCCAAGTCAGAGGCGGTAGAAAATAAGCCAGCATTTCCTGATATTCCACCTAGCATTGCCGCCGAAGGATCATGTACATTGCCATGTATTACTTGTTTTCGCCAAAATTTTTCGTTTTCGGTTGGTGCAATTCTTGTTTTTGGAATTTTTTGCTCTAAAGGTAAAAATGTTGTATTATTCATTCCTAAATTCTTGTAAAATTCAGTTTTTACATAAACATCTAAACTTTTTTCATTTGTTGTATCAATAATTGCTTGCATTAAAATCATATTCATATCAGTGTATTGATAAACTTCTCGCTTAAAGGTTCCCAATCTTTTTACATCTTCATATAAACTATCTTGCCAACGCTTTTTTAAATACATGTTTTCTGCAATTTTTAGTTCAGCAGAATCTTTAATCCATTTTTTACTATAATAAAAATCAAAAGCTTCTTCTTGTGTAATATCGTCTAAATCAAGAAAATCTAAACTATCGGTTTTTAAATGTTCGTTTTGTAAAAATTCTTTATAAGACTTTAAATAAAACATGTATTTTAAAATAGGCAATGAAGGACTTATTCCACTTTGATGAACAAGTAAAGCTCGAACAGGAACTTGAAAAATATTAGATTTAGGTGTTGTTTTTGTAAGGATAATTTCTGTTAGCTCTACTAATGTGTCGTTTAAATGAATAGTGTCTTTATCTTGCACCAAGTCTTCGATTTCAGATAAGGATTTTCCTTTAATAGAAATAGTGTCGATAAAAATTAAAGTGTCGGGTTTTATATTTCCATAATCAATAGAAGTGTTTTTAAAATATTTAGATAATTTGTCATTTAGATTAATTTTGTCAGTTTCATACATTTTCATTGTAGCAAGAGTTGTAGCACAAATTTTTGTTAAAGAAGCCACATCGTATAAAACCGAACTTTTTACAGAATTTGTTTTTGAATAATCAAGATAACCATAAGATTTATTATGAACAACAACTCCGTTTTTAGCAACAAAAATTTGACATCCAGGAAACACACCACTAGATATAGCATAATTTAAAATGCTATCAATTTTTAATAATATTTCGGAATTTAAACCCACTTCTTCAGGTACAGAATATTTAAGTCTAGTTTTTGTAGTTTTTATTCCATGTCCATAGTTTATGCTGTCGTTTAATTTGTTTGCAAGACTTCCTTTAATAGCAACTCCTCCAAAAATAGCTTGTGCAACAAATGATTGTGAGAAAAAGCTGTCGTCATAAGTTTGTAAGATTGCATCTGCATCTATTTCGCAAATTTCAGAACTAAGCTTGCCAAAATTTAAAAATATTTTTTGTTGCTTAAACTCTAATAGACTTGTTTTTAAAAGATTAGGAATAGAATCCGAAAAGTTAGTGTCGTACAAAACTATTAAAGTGTTTGTAGCTCTTGGAATAACAGGCGGTTTTTTAGAATCAGTATTAAAATACGATACGGTATAATTATTAATGTAATTTGAAATAATATTAATAAAATCAGTGTATTTTGATTTACTGGCAATTAAAATATGAATTTTTTGATTTATATCTGAAATAGGAATTAAATTATTAGAGTTTTTTAGCAATGTAATAGATGCTTCTGTAATTCTTGCTTCTAATAAATTTAGGTCAAGCAATTGTTTTGTGCTGTCTTGTGCTGTTTTTTGATTTGCCCACATGCTAGCACGTAAAAACTTAGAACTTTTTAGAAATATATCCTTCTTTTTTGTATGTTTTTTAATGTCGTTTTTCAAACTATTAATATCTTTTTCATCGTAAAGAATAAATGCATTTGTTGAGCAAATAAGATTTTCATTTATTGTCTCACCCAGTTTAGTTAACTTAAAAACAAGTCCATCAAAATCTGAAAAATAATTAAGCTGCTCACTTTCTGAAATTATTATACCACATAAACCCGAATTAATTATGTTTGAATAAAGTTCTTGTAAATATTGTTCTGATTTTTCATCTTTTGTGTCAATTTTATCTAAATGCAAGATGCTCAGAATATTGTTTTTATGTAAAATGTCTAATTTAATTTTCAGCCTATCTGAAATTAATTTCACAGCTATAGAATCCAATTTTTCAGGAATATTTGCATCAATAAGCAATGCGTTTATATTGTGTTTAACAAGCAAGTCTGTTTGGTAATTATAATAATTAAGCAGAACAACAGTATCGCTAATTGTATTTAAAAGTTCAGATGAAAAAGTTTTTATAGAATCTGCAAATAAATTTCTAAGTTCTTTTTCGTGAATTCCTCTAATTAATTTATTAGTGCAGCTGTCATTTTGTCGATTAAGAAGAGTTTGCCCATTATATTCAATGAAAAAAAAGCCAGAAAAAAAGTCATTTGTTGCTATTAAACTATCTTGTGGGTTTGCTAAAATAAACAAACTAGCAATTTGCTCATCAGTAGTGCGCAAATCAGTAATTGAATCACAAATTTTTGCAGGAAAATTATAAAAAAATGCTTTACCAGTTTCAGGACTTTTAGTTTTTTCTTTTGTTAATAAAACTACACAAACACTTATCACTACTGCTAAAAGTATTGATATTAAAATCCATAGTTTTTTCCCTTTCAGCAAACACTTAACTTTCACTTCGTTTTTTTTATTTTTGCAAAAATATATAAATATATATCAATTCGTAAAACTTTATGCAAATTCTTGCAACAAATCAGCCACAACAAAAGTGCTTCCTCCAATAAAAATCACATCGTTTTTATCAGCATCTTTTTTAGCAGCATGATAAGCCGAACTTACATTTTCAAAAGATTTGCCGTTTATACTAACTAAATTTGCTTTTTCTAACAGTATTTTTTCATCTAAAGCTCGTGGAATTTGTGCTTTACAAAAATAATACTCAGCATTTTTTGGAAATAGCTTTAATACTTCATCAACATTTTTATCATTAACAAAACCAAGCACAAATCTTAGTTTTTTAAACTCAAGACTTAATAATTGTTCGATAGTATAGCTTAATCCATCTTTGTTATGTCCTGTGTCACAGATTGTTAGTGGTTCGGCATTTAAAGTTTCCCATCTGCCATGAAAACCAGTGTTTTTTATAAGATTTTCTAAACCTTGTTTCAAATTTTCATCAGAAATACAAAATCCTTGATTTCTCAAATTATCAACAGTTTCAAGTATTGTAGCTAAGTTTTTTTCTTGATATTTTCCCGATAAGTTAAAATTTAAAGTGTAAGATTTATCACTTGTTTTTTTCTCCACCTCAAAATTTGAATATTTAAGATTTGAGTTTAAAATTTTACAAGCATAATTATCTGATGCAAAACTTATTTTACTGTTCTTTTCTTTGGCTTTTTTTAAGAAAACTTCTTCTGTTTCTTTCTGTCTTTCTCCAATTACTACAGGAATATTTTGCTTTATTATTCCAGCTTTTTCGCCGGCAATTTCAGCCAAACTATTACCTAAAAATTGTGTGTGGTCTAATCCAATATTTGTAATTACTGATAATTCTGGCAAAATAATATTTGTGGAATCCAATCTTCCGCCCATTCCAACTTCAATAACAGCGACCTCAACTTGTTGTAACTCAAAATATTTAAAAGCTAAGGCTACCGACATTTCAAAGAAAGAAGGTTTTACATTTTTGATAAAATTTTTATGGCTATTTATAAACTCTGTAATAAAACTTTCCTCTATTTTTTTTCCATTTACTCTAATTCTTTCGCGATAATCGGTAAGATGAGGCGAGGTGTAAAGACCAGTTTTGTAGCCCGCTTCTTGTAAAATTGATGCTAAACTATGCGAAACAGAACCTTTGCCATTAGTACCTGCAATATGAATGGTTTTGTATTTTTTATGTGGCGAGCCAGTAATTTTATCAAATGCTAGAGTATTGTCTAAATTTGCTTTATAAGCGGCTGCCCCAACTCTTTGATACATAGGTAAAGAGTTGAACATAAATTCAATTACTTCTTGGTAATTCATTTTTTACTTGCTAATTTCTTTAAATCGCTTTTTAATAATCTGTCTGCATTTTTATTGCTCAGTTTGTGCATGTCGTAATAATAAATATTGCCTTCCTGAGTGTCAATAATTATTTTTATACAGTAAGAAAGTGTGTTGCTTGTTTGTGGTCCTAAAATATGTAGGATTATTGCATCTTCATCATTGTTGTCAATTAAGTTTTTAATTTTTTCTTTGTCTGCATATTCAAAATTAAATGGATATGCTGTAGCAAAAGAATTTTTTGTTCTAATTTCAGGTTCAACTTCTTCTTTTAATAAATAAAAAGTTTTGGTTTTAGGACTACCTGTTTTATTCATATAATATTCTGCTAATTTATCCTCGCTTATAGTTGGATTATTTTTGCAAGTTTTTATATGTAATTGAGTGAATTTTACCATTAATCCTAATTTATAAGCATATGCTTCTTGCAAAGCACCATGATAGCAAAGCGGTATGGCACAAAGAGTTGGCATGTCGTTTACGGTTTTGTAATTTCCACCTAAACATAAAATTAAAAAATCAAACAATGTTTGTGTTTTGTCTTTTTCAAAATAAACTTGGTTTATCATCAAAAAAGAATTTTTAGGATTTGATTTGTGTTTTTTAAACTCTGATTCAGTAATAAACTCGTAATCTGTTATTGTCCAATGTTTTAAGATGGCTTCTTTCATTTCCATATTGTAGTCAGACATTAATGTGTTGTTTAGTACAATATAAGTTTTTGAGTTTAAAAAAGTATTGATTTCTGCTTGACTTCCGCGAGAAATATTAATTTGTGCAAAACCTATTAAATAGGAGTTAATTAAAAAAATAAAAATTACTAATCTTAACATTATACATGGTTTTTAAAAATTTACTCATTCATCATTAAAACTCGTTTTTCGTTATAAAGTCTAACGTAATAAAACAGTTGTTTAGTCTTTTTTCTTTTCCTTAATTTTGAAAATTCATCATAAATTTGTGGCTCTCGTTTTAATATTGATTCTACATTTTTCACACTATATTCAAGAATATTTCCAGTTTCCATATCAATTATAAATTGTTTTAATTCTTCGGTTTGATAGGTTCTCGACATTGGTGGCGAATAATAGTAAGGATTGTAGTAATAAGAACCATAATAAGGTTCTGGACTTATATGGCGAATTGTATTAATTGTTGTAATAAAATGAGAAATAGAACCTACAAAAGGAATTAAATTTGCTTTGTTAGACCAATAAATATATGGTTTTCCATTTTTAGAAAATCCCCAAACTTCAGATATTTGTTTTTTGATAAGCAAACCGTGTTTATCGTTAAAGATTATGGTTTTTGCAGTATCTAAATTATAATAAAAATCTTTATGAGAATAATCTGGGTAAACAACTGATTCAAAAGGAATTGGCGAATTGCTTCTAAAATCTGAAAACTGCAAATACAAACCAGGTTTAAATTCAAAACTAAAATCGCACTTAACCAAACTGTCTGATTGCGAAAGACTTAGTTTAGTTACACATAAAAGCAATATAAAGAAGTAAGTTTTTTTCATATTTTAGTCAAAGATAATGTAGTTTTCTAATTTTTTATAGAATTTTGTGAAGTAATTTTTAATATTTTAGAAAATCAAATATTATAAAATTTATGTTTATGTGCTTAAATGTTTTAAAAACAAATCAACAAACACTCTTTTTATTTGTGCATTTAAAAGCGTATTTTGAAATTTTTATGTAGCAAAATCCTGTTTTTCGCATTATTTGCAATACAATAAATTCAGTTGAAAGTTTATAAAGTAAAAAGTTCATAAAGAAAAGCCAAACCCGCAGACCACTTTTAACTTTACCTTCGGTGAGTTCGCAAGCTCGGTTCGACTTTTACCATTTCCCTTTTAACAGTATAAATAGTTATTTTTCTATTTTTTTAAGTGTTACAACAATGTCGTTTTCACTTTTTAAATCAACTAAGTTGTCTTGCTCATTTTTACAAATAATCTCCATAACGATTTAGTATAAACACAGTAGCGGACTTTGAAACACCAACATTCAAATCTTGCAAGATATTAAAGCAAAGTTCGGATATTAAAATTTGCAATTTGCCCGCTATTGTGTTTATACATTGTTATCCAACGTATATCTATTGTTCAAATACTATTGGTTTTGTTGTCTTTGGAATTTTAACTATGTGAAAGGGTTGGGTTATCACTGTACTTTCATTTTCAGTTTCAATTATTAAAATAGTAATGTTTTCTGCATTTTCAATAACACTGGTTATTTCAACTTTCCAACTTGTTGGTTTTACTTCCTTAAAAACGGCAATAATTTGATATGTATTAAAATCAATACTTGTTTCAGTGAATGAGTTTGAAACATTATTTACAGTATTCATAGAATTAATTAAATCATTGAATTGTGTTTGATTTGTAATAACAATATTCTGTTGTGGAATATTCTCTGCTCCATTACCATACAATGCTCCTTTTCCAATTTCAGTAAAACTAATATCTATCGGATATGTACTATGAGTAGAATCGTCACCTGCGTTTTTTTCGCAACCAAAGTTTATTAAAAGAAACGAACCAAGGATTAAAATTATAATTATTTTTGACTTCATGATATTTGTATTTAAAATGTTATGAAATGTTATTGTTTTAATAATGTTTTGGCATCTGCAATTTCTCCATCACAAACTAAAGCAACAGTATAAAATCCATTTTGATAGCTGCTTGTGTTAATTTGTATTTCTTGTAAATTGACATCTAAGATATAATTGTACGATGTGCCACTTCCGTAATATCCTAAGACCATTAAATACGCAGAGCTTGCTTCGTTTATCTTGTAATTTACTACAATATTATCTAAAGCAGGATTTGGCGATATACTTTCAATGATATTGGGTTTAAATTTAACTCCTATGCTTGCATAATCTTTAAAACCATCGGTAGTTGCAATGACTTCAAGTTTATATTTCTCTACCACATCTGCCGTAACGGTTAAATCTTTTCCTTGATAAATTAAATCACCTTTACTGTCATACCAATTGTAAACCGCAGGTTCATTTATATCTTTTGCACTTATAGTAATGGTTTCATTTTTTGCAACTTCTTTATCATCGCCTGCATCGGCTACAAAAGTCTGTCTTGAACTTTTTCTGATAATAAAAGTTTCACCACCTAATACTTCGCCTGTGTTAGCATCTTTTTGCACTACGTGGTAGGTATATTCGTCTTTATCTGTTAACTCTTTTATCAAAAAATTAAAGTCTAAAGTTAGTAAGCCCATTTCATTTGAATTAAAGGCAATATTGTCTAATATAACATTATCACCTTTAACCAATTTTCGTTTTTCTTCTTGTGTTGGAGCTAATTTTTGTGCAATTTTTCCACCTCTTTCCCATGCACTATATAAAACATCATCCATTTTTAGGCTTACTTCGGCTTCATTAAAAATAGCCTTTCCGCTTTCATTTACCTCTTTGTGTAATTCCAAAAAGAAAGTTCTTTGTATCTGTGATGGGTTGGCAACCAAAACACTTGCTCCTGTTATTTCTGTTTCTAAATCTACAATTGTGATATTTGTCCAAGCAACATTATTATCGTTTATTGCCATTTCATTTATTGACGATAATACTGGCTGTAAAGGGTCTCCTATACCATCTATTCTTGCCAATAAACAAAAGTGCCATGGCTCGTTATTGTCTGAATAGTTACTGGGATTTGGAACTACCCAAGGTATTTTAACTATTGTTTCGTTGCCAGGTTGCAAAACGGGTATTGTTGAAATAGGAAAGGCGCCACCTAAGTTATAACCAGCGGAATTTTGTAAACTACCATCCCAATTTTGAGGCCAAATAAGAGCAGTACTTGCTTTAGCCCAATTAAGATTTAATATTTCATTACCTGTTGATGGCACACTACTCTTATTAATTATCCTTACATAAATATAGTTTGGACTTCCATTGCTTCTATATTCAGGATTTTGATGTGTTAATCCACCGTCATCGTTATTCCTTATCCATATGTCTTTACTTGTCCACATAAGCTGTGTGTTCGGATTAGGTTCAATTCCCATATCATCAGGTTTGTCCTTTATGTATAAATCTAAAGTTGTAGAATACATATTTTGCGCCAATTTCACTGCAGCATAGGCATCAACTAAACCATAGCCCATTTGTTCGTGCCACGTACCATTTGGTCTATTAGGCTGGTTTTGGTAATCATAACCTCCAACTTTTTGAGCAGTTTGCTCTATTATATCACTTACTTGCTGTGCTGATAAGTAAGGATTTACGGAAAGTATTAAAGCAGCCACTCCTGCTACGTGTGGAGTTGCCATTGATGTACCATCCCAACTTGCAGTTTGATTATTTGGTACTGTTGATAGAATGTTACTTCCAGGAGCAACAACATCAAGCTGTGTTCCATAATTAGAAAAACTAGACCTGGTACCACTAGATGTCATTGCACCAACAGAAAGAATACTTGGATTTGAATTAGCTGGGTAGCTGACTGAATTATTGTTGTTTCCAGTTGCAAAAACAATTATAGTACCTTTACCATTTCTTCCATTTTGTAGAGCATTATTTATTGCATCATCAATAACTTGATATTGCACGCCAGACCCCCATGAATTGCTAATAATATCAGCCCCATTTTGCCAAGCCCAATTAATACCATCAGCTCTTTTCATTCTACTATTTGGAGTTCCTGCTAATGAATTACTAATATCCATAAGTTTTGATAACGGCGATACTCCAACAACCTGAATATTATTATCTTTTATTGCTGCTATTGTTCCTGCACAATGCGTTCCATGGTCACCAAATAATTGACTTGGACTTGTGTTTGTTTCAGTGTTATAACTTAATGGATGAATATTTGAATATAAATCAATATGTGTTTTAAAAATGCCTTGATCTAATACTGCTACATTGACATTGGCTCCCTGTGTTATATTCCAAGCTTGACAAATATTTATATCATGATTTGTGTTTGAGGTGTTATTTAATCCCCACAAACTTCCAAACATTGGGTCATTACTACAAAATCTATCATCTGAAAGGAAATCAGGCTGACTAGAAGCAAATAGTCCAGTTTCAAAAAATTGATTTGCAACTTCTAAAGTATTTCCAATAGTATTTTTAGTAATTTTCAATGTATACCATAACGGCATAAATTGATTTTGTTCTACAATAATTACATTTCTCTCTAATACTTTTGAAACCAATAATTGATAATCAGAAGCGTTTTTTAATTTTACATAAAAATAATTTGATAATCCAAATTTTTTACCAAAGGAGTTAGTGAAATTTGGATTTGCTTTTATTATTTTAGCGTTAGAATTTAATAAATTTATTTTTTGAAAATATTCTACAGAAGATGGTATTTGTTGAAATTCAATATTAGAATATTTATAATTAGCACTTGGACTTTCTTGTTCTAAATTGAATTCTTTAAAATTTAATGTACTAACAGAACTTTTCTGAAAATCATTTTCTGTTATTAATGTTACACTAGAATTGTCAAGATTTAAAAACACTTTACTATTGTTGTAGTAGTAATAATATTACTTTGTGCATCTCCTAAATAGAAAGCAAACATAAATAATACTAGCATGTAAAGTTTTCTTTTCATAATATTTAATTTTTAAGAGAATAAATAAAAGCTGAATTAAAATCATCAAAAAAAATTAGTGTGGATTTGCTTATTTTTAGAGGATTGGGTTGAAAAGCAGTAAAAACAACAATATTACTACACCTAATTTTCATAAGATATGAAATGATAATGCAATGATAATAATAATAAATCAAACCACAAAATATTTTTGATGAAAAATTTGGATAAATCGATTTTTTTACTAAGGGTGCGTATTGTAATATGTTGGCTAACGGTTGGCAGCTACACGCAGGTGGGGATTTTTAGCACTGAACTCCATTAAAAGTACAGAACTTTGATTTGGCACTTCACTTTCATAGAAGCACTGAACCCCCACTTGCGTGTAGCTGCTGTTCTCGGCTGTTTATTCTTTCTTTTTATAATTTATACGATACATTAATCCTGTTCTAAATTGAAAATTTGACCATAAAAAAATATCTGTTATTTCAATATATGTCCCTAAGTCAAAGAATACGGAAATGTTTTCAGTCAAACAATATTCAGTACCCATCAATAAACTAATACCTATATCTATTTTATTTTTTGTTGTTGGGTCAACAATAATTATAGTATTTGGAGGTGTCAAAACAGGTATTCCCTGATAAAAATCAGTAATAATCCTCATTTGGCTGCCGATAGCAAAATGATAATCTAATTTGTTATTATTCATAAATTTGTTTCTGTAATTTAATAAAAGAGATGAGCTATATATATTGTTATATTTTTGATTTATAAAATCTGAATATTTGTTTGTATATCTGTATTTATAAAACATTTCATTATAGGATATATTCCACTCAATTCCAAATTTATCATTAATACTAAAATCTGTTAAGACTCCTGTTCCCTCGCCAATAAAAAGACCTAAACTGAAATTATTTTTATCTACTTTTTGAGCAAGGACATTTAGAGAAATAAGAAACAAAATAAAATATGTAAATGCGGTTTTTTTCATATAATGGTCAATTTAGTGTTTGTATATTATTTTACGAGTATATTTCTGTTTATCAATTTCTAAAATAACAAAGTATATCCCTTGTTTAAATCCTGATAAATTAAAATCAACTGAATATTTTCCATTGGGATTGTTGTTTGATTTGACTATTGTTTTTATTGTTCTGCCAATCAAGTCATTAATATAAATGTTAACTATTTGAGGATTCGTTCCTATTTCAAATTGTATTGTTGCCTTGTCTGAAAAAGGATTAGGAAATACTATTATATTCATGGATTCTGATGTAATGACGTTGGTCGGTATAGTGTTACTGTTCAAATTTTCTTCTTCCTTAATTATTCCGTCATTTGTAATAGTATCATTACCTGCCGTTTCCCCCGATTTTAATGATTTAGAAGAACAGGAAACGCCTACGTCATCAATATAGGCGTGAAAATTTGAACCTGCTTTAGCATGGAATCCATTTGTTAAATGTATGGAATTTCCTGCTTTAAATATTACCGTTGCTCCTGGTTCAACTGAATAATTTGAAGCAGTAATGGAGTTTTGTGCATGAACAATTTGTAAATCTGTAATCACTTCATTATTTAGAGTAATATCATATTTTATTTCTGGCACAAATTCTAATGCTTTTTTAGCATTTACTCTACCAAAACCATATTCAACATGAAAGTTTTGACCACTCATGCCACTTACCTCGTCTGCACTCTCATTTAATATATCTCTAACTTGTTCGGGATTTAATTCAGGATTTTGAGATAAAATAAGTGCAGTAATTCCTGATACAATAGGAGCAGAGAATGAAGTACCATCAACTTCTTTATATTGATTAACTAGTTTTCTATTTACTGTAAGAATATTTATTCCGGGAGCAATAATATCTAAATCTTGTCCATAATTTGAAAAACTTGCACGATTATCATTCTCATTTGATGCGCCAACGGCTATTGTAAATTGAGATGAAGCAGGGTAAGAAGCTTGATTATTGTTGTCGTTACCACTTGATGCAACAATAACAATTCCGCTATTATAAGCAGCTTCCAATGAATTTTCATATTCAATAAGGGCATTTCCTGTTGGAGCAATTCCTCCCAAACTCATATTAATAACTCTTGCTCTGTTACCTGCAACTACCCAATCAATTGCACGTATTATATCATCCATTTCAAATAGACCATATTCCTGTCCGAAATACTTAATCGTAAAACCACATCTGACAGGTACAATATAAATATCCCATCCAACTCCGGCTATACCTTTATTATTGTTAGTTTCTGCAGCAGCAACACCTGAAACCTGTAAGCCATGAAAACTTTCTCCCTCTGGATTATCATCAGGTGTTGTATAATCCTCTCCTGATACAGTTGAATATCCATTATTTGTATATGAACTGACATCAATATCTGTTTCATCTCTTCTTGTTGACAGAAATTTATCATCTACATCATTATGTTCCAAATCTCTAAAACCCACGTCAAGTATGGCAATTTTTAAATCTGTACATCCTTTCTGAATATCCCATGCTTCTGGCATACTTATTTTGGGCAATGACCATTGATCATCATATTTGTCATCATCAGGTTCAACATGAGAAATAAATAAAAAGTTAAAATAAGCATCTTCTACATCAGGTGTTTTTTTAATATTTTCAATTAGTTGAGGTAAATCTGTCTCATTGGTATAGAAAACAAATGTTTTTTCCGATCCACTTTTCAACAAAGTTTTTTTAGACTCATCAAAATAATGCAAGGATTCTATTTTATATATACCGAATTTTTGAAGAATTGAATCTTTTACAATCAATTCATTCCCTGATTTTGTGGGGACTTGGTTGACAATATTTTCACAAGTTTTAGACAAATCGCCCTTGACCTTAACTATTATTTGTCCAGGTGCATACTGAGGTAATTCTTGTGAAATACTTAATAAGCATATTAACATGCTTAATCCAAATAACAGTGTTTTTTTCATAGTATTTGTTTTTTGTTTATAAATTGCCGAGAACGCTTCGGCGCTTTGCGTTCGGGCGGGTTCTTTACCATAAATTTTGAACCGAAGCACCAAAGTTCAAATATACGAAAAACTTTGAAACGAAGTGATTAACCCGCCTGACGTAAAACGACTTGTTACCAGCTTTTTTATTTTAAGTTCATTTTTTTTACCTTATTTCCTATTGCTGTTGTTTTCATTTCTTCTTCTAATTTTTTAAAATCTTCCTTTTGCACCGTTTTAATTAATTCACCTTTCTCTAATAAGTGAATTTCATCACAAGTATCATTCAATGTAGAGAAAATATGTGATGATATTATTAAAGTTTTATTCAACTTTTTCAATTCTAAAATGAGCTCAGTAATTATTAAATTACTTTGAATATCGACGCCATTATAGGGTTCATCAAGAATAAAAACTTTATTTTTTTGTAATAAAATGGCAGTAATAGCCAATTTCTTTTTCATACCTGTCGAATAGGTAGAAGCATATTGATTTAATGGCAAATTAAAAATATTTTGTTTTTCAAAATCTTCAATTTTAATCTTTCTTGCATTGCATAGTAATTGCAAATACTCTCGTCCAGTAATTCTTGTAAAGAAATACGGATTCGTAAGCAATAAACCAATATAATTTTTTAACGGATTAAGTTCCGATTTTATTTCTCCATCGTATTTTTCTAACCCCGAAATACATCTAAATAATGTCGTTTTACCTGCTCCATTTTCGCCAACGATTCCATACACTTTGCCTTTGTTAAATTGCAAGTTAATATTTTTTAAAACTATTTTATCGCCATACTTTTTTGTTAAATCTTTTATTTCAATCATTGTAACAAGTAATTTAAACGTTTTTGAGACTGGTTAAATAATAACGGAATAATCATTAACAATATTGGAGGAAAGAAAATGCTAAGTGCTAAAATGATTCCTTGAACGATTCCTATTTCATCTGGATATGTGGAATATTTAGCCACGATAAAAAATATAAGAAAAGTGTATCCAATAATTAGAAATAGTAAAACGAGTAGGATTTCCGAAAGATAAAAATAGGAAAGTGTTAAAGCAATTGGCAAAACGAAGTAGGTTGATTGCATTAATGCTGTTTTAATTTTATACAACAAAAATGATTTTGGATTAGCATCGAATGACCAAACAAAATATTCCTCTTCTGGTTTGAAATAATAGGAGAAATAAACAACGAAAACGAGTAAAAATGAAAAGATTCCTAAATTAAAATTGTTTACGGAAATTGAAATTACTGTAAGAATATATGCCAATGGAATTAAATAGAAAGTTTTTCTAAATCCAATAGTGAATTCAAAAGGTTTTTTAAAATAGGGTGTAGGTATCGTAAATTTATAATCTGACTTCATACTTTTAATAGCGAAAATTATAGAAATCAAGAGTAATAGAGATGCTTCAAAATAAGAATAAAAAAACAATAGAATGATTAAAAATGGAATAGTTAAAATTAAATTTTCAATTATCCTGATTTTGATATGTTCATTAGATTTAAAAATAGTTTTAAGGAATTCATTTCGTTTTACTTCTGACAATTTCATTATAAAAGATAATGCAAGAAATGAAAGAATATAAGGAGCAAATTCCGTTTTTTTATAAGCATAAATTGATAACGCGATTAAAGCTACCATTAACAAAATTATAGCTAAAATCGGATGCAATCCTATTTCTCGAAATTTGCGACCGATTAATTTTATTTGTAAGTTGAAATATTCTTTCATAATTTGTTTTCACTCTAATTGCTGGTAACGTTTTGCGTGTATGTGCAGTAGCGGATTAGAAGCACTTTCCTGTCCGTTTTGCACAAAGTTTCTTAGAAGCATAGACCTTCGATTTACCTCTTCACCCGCTATTGCCACATACACGCTGTTAGGCAATCGTGCTTCTTCATCTCTCGATATTTCAATGGTAATTCTCATATCTTCCTTGTATTGGGGCATTCTTAAAATTTCTCTTTTATCGGGCAGGGACTTGGAAGCTCTTTTACAGGTTTTGGTCGAGCGGTGGCTTTGTGTGACCTGCAAATGTGCTTACAAGTTTGCGTTGGGGTTTACTGGTTTTGTACTTTCCACATCAAAATCTTCTTCGGTTAATTCTGAATGAAGCCGTTTGTTTTGAAGCAAAGTCAAAATATCGTCAAGTGTCTCGTCCGTTATTACAATTTGTTCTTCTTCAAATTGGATGTTCCATCCTTTAGTTACAATTAGTTGCTGTAATCTCTGCAAGTAAACAGGATTTCTATAATGGCCTAAATTTCTGATTGTCGCAATTTTCCTTAAGTAGCGCTGATTGTTTCCAACTCGGTCAGTCAGAATTTCCATATTCACGAAAATGTTCAACTGAGTAACTTCCTGATATAGTTCGTTCGCATTGTTAATCATGCCTTCACGGAAGTTCAAGCCTCTTTCAAAATCTTTCTTGGAAAGAATGAACAGAAACTCATTAAAATAGAAAAGGTCGACAATGCTTGAAATACTGAAAACGTTGTCCTGTTCTAAATCTTCAAATCGGTTTTCGTTGTACAAAAGGGGAATCAAACCTTTGTTTCGTTTCATTCTCCAATTCTCAGGCAGGGTTTTGAAACCGACAACTTGAATGCCTTCTGCATTCCGAAGAATTATCATGTAGGCTTTGGACTTTACAAGTTCTTCTACATCCTCAATAATATCTTCCTCTGGGTTTAAATCTTCGAGCTGCTCAAATATTCTGTAAAAGTCAGTTTCTTCATAACTGATAGCCCTTACCTGGTCTTCTTCGGGTTCAGGACAATCATAGGTGTATTCTTCAACTGTGTTTGAATTGTTGATGTGGTTTACAACGATATTTCTTAGTCTGGTTTCAAGTCTTTGGTCAATTGGAACGTATTTGACCGTGTACTGAGAAACTCTGTCTCTTTTGTATTCTTTTACAACAGCCAATGTCACATTAGCCCCTCTTAAATCAAGGTCTTTTAATTGTCTTAGCGTTTGTCTTTGTCTATTGGGCATTTGTGGTCTCTTTTTCTGTTACAAAGTACAAGAAGCGGGTTAAGCTCCTTATGTAAAATCTTTCTCCTGCTTTCATTTCATGCTTGCTAATTACGATTGTTGAAGTTGGCTTGCCATCATATTCATATTCCAAATCGTAAAGATTATAGCCTGCTAAAAGTAGGATTGGGTTCATGAATACAGACTTGCTTTTTATTGTGAGAAGCAAAAGCAACAAAAGGAATATTGAAAGCGAAATAATGTCTTCAACCTTCGCAAGGTCAAAACCAAAAAATGAAACGATGTAAGGGATTGTGTAGTTAATTAAATCAACCGAACGGTTTTTAACTGCTTTCACAGTAACAGGCATATTTCCTCTTTTAATTGAGCCTATAGTTACGAATAGCAGTATTACACTCAATGCTGATAAGCCAAGAAGGATTGAAATGGCTACTGGATGCCCAAAACTGTAACTGCAATAGAAATCAAAATCCTTTACTGCCAATATCAAAAACAAAGGCGAGTAAGCACTTATGAATAATAGAATTGCTGTTAATGGTTTGGGTTTCATACTTCTACTTCTTCAACTGGTTTAGAATTGAAAGCTGTTTCCAAAATTGCTGGCGTGAGCAATTCAAGTGATTTGTTCAGCTCTGATTGCTTTCTCTTCAATTCTGAAAGTTTCTCAAGTGCATCTACAATTTTGTCTTGCTCTTCCAACTCTGGTAACGGGATTTTCAACGATAAAAAAGTGTCAACTGAAATTGAATTTCTTCTTGCACCTATGCCTTTTGATTTATCTAGCAGTTCCTGCCAAACTCTAGGGTGTTTGCAATACTCAGCTATGTATTTAATGTTGACTCCTTCTTTAGCCTTAAAAGTCGGATATTGAGAAGATAGATACAATCCATCAAATTCCTCTGTAATCAATGCAATAGCGCCTTCCCATCCCTTTACTTTACTAATGACAATTTCATCTTTGTGTAGCCTGTGAAATGATTTGTATGAAGTATTGCTACCTGAAAGTGGTTCTCGCTTAAAAAGTCCTTTCCCAAATCCGTAAACACCTGCAAAATTATACATTACGGTGGGATTCACTTCTACAGAATCAGTGCTTTCTTCTATTGCTGTAGATAAGCTAACAGTTTTAACAGTCAAAGAATTACTAATTTCATTTTGTATTTGAGTAATTAAGGCAAGATTTTGCGTGATGGCTTCTCTAACTTTTGTGATTAGAAGATTAGCATCCAAATTTTCATAAGGGTCTACTTTATTCGGATTCCTAAGGTCTAAGTCAATTTTTTCATCTTCGGATTGAACTAATTCGGCAACCTTGACACTCCATGAGTTCTCACTTTCTTCTCTTTTGTTCCACCATTTTTTAACTTTTTCTAGTTCATCTGATTTAAGTGGTTTTGATTTACTGTATTTCTTTTTCCCCTTTGGAATTGGTACTTCATAAAACCAAACAGTATCAGTTTTTTTAGTTGTATCGAAGAAAATTAAATTTGAAGGAATGTCAGTGTATGGTGCGAAAACGCCTTCTCCAAGACGAACAACGGTATGTAGGTTGAAATCAGAAATAAGCTGTTTTAAAATTCTGCCTGTGATGCCGTTTCCTGCCAAAGTTGAGTTTGGAACAACTACTGCGGCTCGACCACCATCTGAATTTGGTTTTTTCCTTTTCAACTTTCGCATTATCAATTGCAAAAAGAGCAAGGCAGTTTCTGCTGTTCGCTTATCATTCGGGAAATTGTTTAGAATCCCTCTCTCTTCTTCACCCCCGAATGGTGGATTGGTAAGAATAACATCTACACGTTCAGAATCGCCAATGTCTTTTAATGGAAACCGAAGGCTGTTACCGCTATCAATATTTGGATACTCAAGACCATGCAAAAGCAAGTTCATTTGACAAAGCAGAAAGGGTAATGACTTTGGTTCACCTCCAACAATGGAATTCCTTTGTAATGTTTGTCTCTGTTCTACGGTTTTAGCCTGTTTTTTCAAATAGTCAAAGGCTTCAACTAAGAACCCACCTGTACCTGAAGCGGGGTCTAAAACAGTTTCACCAATTTTAGGGGCTAGCATTTCAACCATGAAACGCACCACTGGTCTTGGTGTATAAAATTCACCTGCATCACCGCTTGCATCTCTCATTTCCTTCAAGATGCTTTCGTACAAGTGCGAAAGCGTATTTATTTCTTCGTTATTTGTGAAATGAATGCCGTCAATTTTATTTACTACATCTCTTAGCAAGTACCCATTTATCATGCGGTTGCTAATTCCTTTAAATGCCGTTGCAATGACGTCTTTGCGTTCCGTTCCACTTTCGCTTTGTAAGCTCCTTAAATAGTAAAATAAACCTGTTCTTTCTTTACCGTCAGAGAGAGTAACTTTCTCATTACTGATGAAATTAAGCAGGTCGTCACCTGTTAGATTGGTATCTTTTGCCCAATCGCGCCATCTATAAGGGGATTCTATTGCAGGTTTATATTTCTTACCTTCAAGCTGTGCATTTACTTCTTGCATTTGCTCATTGTCATCCAAGAACTTTAAGAACATTATCCAAGTCAACATTGGTAGTCTGTCCGCATCTCCGTTCATGCCTTTGTCTTTTCGCATGATTTGGCGACAACTTTTGATAATACCTGATAGCCTTTGAGCTGGTGTTTCTTGTTTTACTGATTTTGTCTTTTTGGTCTTTGCCATAATTTACTTTTAAGCTGCATCTGCATAAAGCAGGGTTTGTATTTCTTCTATTATTTTTTTGAATTGGTCAATTCCGCCAAATTCATTCACGATTTCGTAAGCGTTCCCTTTTTCTGATATTGGGTCAACTGAAATAATATCAGGTCTCAATTGATTTGGCCCATATTCCACATATTTTTCCAAAATAAGGTTCAAAACATCTTTTGCTTTCTCGCTTAGGTCTTGAAACAAGTCAGGTTTGTTCTTTTTCAGTAAATCTGCTCGTTGTTTACGAGTAAGCGGTTTCAAATCGAAAGCAACAAAGCAGAGTAAGTCAAATGGGTCAGCGTCTTTGTTTCTGGTTATCTCCATTAGTTGGTCTACTGATACACCATTATTTTCAAGCTCTTCAAGAATGTGTTTACGTTCTTCAAGATTGTTCCATTTTGATTTAAACTCATTTATTGATGGGAAGAGAGTAGTGATCTGCTCCTTTGCGTATTGTGTAAATTGAATAGTGCGAAGTTTTCCATTCGCGTCTAATATTTGAACACTCTCCGCTGCAATACTTACTTCGCCTTCGCTGATGTAGTATTTTCTTCTTGGTTCACCACCTGTTTCACCGCCTGTTGGTGGCTCATCATCTTCATTGTCTTCATCTTCCCAATCTTCATCACCTGTGTCGGCATCATCTGGCACCAATTCATCACCGTCAATTATGTTTCCATCATCATCAATTTCATCTTCGGTGATTAATGGTGGTTCACCATCAAAATCAGGGTCGGCAAAGTTTCTTGTTGCACTTCCTGTATAGTCAAGAATGGTGAAAAATAGTTTTTCCTTGTCTTCTCTTACTCTTGTACCTCTACCAACAATTTGTTTAAACTCGGTCATAGAGTTGACCATTCGGAAAAGCACAATGATTTTACAAGTTGGAACATCAACGCCTGTACTCAATAATTTGGATGTGGTTACAACAACAGGGATAGGCTCGTCAATATCCATGAATTTCCCCAAATGTCCTTTCCCTATGTCGCCTTCTTCTGATACAATACGAACAACATAATCAGGGTACTGCTTTACTAAATCGCTATTTAAATTGCTTAACTCTCTTCGGAACTGGTCGGCATGTTCTTGATTGACACAAAAAACGATGGCTTTATCAAACCTTCCGTTTTTGACCATAAAGTTGTAGAGATGTTTAACTACTGCTTTTGTTCTAGGTAGATAAGAAAGCGAGTTCTCAAAATCTGGGGTTGCGTACACGCCATCAGGAATTATTTCCCCATTGTCATCAACTTGTCCTTCTTCTGGCCTAAAACCTGTCGCATCCGTTTCAGTAACTACTCTGTGCACTAAATAGGGGGCAAGGAAGCCGTCTTCAATTCCTTGTTTTAAACTGTATATGTAAAGCGGATTACCAAAATATCCATAAGTATCTTTGTTATCGTCACGCAATGGGGTTGCTGTCAAACCAAGCTGAACAGAAGTATTGAAGTAGTCAAGTATTACTCTCCAATTGCTTTCATCTGAAGCACTTCCTCTGTGGCACTCATCAATTACAATAAGGTCAAAAAAGTCTCTTGGCAATTTCCTGAAAGCACCTGGTCTATTGCTATCTTCTGCTAAAGACTGATAAGTCGAAAAATAAATCTCACGGCTACTTGGCAAGCCTTCATCTGGAACTAAACATCTTGCATCACCAAACACGGCAAAGTCTTTTGCATGTGGATCTGAAACAAGAATGCTTCTGTCTGCAAGAAATAGAACCTTGGGTCGTCTGTATTCCCCTTTGGTATTCCATCGGTTATTCCAAAGCTTGTATATAACCTGAAAAGCAACTGTTGTTTTTCCTGTTCCTGTCGCTAAGGTTAGTAAAGCTCTTTTCTTTCCCTCCAAAATTGCCTTTACTGCTCGGTTAATTGCAATTCTTTGGTAGTATCTTACCTCTTTGTTTGGGGTAGCGAAGAAAGGTTTTAGGTAAGTTTCTTGAATCTCAGGTTTTACAGGGTCTGCTTGATTTAATCTATCCCAAAGTTCTTGTGGCGTAGGGTAGTTCGTGATTTTAGTTTCAAGTCCTGTTATAAAATCGAATTCAATTATTTCTGTGCCATTTGTTGAGTAAGCGAACTTTAGTCCGAGAATTTCCGCATAGTCTTTTGCCTGTTGAAGTCCATCGCCCGCAGATTTGTATTTCTTTTTGGCTTCAACAATTGCAATCGGCATATTTCGCGAATAGCGAAGCAAATAGTCAAAGCGTTTAGCTTTTTTTCTTTTTGCTTTTCGCCCAATTACGATGATTTTACCATCAGTAAAAGTGCGTTGTTCAAGAATCAAGTCATCAGTCCAATTGCTTTGGTAGAGTTTTGGTAACACCTCTTTTCTGCAAGTGTCCGCTTCACTGTCCTCATTATTGATATGTATTATTTTATCACTCATCTTGTCCAAATAAGTTGATGTTTCATTAATAGCAGTTGCCCAAGAGCGTTGGGAAAATTTGGCTCTTTTGCAAAGCTTTGGTTGTGCGTTGGCTTGTGCGGCTTTGCAAATGTGCCAAATGCGGACTGGCAGAGAAATTTTAAAAAATGCGAAGCGGGGAAAATAGTCCCATTGTCATTCTTTGGTCGAATGAGTATAAAAGTATAATTCTGTCAGTTCAACTGTCATGTTATTATTTAATTTACATTTATCTATCTCAGCTCATTTCATTGTACTATCGTCTTTTAGCATGTTGCCTAACTTGTTTATACCCCTCACAAAATCTCGCTTATACAACATACATTTGTTGGCTTGGCGTAGGTTTTGTGAGATATATTTTTCAAAAATATATATTTATTTTTTATAATGCAAGAGTTTTTAATTTTTTTTAGTAATTTATTCCTAGTCTAAATAAAAATGAATATTAACAAATAATATATGCCGTTTATAAATCATCGAATGGACTTTTGATGTTTTTTAAACTCTTTGTACTAACATGTGTGTAAATTTCTGTAGTTCGGCTGCTATTATGCCCCAACAACTCTTGAATAAAACGCAAGTCAGTGCCATTTTCTAAAAGATGAGTAGCGTAACTGTGGCGTAACCAATGTAAACTCACCGGTTTTTGAATATTCGCTTTCTGTAAAGCCTGCTTTAAAACATTTTCTAAACTTTTCTCACTATATTTCTCTCCTGGCTTTTGTCCCTCAAACAACCAATATTTTGGTTTATATAATTTATAATATTCGCGTAAAAACTCTATAATTTTATTTGAGATAGGAATAATTCTATCCTTTCTTCCTTTTGCTTGCTTTATTATCAAAACGCCTCGTTTACTATCAATAGATTTGGGTTGAAGATTTAATAATTCGCCGCGTCTTAAGCCACAAGCATAAATTAAACTAAGCATTGCTCTGTGTTTTATATTGCTATGAGCTTCTAATATAGACTTTACTTCCTCTTTGCTCAATACATTAGGTAAAGTTTTTGCTCTTTTGGGTCGATGTATTAATTCAACATCTATTTTCCTGTCATCTACTATTCTAAAAAATAACTTAATTGAGTTTACAAACGTATTCTGATATGAGGCTGAAAGCTGTTTTTTTAAAATATAATCATTATTAAACCTAATAATATCTTCATTGTCGATGTCTTTTATTTCTTTATTTAAAAAAAATTTTAAAAAAATTATTATTGCTTCTGAATATGACTTTATAGTATTTGCACTATATCTTTTGCTCTTAAGCCAAGCTATAAACTTATCTAAAAGTTTATAAAAATCAGTATTTGCGTTTTCTTCGACTTCCTTAATTTTAAATTGCTCGCAATATTTTTCCGTATAAGGTAAGTGCCAAATCTTTTTACTAGAACTCCACCTAGCCCCTTCAAGCTTTTTAAAACGTTTTATCAATTCTTGCTTATTGTCAAAACCAATCGCAATACGTTTTTCTCCTTTATGCTCTATTATTTTGGCTGAATACATTTAGTAAACTTTTTAATAAAACTGCTCAACTTTCTATTATTCTAAAAATAAGGTTTTCTTTCCGAATAAGTATAGCCATATTTTGCAAACTACAATCGATATATATTTCTTTAGAGGACGACTTTGTTCTGACAAATCCTAAAACTCCCTTAAAAACTCCTTGTGTAATTTCAATTTTTATTCCATCAACAAGCTTATCACATAAACTAACTTGGTAATTATGCCGACTCAGCGTTTCTAAAAAATTAATTTCTGAACTAGTTAAATACCCAAATGTGTTGTTAAATTGCAAAAACTTTACTGAACCAGGCAAATATTGATACTTGTAAATATCTTTTTCGAATATATGAACAAAAACATAGTTGCTAATTAATGGTTTTAAAACTTTTTTATAAAAGTTTTTTCTGCAAATCAAAGATTCTTGCCGAAAAAACTTCGCTTCAACACCTTGATTTAAAAGCTCATTAAAAACAAGTGTTTCTTTTCTAGGTTTTGTGCATATTATAAACCATTTTTTATCTGCTCTATGTTTTTCTTTATCTTTCACTTAAAATTAATAAATCATTTTTACCATTTATACAGCTCCGCTTCCTGAAGAAATGCAACTTCAGTTGTTTTTAACTTGAAATACAAGGCTTTCATAAATAATAAATTTAATAAACTACAATGTTTATATTTAATTTAACGCACAAATATAATATTTTTTAAAACAAATTAAATATTAACAGAATTAAAAAAAATAATTATAATCTATTTTTTATAGACTTTACATAATTTAATAATTTAAGTGTCCCCTTTTATTAGGACAGTTTTTTTAATTTGTTAATATTTTATTTT